>Ga0116228_10004661_pt1 | contig 12168 bp, 10 predicted proteins | sample S1TSphfallax_2_FD_89694 | JGI IMG/M metagenome (GOLD analysis project Ga0116228, IMG submission 89694) | Host-associated microbial communities from peat moss isolated from Minnesota, USA - S1T2_Fc - Sphagnum fallax MG | ecosystem: Host-associated > Plants > Peat moss > Unclassified | place...
GTTTCGTAACAGCTTAAGAGTTTGCGAGAAATTGTGGTTCGCAATTGTGGGTTTTCAAAAACTTTTTTCTTTGTTGTTTGCGATGATATTTGGATCGCAATATACCCCTCTTTTGTTGTAGTGTATTAAAAATGTTTTTGACATCAATTTACATCATGGCCCAATTAAGGTGTAAATCGAAGAGGGCTCGAATGCTAAAAAGGATGGCCTCATAGCCTCTAAGGATCAATATTCCAAATTGATGGGGGGAAAGGTGCTCTTGAAATGGCCCCCAAAGTTGTAAGACAATGGAACAATTAATAAGTCATAGAAACACCTCACCTATGGCAATAAGACAAAGACCACAAGTGTCCTTTGCCATTGCCAACAATTTGTTAACCCCCAACACTAGGGCCACCAACCTTAGGATATCCCCATAAGCAACAATAACAATAGCCTAGAATAATTATGAAAACCCTTAAGATGGGTCTTCTAATATGAAGCATCCTAAAAGATGCTCATATACCATTTCAAAAAGCCCACCCGAAGATAAATGGGGAGCAATGGCTAAGGCTTGGGCAAACAAAATCCTATCCAAGACAAAAGTGTGTTTATGTTAAAAAATAGGTGGAAGGACAAGGTCTAAAGGAGCAGGATGCAGTTGGCTTAGGGCAACAACAATGTCCTCCGAAATAATAACTAACGTCATGGGCTAAAAAACATGTGGTTAATTGAACAGTACACAAAATGTGTGTAATTAAAAGGACATGTGTTGAGAAAAGCTATCGATCAAAACAAAATTCGCACATGTTCAAGAAGCTGGGACTATCAAGGAACTTGAACCATGAAGAGCTACAAATCAAGGGTCACAAAAAAAGGTCAACGATGGGAGTTGATAAGAAGAATGTGCTATCAGTTAAAGGTCATAAGGAGGAGTAGATGAAGGGGAGTCTAATAAGCAAAAAACGTTGATGTAATAGTCAACAAAATGGATTATCATGACTAAGAGGTTTTTTTATGTCTTCTCGCTAATGTAATAGTTGACAAATAGGATGATCATCACCAAGAGGCTTGTTTTTTTCTTCTGGACCCCTCATGTGACTAAAGACCCTTTTTAGTCAGAGGAAACTTTATTCTTTTCTTTCTTTATTCTCAACCCTCCCATCTTTTGGTCACAAGACCTTTACTTTTCTTTTTTTCTTGAACCACCCCCCCCCCCCCCCCCCTTTTTTTTCCTGAATTTCTTTTTTTTTTTTTTTTTTTTTTTTTTCCCCCCCCCCCTTTTTTGTCCCCAAACCCTTTTTTTTTTTTTTTTTTTTTAACCCCCCCCCCCCCCCCCAATCTTTTAATCACATGAAATTTACTATTTTATTTCCTTCGTTTTGACTCCCCTCAATCTTTTGGTTACATGACTTTTACTATTTTTTTCTTATTTTTCTCCCTCTTGACTAAAAACCATATTTTTCCCTTCTACTCAACCCCTATCTTACACCATTTTTGGTGAACAATGCTTTTGGTTTTGACAATTTGATGGTTGTTGAAACATTTTTTAAAGGTTAATGTAGCATAGAAGGAGGCTATGACAATGTCTTGCAAATTAAGATTGAAGAAGAGTGTAGCATGATCCAAGGTAGTTGTGGACATGGTCTAAATGTTTCTAGTGAGTTTGGTTGAATTATAGGTTAGATGGGTAATACTATTATAGCCCTATTAATTGCTAGACTAGCTACAAGAAATGTCATAGTTTTATATGCAACTTTGGAGTAGGGGAAAAATTAAAGTACAAAGATTTCAATTTTGGATTTTTATTTTATTTTTAAAGATGTCATAAATTTCAATAGTTCATGGTTCAAGCCTAATCACTTTGTATTTCTGATTTGTGCATGGATGTAATTTTTTAAAAATTCACCATTTCCTTTGTGGTCTATAGACTATATTAATATGCTCTCATAATTTTGGGATAGAAATGTAGGGTGTAGTTATGGTAAAATAAACTACTCTTGATCCATTTCCAACTAGATAAATTTTACATTGGTTATTCAACAAACTATTTTTCTTATATATTGTACCATGCTTTGTATAAGACTATTCATACATGTAATATTGCTACAATATTTTGCAATCATTTGTTGAAATACAATAATATGGCATAATATTGTTGCAAATTGCATTGCATGCCAAGTATGCCACATTTTGATTAATACATACTTACATATGTGTTTATGGCATTTTGTTGGTATGCATAGTATGTCATAGTAATGTTGCAATATTTGTTGATATGCAATAATATGGCATAGTATTGCTATAAATTGCATTGCATGCCAATTATGCAACATTTTGATTGATACATACTTGGCATATGTGTTTCTAGCATTTTCTTGATATGCAATCTAGTATGGCATAGTATTGCTACAAATTGCATTGCATGGCAAGTATGTAACATTTTGATTGATACATATTTAGCATATGTGTTTATAACATTTTGTTGATACATACTTGGCATTTTGCATATTATATTATAACATAAGGTTTTTAAATATTTATTTTAGTTGTTTCTATATTATTTTCCTCTATACCAATTGAAATTTTAAATGAATTGTATTGTAACAATTGTAAAAGCAAGCCTTTGTGCCAAGGGACCACAACCACTTGGAACTATTCATGAAGTAATTTGTGTTTGTTAGTACCAACAAACTAAATATGTTAATCCAGATTGTTGAATCAATCATTTTTGGTTGTGGAAAATGTGAATTAGCATTGCAAGGAAGTTTTTTATCTTAAATTTAATTGAATTTTTCTTTCTAAACCACATTCATGTTCATTGTTTTACTTGGTCAAAATTGCAATTTGGCATGATGATATCAAGATTCAGATCAATTTCACTTTGATCATTTTCTCTAACATTCTTCTTTGAATGTTACACATTCTTTCATACATGTCTTAATTTTAATGTACTTATCATGAAACATGTTTTGACCAAAATGTAAATTCATTTTCCCTAGTTTGCACTTGTCGACACAATTTTTTTCAAGACATTGAACATGTCAGGAAATTGAAATGTGTTCAAAAGTGTGAACCAATAGTCTTCAATGTGTTGATTGTGTCCAATGATATTGATCACAACTAGTTCTATTTGATTCAAAGGGGCATGGGATAAGTTGAAAACTTGTTTGGTCTCCTTCTTTTTCTCTTTTGTATTGTTTTCATCATGACTTCTCATTTTATTTTCAATCTTGGTGAAACTAGGACCCAATATGTAGATGGGTACTACCATATGGATAATATTATTTACATGCCTACTACATACTTGCCCACACTTTCTCAATTCTTATCATGGTTAGTTTCATGTTGCTAGTAGCTATTGGGTCAATGGCACTTATATTTATTCTTTCCACCAATCTACAAAGGTTATTTCACATGACCAAAACTGCCTAGTAGTGTTTGTTCATCCATATTTTATTTTTTAAAATTAAGTTTATGATTCTATCTCCATGTTTTGTTATCAAACTTTTGTGCTTCAATGTATCACCTTATTATTTGGAAATAATAGGGTATCATTATTGCACAATGTTTCAATATGATAATGTATTGATTTGACAACTTTTATTGATTTTTTCAGGTTTTGCAAAGATGTCAAATATTGAATCAATAAATCTTTCCATTAAGATTGATGGGAAAGCAATTGATGTCACTTACAAAGGTTGGACTGAAATCCACCAACTAATACATGAATGTAATGACAATGAAAAAAAACCTACATGGATGCTTACTAGAAACATCTTTGTGTTGTTATTGCCATGCATCTTTTTCCAACAAGATCTTATTCAATCATCGTCAAGTTATCCAAGTTTGCAATCAAGCCTTGGATGAACAAGGAACAGGTTCATCTTCCATCTTTAGCTCCTATTTTGGACCTCCTTCATCTTCAGCTGATCCTATTCCACCTCCTCCATCTTTAGTTGATCTTATTCCATCTCTTCCATTTTCAACTCATCTTATTCCAGCTCCTCCTCCATCTTGAAGTCTTATTCCACCTCCGCTTATGGCTATATTGCAAAAGAAAATTGTCACATTTGTAAATGTAGTTCCCCCTCCTCTGCTATCAACACCTACTCCTTTCATGGCTCCTTTTTAGCTAATAGGTGGGATAAATTATTCTCATTGGCCCCAACTTGCACAACCCTTGCCAACAAAAAAAAAGATGAATTTGTCAAAAGGAATTCCATCAAATGTAAAAAAGGTTTTGGACAAGGGCGAAAAGAAATTAAAATTGGATGAAGAACACCAAGATGTGGTCCACAAAACCACAATCAATCTTGTTGAACTTGCCAACACATTCAACATTTTATAGCCATCAATACATTCACAACAACCCTTCAAGCTACAATTAGCCATTGGTATTGTATTGGGGTGGTATGAATAACTTCATTTTAATGTTTTATTATTTAAAACTTCAACTCCATCATAATATATTATATCAATGTATTATGTTAAATGTTGATATCATTCTATTAGGTTACATGTATGTATTAGTGTACCATGTTACATGTATGTATTATTGTATGAACCCACAATGTGTATCATGTATTGTGAAGTTTTTTTCATTTTATTTGCATGTTACCTTGCAATGTGAATGTTGTGGGACAATTCTAAACTTCTTATGAATCTATGTGTAGCTTTATCAACAATGTTTTACACAACTTAACTTGACATCAACAAAATGCAACCCAATCTGATGAAGTAAACTTGTTGATATCTTATCTTTCATATTGACATGCATTGAAAACTTTTAAGGTTGAATTGTTTAAGTGGGAGATGAAGGTGGGTGTAATGTGCATTAAAGTTTTGCATAACATAGTATTTCAATTGGAAAACAAAACAATTGACGGATTAAAGAAGCATCTTGGGATTGGAACCCAATCTAGCACACGCTTTCATCCAATCAACAAATTTTGAAAAAGATGTTAAATTGTAAGTCAAATAATGTATGTTTGCATTATTTTAATTAGATAATAAACCCATCCCTTAATTCTAATCATGTTTACTTGCTTGTGTAGTTGTGGAGGCAGCAAATTATACAAAAATGTTGGTTCTAATCTTTAAACTCCAAAAATCCCACCATTAGTGCTTATGTAATTGTTGAAATTTTATTTATTTTTTCATTGTGGGAGGGGAAGAAGTTTCCTTATATGCCCCTTTAGTGGTTTGAAGGAGGAGAAATTGCAAAAATGGATGTAGTGTCTGCCCCATGGAAATAATTAAATCCCACCTTTTTTCTATTACTATAGTGTGTTACTATATTAATGTGTCAATGTTTTAATGTATTGGATAAATAATGTTTGAATGTGTTAATGTTTCATTATATCAAGTTATTAATGTTTCAATGTATCAGTAATTAATGTTACAGCGTGTCAATCTTTTAGTGTTGCATTTTGTGAATGTTATAATGTTACAATGTTATAATGTTGTAATGTGTTAGTGTGGCAATGTATTGATGTATTAGAATTGTTTGTCCCCCCATCCAAGATGATTTTAAATTATTAAGGATGTTTTCCAAAGGGAAGGTCAATATGTTTTTGGGCAATCCATTATCAATCAAAATATCCATCACCTACATCAACAATTATCTGATTTTGTGAATGGGAAGGGTGACAACATTAATAATGAGATTTACAATTGGTTATGTATGTGTGTATGTATTGTATATGTGTTTATGTATTAATGTGTCAATCATCTAGTGTGTTAATGTATCATTGTAATAATGTACTTGCGTTACGATATATGTTTTAATGTATTAGTGAATTAATTCTTTAGTTGAACATGTATGCGAATTGTGACAATGTATCAGATAATGTGGATTATTGTATTAAACATATTAATTACATTAGGCATCATAGGATACCCAATCAAATCATTGTTAAGGATGTTAAAGTTTGAAGCAAGATTCAACATTTTAACCTTTGTTGGATGCAAAGAATCTGTTCAAAAGGATTTAAACCTTAAAAAAAATTTGTTAACTTGAATCTATTTGATAATATCCACAAAGCCCATCACCTTTAGAATAAAATTGATTTCAACAAAAATTGTGATTAGGTTATTAAAATTGATAAATATGATTAATGTTAGATATTATAAAATTGAGGAAGGTTTTTGTAGGGAATGTTTTATTGTAGACAAAAAAAATTTACCATTTAATCATTGAACTTTAGTAAATATTAGTTACTCAATGTTTTAATGCTACATGAATATTTCAAAACTTGATACATTGAGCTACATACTAGAAAGATCAATCCATACCATGTTATTGCAAATTAATGTCTTAATGTACCAATGTATCAATGTACCAATGTTTTTGTGTTTCCCTATTGAGGTGGTGCCAATGATAGTCATTTTTTTGTAATTGGTTTATGACCATGAGCCAAAAAGTCCATGTCTCATTTAAGGTTAAACCATTGTCCATCTTTGATTGGTAAAAGCACAAGGTTTGGGCCTATGGGGTTATGTGACCCATATTATAACTCTACCACAACCTTTGCTTGATTGCCATGTGTAGAACAAAAATCTGCCATCAAATGTTCAAGGAAAACTTGATTTCCACTAGTTGCATCCACTATATGTAATGCCATGTTTTGGATGAAAGCATGGTTAGGTGGCTCAAAAGTGGCATTTGAAAGTTCATAACCTAACATTAACGAGTTTTTTTGCGGTTTTAACAATTATCAAACCATAAATCCTATAATTATCCCTTATATTTTTAATCAAAAATATTAATAAGTTAACCTATGAATATCCTGACACATGTGATTGATAAAAAAATCCATTCAAAAGATTAAAATTTTAAATGTGAAATGGACTCTCAAGGATAAAAATTTATAACAATCATGTCATTTAAAACTTTTTAAAGTTAAATATATTTTAGGAAAGTTTCAATGCACTTCACTAGTAAATTTTTGATTTGATGATGCTTTGTCTTTTATTTTTTTATTCTGACACTACTTTGACATTTTTTTGAATCCACATTTTTCATTTTTTGTGTGTGATGGACATATTGTTGTCATTTCAAAAGTCCATTATGAGTCCATAATCTTTTTAGAATTCATCAAATTTTTTGTATGATGATTCCCATTAAAGTTTATTACAACATGAATAATTAAAGAATTGGCAATGTTAATTTTGAATATGGCTTTAAATTTTATGTTTGTATGTAATCCTAAAAAAATACAAGTGTGACAGTCCAAATTGTCCACCTATTCATGTTTTCACCCTTCCGAAGACGTTCCTCTAAATTGAATTGTATTGGGGTGGTCAAATTTATGAATTGATGTAGGTGGAGTTGCCATTATGTGGGGGGATGTATGCACCTATAGACTAAATAAGTTTTTCAACCCAACTTGAATAGTCCATTTTAATGATCCACAAAAATGAAGGATTATGCCTTTTATAAGGTGAGGATGAAGAAACATTAAGACCTTGAGTTGATGTTTGCAAATGTTTCCATGTTGTGCATGGATGCAATTACAACATGCCCATTCTGATGTTGGGTTGTGGATTTGGGATGACATGACCAATGCTAAACCAACTTCATAAGAAGGCAATGCCACATTTACATCAAGAATCAATCATGTTTCCAATAAGGCCCAATCACAAACAATTGTTGGTGTTGTTGTTCACGAACCTAAAGTTCTTGTGTAGACTTTGATACTAATATTGAATGAGGACATTTCCAATTAATTCATAAATGCACCAATCCACATGATGACCAATTAATATTCTAATCCCTGACTTTAATTAGGCCTTCAATATCGCATGGTAACTTTCAATTACAACTTTGGTGTCTTGCCCAACATATGGTAGATTTTGAAATCCAACCACCCACATGTGAGTTTTATGTTGTTTATTTTCCTCCATGTATTTTTTAAGACATTAGCTACAAGATACTTACAAATGATATAATGTAGCCTATTCATCGCTCACATTTTAACACCAGCTCCAATGGACCATCCCTATCATACATGACGTTCCCTAGTTCTTTGATACATTATTACGTAATGTTGGGTCCATTATCTTGATACATGTTTGTTTTTGCCATGTTCTTTTGTCATGCCACAAACATAAAAAAATGGTAATGTTTGGCCATATAGTTTTAGAAGAAAGAAAATGTATTATACATGAATCTTGGTGGATTTAAACACCATCAATGATGACGCATGTTACATCCATTAAGGCAAGTGACATGAACCCTAAACCCTAAACCCTAAACCCATAACTAACAATTAGTTGGATAGAAAGGGGGAAGGGGTAAAAATTTTACTTGATGTAGTTGATTTCCCCTTGGGCATAATCAAGTATGAAAGTGTTAAGATGCCATGATGGATCATGAGTTTTGTGAATGCTTTCATTCAAAGTGTGCATCCATGGTGTCAAGTCCTCTTGTTGACGTTGTGATGTGATGCAATATGCTATAGGAATGCCATTGTGCCATTGGTTAAACACCATCATGGTATAAGGGGCGAATTGCCAAAATTCACAATATATAAATGTAATATGGTATGTTAGATGAACATTGATAAAAATATATAATGAATGATCTATTAACATTTAAAAGTTTCTACATGTATTTATTTATGTCCCTTGATTTGTCCTATTAATGTTTCAATGGCATTAAACTACATATATATCAATGTATTATACCACATGCATGTATAATGTATCACCTTTTTTTCATTTGTCCCAAAGGTTGCATCAACAACAACACCCCCTTGGTGCCCATATTCAATCATCATCTCCCTTTGCCATGGTGTTTGGATACCCAAAGTGAAAGGCATGTTTTGCCTAGTGAAACCACCATTCACCTCTACCCCAATTTTTTGATAGTAAAACATTGAATTAGTGTTTTGTTGAACCCACATATGCACATTTTTCGCATTGTTATTATGTAGCTAGTATGTTTATTGAGTCAATTTCTTAGACAACACCCTAACATTTTTCTCAATGAGGAACATGTTTCTATTTAATTCACATATTGCTTATGTTTTGTCATGATTTGAAACTCAATGGGTCCAAGCCTTAGTTGTTCCATCACAAAAATTTTAATCTCTTGTGATAAATGGGTAACAAATGCAAATCTATCACCCATTGTAAAGTTCCCATGGACGTAGATTATCTTGATTAACATGATTTTGTTGAATGAAACATAACTTTGATAGATGTTTGAGCAAATGCAATGTCTTAATGGTGAATTCAACTTTACATCCTCTCTTTATAAAAACATCCCATTTCTTCTTGAAATCTTGTGTACCCTTGTGGCCAAACTTCGATGGGATTATTTTTCCATCAATGTCCAATTTTTTTGGGGGTTGCATTGTGGTTAATTGTGTAATATTTTTGATAACATTTGTGAGATCATTGGGACCATATTAACCTTTGTACCTATGAACAACCATGTGAACCAATTTAGTGCTACCTATGAACATAAATTGCATTATAGAACATAAAACTAGTCACATATTTCATGTTTACATAATAATAAAACTAATTCATTAGATGGTGAACATGACATCTATACATGTATAATACATATGTAAATCTTGGGGCATGAATGTCATAAAAGTGAAAATTTGAACCTTGAAAACTCGAAAACACTATCTACTCACAATTGTTGCAAATCATTGTCAAGGTGGATGATGTGATTTTTGCAAAAAATCAACGTTGTCCACCATCTTGATTTTTTTTGCCATCTATGAAATCAAACACCCAAGTTGTGGGGATGAATGCAACTTTGACAAGGTGAGGGCCTTGTTGCATCCCAATTTGTTGAAGGACAACTTTTCACAACACATTTTCATGATTAAAAGGCCCATCTGGTGGGGTTTGAACTACATTTTTCAATGCCTACAATTCAACTTGATGGCCATGCTCATACAAATGCAACAACTTCCCTTCCATTCTTACAAAAACCATTGTATAGGATATTAATTTTGATGCACTTGACATTCAAATTTATGATAATCAATATACACGTTAAAAACATGATAAATCTTTCATTTATATAAAATTAGGTCACAATGACATGTGAAAAATTTGTAAAAATGTTAAAAGTGCATTCCAAAACACCTTTGGGATAAACACAAGAACATCATGTGAAAAGGAAATTCATGTCACTTGATATGCACAAGCTTGAAAAATGTGACCACAGACCTTAATTTGCAAAATAATCCTCATTGAAAGTTCATCATATATTTATAATAGAATAAAAAATGCAAATATCAACTATTTAAAGTTGAAAAGTTGCAAGAAATGTGTAACATGTGTCAATTTTTCCCCTTATGCAGAGATTTTTTTTCAAGTGTCAAAAACTAGTAATACATTCAATGTATTGTTCAAACCATGTGTTAGTAACATAGTGGTGCATTTTGATTAAGTTAATTATCTTTTTACTTTACCCATACATTTTGAAACATGGCAACCTTTTGTCCATTTATTTTGGAAAAAAATCCATTCTTTTTATGTTTAAACAAATTGACAAATCCTTAATGTATTAAAAGATCTTCAATATGTCAATAGATCATTAATGTATCGATAAATTTTTAACGTGTCAATAACATATGGTTAATAATAGTTAGTTATAATAAAAAATTTGATGGTAAATGTATTGTAGGTGTCAAATTTTCATATGTAAGGTTTATTTTTCTAATGTCAAAATATGTTTATAATACATTCACTGTATTGCTCACATCAGATCTTGATAGTAAATTAATGTTTTTTACTAAATTAACAATTTTTTTTACCTTACTTATAAAATTGGAAATGTGGCAAACTCTCGTCGATCTATTTTGAAAATTTTCTTGTTTTTTCTATGTTTAAACATGTTGAAAAAACCTTAGTGTATCAAAGATCTTCAATGTATCAATAGATCATTAATGTATCAATAACATATGGTTAATAATTGTTAGTTATAATAAAAAAACTAATGGTAAATGTATATTAGGTGTCAAATTTTCATATGTGAAAATTATTTATAATATCATGTGTGAAAATATGTTTATAATACACTACATGTATTGCTTACACCACATTTTGAAAGTAGATTAATGGTTTTTTATTAAATTAACAATTATTTTACCTTACCCATAAACTTGGAAATGTGGCAACCTTTCATCCATCTATTTTGAAAAAAAATTCCTTCTTTCTATGTTTAAATGAGTTGAAAAAACCTTAATGTATCAAAAGATATTTAGTGTATCAACAAATCATTAATCTATAAATTATTTTTTAATGTATTAGTAACATATGGTTAATAACAATTAGTTATAATTGAAAAATGATGAAAAATGTACACTAGGTGTTAAATTTTCATACGTAAGATTTATTTTTGAAGTGTGGAAATATATGAATAATACATTCAATGTATTGCTCACATCATGTGTTGATAGTAGATTAATGGTTTTTACTAAATTAATAGTTGTTTTACCTTACCTATAAACTTGAAAATGTGGCAACCTCTTGTCCATTTATTTTGAAAAAATTCCCATTTTTTTAATGTTTAGATGAGCTGAAAAATCCTTAATGTATCAATAAATCCTTAGTGTATAAAAAACATATGGTAAATTATAGTTAGTTATGATTGAAAAGTGGTGTTAAATGCATACCAAGTGTCGAGTTTTCATATGTCGCCATTCATTTCTCAAGTGTGAAATATTAGTAATACATTCAATGTAATAGTTCACACCATGTGTCAATAGTAAATTGGTGGTTTGGTACTAAATTAACAATTATTTTTATCTTACCCATAAATTTTGGAAATGTAATAATGTCTTATCTATGTATTTTGAAATTTTAATGTATTGATATTTTTTGATACATTAACATTTATAGAATAGGAAACGAACATTTAGATGTTTATCTATAAAACATTTTATATCCATGCAGTCATTTTGAAAATTTCCCCACCCTTCCCTTACACAATATATATGTACCGTAGGATTTATGTTGATGATATAACACGATGCATGATGACATAATGCATGATGAAATATGATGCACTGATACATTGTCATTTCGATATAACAAAGTTAAAAAATAAAAATCAGTATTCAAAACCTGGCGATCATTTTATGCTGGGGAGTTCGTCCACAGCCTTGATTTTGACACTTAATCCTGAGAAAAAATCTCTCTGACAATTCCTCAAAA
>Ga0116228_10004662_pt1 | contig 12168 bp, 11 predicted proteins | sample S1TSphfallax_2_FD_89694 | JGI IMG/M metagenome (GOLD analysis project Ga0116228, IMG submission 89694) | Host-associated microbial communities from peat moss isolated from Minnesota, USA - S1T2_Fc - Sphagnum fallax MG | ecosystem: Host-associated > Plants > Peat moss > Unclassified | place...
CAACTTTCAAAAGTGGAATCACTTTTGATTGATGTTCACCAAAAAACAAGAGAAATATTTCTTCCTAACATCTTCACCAATTGTAATGTTCACTACACATTTGTTTATATGTTTGCAAATGCACATTCTCATTCATAGCTAATTATTAATCATATTGGGTCTCCACCATTGTCTTGATCAAATAGCAAATCTCAACACTTAAGCATGCATGAACATCATCCTTAACTTGAAAATGTTGTTGTTACTCTTTGTAATGTTGAGCATCTCACGACCACTAAATCACCATGAATATTTTTTTAGAACCCCTTGTCATTCACTTTCACAACAACTAAACTGAATATTTTTTTCCAAGTGACAAATGCATCATTTTCATATCCTCAACAACTTTTCTATTCATTTCACCAAAGATTAATTTAGCAATTTGTTGTTGCACAATTACATTAAAATCAATTTTTATGCATTGCATGTATACCACATTAAAAACTATAGACCTAGTTCTAAATGCATTCATTGTATAGTAGACAATGAACAACAATCATGTCTTTATAATCATTTAACAACAAAAGAAATGCACACACTTGCACCATCTTCACTAATCCCAACCAACATCTTCTCATAAAAAATTTATTTGTTTCTTTTATGAATTAGTGTTTTACCTAGTAGTAGCTTACAAAATTTCAAGCCCCTTGGATCCAAAAATCTTTCCAATTTTTTCACCTATTGAAATGCATGAAAGCCAAATGCCTCTCACACACCTTCAATAAACTTTCATTCTTGAGCTTGTTAATATCCAAATCCCTATGCAATTGCCTTCTTGCAATAAACATTGTCATTGCATATTTGAACATTAACCTTGTTACCATGCACATGCCAACTACAACCCAACATCATTAAAGGTTAATGATTAGATGGCCATCCACTAAATGAGTTTCAAAATCAAATGTATTTTTTTCATCACAAACAATTGTGCAAGTGTGAATGCTGACTAAACTTGCATGAGGAAAACTCACTAGCCTATAATGCTTGTTGTAATGCATCTTTTCAAAGTTATGCTAGGAAATTTCATTACTTCTTCCTATTGCCCCTCTATTCAAGATGCAAAGGAAAGATATATCAAATAGAAAAATAAATAAAATAAATGAACAACATAAGGATAGAAAACAAGGATCAACATTAGGAACTAGTACAATTGTAGATCATGATAGTGAGTTTTATATGTCCATGTTCAAAGATTTTTTTGGGTAATGTACATGTATGTCAATAATTGTCAATCTTCAAAATATGGAACTTGGTTTTATTCTAACCACATGCATTCATAATTCACACACTTATCAAATCAATTTTAACCTAGAATTAGGTGGACTAAAACTAATTAAATGAATGGCTCAAACTAAACTTGAAAAATTGTATATGATAGTTTTTTGGGAACATAAAAAACACAAGAAAATCCACCAATTCTGACCTTCCCAAAGAATTCTAGGTGTAAATTATATGCATGTTGCATCATCTTACTAAAGCATATTTTGTGTTGTTAAATGTGATTGTCAACTAATTTTGTTTAGTTGGGAACATCTTTTATAAGTATGGGTGCCTATTAGATCTTTTAGTCAATTAAAAAGGAAACAACTCCCAAAAAGGAAACAATTGCCTTGAAAGAAATGAAGAGTTGTGATGTTTTATTCACAAAACACACATGTTTTCCTATTTCTATTGTTTTGTTGTTGAACTTTGACATAAAATATCAATCAAAATTAATTATGATTTTCCTCTTTAGGACTACCATGTGGTCTCTATGGGGATGGGTGCAAGGGACTTCAAATTCTCAAATGAAAAATGTTCAATTTTATCATTTTTAAAGGGCTTTGAACTAAAGCCCATTTCAAATGATGGATTGAAGACCTAATTTATGTTGGAGACACATGATTCAATATGTTTAAAGGCAAGGTCATGACCAACATTACTCCACATGTAATTTTGATTAGATGGTTTTGTGGCATGCAATGATGGCATCTTTGAATAGTCATGGAAAAGGAATTTACAACTTATTGCAACCAATTGTGGTTGGAGGTGGGGTTGACCAAATGGTGTGATGGCAAAATAAAAAGATGTAGGCTTTGTTAAGGGACCAATATAAATAGTTTCATAATTGTATGATATCTCAAAAACTATAAGGTAAGTCTAATGAAAGAGGAATAATTTTTATGATAATTATTACAAAATGTGATTGCAATTCACTAGTTCCTATTCAATAGACCAATGAATTCACTCAAAATCTAATGAAATAATTTGACATACAAGGACACCTTTTGTTTTAGTCATAGATGTGATGTAACATTGCACAAAGGTAGGTTGTGTTGAACTTGTTGTCCTTATATGTTCATTATTTTTAAATGGAAATATGTTGTACTTTTGGACCTTAGTTTATGGTCCTTGTTAGTTGATGCAATAGAAGAAAATTTGTTTCTTTGTATAAAATTATAAGACTAAGTTTTACTTGATGGACTGATTTTTTAGTTGCAATGCATTGATGTTTAATGTACAAAGAAACCCATATGGTGCAAGTAATCAATGGTTGAAGAATGAGGCATTGCCAAGTAGTTATAAAGAGCAAGTTGTAACATTAAATTACATTAAAAAATGCACCACATGCACGTTTTAACTTGGGCCATGAAAAGGCAAAGAAATATAATTTAAACCATTTGAAAGATGGTACCTCAAAGAAATTGAAGCAAAAGTTTTGCATGATTAAACATGTGTCTACTTCCAATGTATCATACACAAAGGTTTCCTTCTTCCTTTATTTTAAATTAAAATTTAGTGATACATATGATGAATGTATCATTAAAAAAAAACTGATTTTTACAATTTTTCATATACAATTTGGTAAATACCATAATCACAATTGCAACAATTATTATTACACATGTTTTGTGAAAAAACCGTTGTCCAAAAATGTGAAAATCACATCAATGATTGTTATTTTTTTATAAAAACATGTTTACTCAAGTAACTTTTAATTGCTATGTTTTTAATCAATGATCTAATTAATATATTATGTTTTATACATACATAATTAGTTTCATTGACTTTATGGTTTTGGTTTTGTTAGTTGAAAAAGGAATAATTATGCATTGTGTTTTGACTTCAAAATGGAGCAACAATTATCATTATATGGTTTGTTTTATCATGGTACAAAAGCATAATGAACCCATGTTGGGTGTTTATGACATTTTGAAAAATCACAACTTGCACAATTGAAAAGTGCAATTCCAACTACATGTGAATCTTTTTGTTTTCAATTTTTGAGATGTTGTCAAATAATAATTGAAATGTTTTTGTTGACTTTGCAAGAATGACAAAAAGGGTTTCATGTATGCATGATCTAACTTTTGGATTGTTTTCTTGATGGAAGGATAGACTATTTACCACCACGTGTCAATCATTAGAGGTTTTCAAGGAAAATAGGTAAAAACATTATTAAACAAAGCATTATGATGAATATAATTTCATGTATTGTGATTTGGGACTTTGGAAAAAAAAAATCAATTACTTTGATAAACAAAAAATATATGTTTGTAATCGTGAGAATCTTGTTGCATGATGTAAAATCATCCCTTGTGATTGTTTAGAAGATTTATGTCATGGGGTATAAACATTGAAAAAAATGCAAATGAATGCAAGTGTGGGCCCATGATGGGAAGTTCAAAAATTTCCATGTTTGGTTGGGGGAAGAATTTATACAAAAATGGTGTTACTACTTCTATATGGAAGGCATAGAAATATATCATTTTTGTTTGGGTTTTGGCAAATGAATATTCAATGCTCCTCGCAATATATATTTTTTAAAAACATGTTTGTATGAGTTTTTTACATGTATGTTCATCATGATGTCTAAGTGGAAGGAAAAGCTACAAATTTTGCTCACAAAATCACTATTCATTTAACATCAACATTCCCACAACTTATGGAGGATTTTGAATGTAAAAAAATGAGAGTTAACACTGGGAACAATAAAGTTTGAATTGTGAACAAATCTTTGTTCACAACATTTGCACTTACATGAAACCACCAAGTCAAAGTGCATCAAAATGAAGATGATGTTGGCATTTGTTTCATATTATGAATAAAAAAAAGTAAATATATATTTCATTTGTGTTTATTTAAAATCCAAATATATATATATATATATATATAATTTGATGATGACATTTTGTATGCTTCAAGACCTATGGAGGACACGATGACAAATGAATACACATATTTTTTATTTGCCACAATATGAAATTAAATGTAAAACCAAAAGTGGAGTTTCCTTCATGCTACAAGTTTATCAAGTTTATCATTATACTCTAGCAAATCATTGTGACTAGTGACCACTTTGTTATGGCATTCTTGGGTTTGATTTTGACTTGTTATGCATCATTGTTCTACTCATACCAACTTGGGTTATGTGCTACTAGGAACTACTAGTGACATTCAATCATATGGTTATGTGTTTGGGGAATGGAGATGTGTTTATATTGTTTTTATTTGTGTGAAAATGTAATTACATCTTAAGGACAATGTAAATAGATTGTTATGAGACATTGAATCCAAATGTTATATCAATTGCATATGTTATTGTAAAAACCCCGCAAGATAAACCATCTAGCTATTGCATGACATTTGCATATGTATATGGCAAGTGTTTGGCATTTATTATTTTAGTTAATAATTCCATGGTATCATTTGGTAATTTTTTTGTTGTTTATGCGTTTGAATCATATATTGTGTGTTAAGGTGAAAATTGTCCAATCACCATTGGACAAAGTGGACAAAATTGTATTGTCATCATTGGATAGAGTGGACAAAAGAAGTGTCATGGTAAGAAAGTGGCGGCATAGAGCTATGTGATTAGGATTGGTTAATATTTTGAATTCATGTTCATGTTGGGAAATTAGAAAGACTTATGGGAAGAGTTCTAAGTTAGTGAAGGGAAAACATTGAGTATTTTTTTGGAGAATGATGATAAGCTCATGAGAGGAGCAAGAAGAGGATTTTGATGCGAAAACCATTTTTTTTTTCAATGTATTTTGTTTCTTTTTTATTTAAATTCCATATAGTCCAAACTTTGTTTTCAGATTACTACAAATGTCATATTGTTGCATATATGGATTTCGAAATGGATATTTGTTTGGGTTTGCTCTTTGATATACGTAGTTGGTTAGTATTATATATCCTAAAAATTTGAATAATATTATGCTCAACCACAAAAGTAAAAAATAAGCCAATGTCATAAGATGAACGTTTACCATTGTGCACTGTAGGTCTTGTGTGGATGTGTATATATGGACTAAGATCCAATGGTTGTTATTTATGAAAATTAATGCAAATGGTAGTTGATATTTATTGATTCTTGGATGTGTTTGATTTTGATATTTGATTATGATATTGGAAGTTTCTTAATATGGGTGCTATTGGAATGACATTTGTAGGGAGTTCATTGAGTGTCATGTTTTAGATATTTATGTGTTTATTTATGTCTCCATTGAAATTTACTATAACATTGATGGGTGGATGCATTGTAAAACCTTTATATACCCATTTCATGTATCTGATTGTTATATTTTCTATGTACCTGATGCTATTGTTTTGAATGTTGATTCAACATATTTGAACCACAAATGAAATTTATATATGATACATTTTTATTTTTTATTTTTTATTTTCACATGAATGTAAAGATGTTAACCTTGGGCTTTAAGATATTACAACATCATATTTCATTATTCTTGCCACTTTTGTTACAATTTTTTGTATGAAATTGAAGAAATCTATAACAATTAACACATGCATAATAATTATTGTTTGATTGTGTTGATTTTAAACATTGTTATATGTGGTTGTGTAAAGTCGAGGTTAGTTGGGAATATATGAGCTTAGCAAAAAGAAGTTTATTTGGTTTAAGATGTTACATGATTTTTTTTGGTGGGGCTGAAAAATATGATTTCAACCTATATAAATTACTAGTAGACCTATTTATTTGTAAATTTATTTATTTATTAGCGTGTAAATAAATGTTATTAAGTATGTGTTTCATTCTATGGGCTTTTCCCATGATATAGGAAAGCCAAAAACTTGAAGCCCTTAAGTTTTGACTATTATTAAATTGTTTAAAAATCAAATAACCATTGGTCATGGATAACATTTCAAAAACATCAAATAATTAACGGCCAATAAAGTAGTTTTTGAATTTTATAATTTTTTTGATAACCAATTGGTATGTTTGGGAAAGAGGGTTATTATTAATGTAGAGTGGTTATTTGATTTTTTTAATACCTAGAGGTTATGTATTTTTACAAATTTTTAAATCAAACAACCATTGGTTTCAATTTTTTGAAAAATAAAATTGCAATCAGATAATTGTTGGTTCATGATATGCCAAAAACATTAAAGAATTACTAGTTGTCATAAGAAAACATGTAAAACAATTTCCTATGTGAATATTGACTTTTTTTTTAAATCACCTTTGTGTGGTTGACCAAGTATATACCCAAATTTATAACCAATGGTTTATGTAACACATTTTAATACATGCATAACATTTTTAATCACAATCTTTTGGTTTTTGAAAGTTCCAATTTATTTGAATAGTTAACTGAACTTTTAAGCCCCAAGGATTTGGGCCATGGTAGGGGGCTACTTGTTTATTTCAACCAAAAAACAAATCTTTGAAATTTGGTGTGAATTTTAACTTTTTATTCCATTGAAAATCTATTACATACAAGTCGAAATCATATTTTTGAATAAAAGTTTAGCAACATTATTTCATTAATTGAAGAGTTTTACCAACAAGCTATCCATTAGATTGTGTGTCCATTGAAGTTTCCCCGTTTATGGTTCTCCATCACCATAATATGGGGTGGGCCCGTTTATTTGTACTAAAGGTGTTTCATATTTCATTTTTTGAAATGCTATTGGTACAAAAGGAGGGCTCATATCCAAAGATATTACGAGGTGGACAAAGGTCTAAATCAAAAGCATTTCATATTTGATTTTTTGCAATGCTTTTGGTGCAAGAGGATTGCATGAAGGTGCAAGAATTAATTTACATTATTTGAAAAAGTCCAAAATTTCATTTTTCATTGAATCTCCAAACTATATATATAATTATTTGACCAACATAAGATTGGAGTCGCCCTTATACTATAGGAGGGGAGGGGGAGGGGAGAAATGAAAAAAAAAGGTGAAAGAACCAATAACAAAGGCTCTATCCCAACATTGGGTCTTACATAAAACTAAATTTAAGATTTTTTAATTGCAAAATCTCCTTTAAATAATCAAAATATTTAGATATTTATATTACAAAACATTCCTTAAATTTTCAAAATTTTGAATTGTTGAATAAAACATATCAAAATTATTATTTTTTAAATTACAAGAATTTACACATCAAAATATCATACATCAAATGTCATTTCTCAAAACATCAATTTCATCCATTGATGGAATTTAAGTTTTCATTCCAAGTACAATTATAACTAACCATTCCAAATGACAAATCAGACTATCATTGAAAAAAATGCAAGGAAAAAAAAGATATAATGAAACAAAAGAAAAAAAATGCCTAAAGATGAAAATGAAGACAAAACAATTTGGAAAAGCTCAAAAAATAATACACAAAAAATAAAGATATAATTAATGTTAAGAGAAAAATAATTGAGATACACAAAATAATTGAAAACTTTTTAACACGACAACCAAACATTTCCTAACTAAAAATCAAAACACAAAATAACATGTTTTATTTATTTATTTTATAAATTTATAAATTCTGAAAATGATGTCAAACTTACTCCAAAATAATTATCAAGTGACATTGAATGTATACATCTAGAATTAAAAAATCCGCATTTAACAAAATACAATATTTCTACCACTCGTGAAAATTGATTTTGCACATGTAAAAAAAAATAGAGAAAAAAATGATAAAATTAAATAAAATATAATTGACATTCAAATTTGAAAAGAAAGAAAGAAAAACTCAAAAAAATAAAATAAAAAACAACGATGTAATCAATGTTAAGAGATGAAAATTTTATTCAAAGACACATAAAATATTTTTTTAATATATAATTTTAAAAATCAAATATTTTCCCACCAGAAAATAATAATAATAATAATATAAATTTAAATCAATTCAACACTTTCATTTTAAAAACTAACTTTGAATCTGCAAAAACAATTATACATAAAATACTGATATATGACACTTCAAATCTTCATTCAAATTTGAAATATATGAGAAATTGACTCAAAATGAACTTTAAATATCACTTTGAAAATGATACCAAATTTATTCTAGAAGAATTAACAGTGTCACCAAACATGTACAACAAGAATTGGATAGACTTTTGTTAGCAAAAGAAGGTATTTCAACAATTAAACATCAAATTTTTCTTATGTAAAACTTGTTATGTTTCTTTAAAAAATAATAAAATACCAAAACTTGCATTATCTATTGGCTTGTAGATTAGTATCACACCACCAATATTACCAAAATTAACAATTGTGGAAGAAACTTGAATATCACATTATCATTGTTGTACAATATTAGTTAAATTTAAATATACCAACAAAGAAGAATCAACATGCCAACATGCATTTAAAGAACATATAGTAAGTTTTGCACAAAATCCTAAAAGTGTAATAAAACTTCTAAACACATTGTCATCATCATTAGAATCATTGATTAATATTATTGTAATAAATTTTGTTGGAAGTTTACACCCACCTATAGAATTAGTCAAAAATTGTAAACTATTATATGTATGTAAATATGTTATAATCATATGGTTAACTTGGTTAAAATCTAATCATATAGGCTACAAAAATACAACTATGAATACACATGTACTAAATAAAATGCCTAAAATTGACATATCAAAGCCAATAATGAGATTAATGTTCCAATCAACAAATATTAAACTTGCAGATGTTGAACATTGTACAAATATCACAAACCTACATGAACAAAAAATGTACAATGCAATTGATCATGTCATAGAAACATCAAGTCTAATAGACTTCAATGGCATAAACATAAATCAACACGAACAAATGACTAATGCATTCCAAAATTTACATTGTAATCAATATTTATCCTATAATCATCACATCACAATGATAAATGAATACAACAACCCAAATCTAATAGCATGCATATTTTTCACTTATTTCCTTTTGAAATTAGTGTCCTTGAAATGAATAATAGATTATTCATTTTATCACTATGAACTGATATAAAACATTCAATGAATTTGGATGAAACTACTCATCAGTTTTCAAAACATCATTTATTTTCATTTTTGTATTTAATATAGTAGAACAAAAACAAATGTGCCTTGGAGTTAAATTAATAGTATCAAAATCATTTAACATGAATGAAAGATAACTCCTTAATGAAATGCAAACTACAAGTTTTGACGACATTACTATTAACCCATAAAACAGACATTCTAAAAAATATAAATATAGTTTATTACAACATTTATTACAATATGTCATGGCCTTTAGAAGTAGTTGTTCAACACAAAAAAGACCAAATTTTTAGTATGGTAAATTTTATAAGGACACTAAGTTTGTTTTTCATTCATTTAAATCCTGCACTCGTTCATCCTCCTTCTTAGTAATTTAGGTGGACAAAACATAAATCTTGAGTTATTCTATTAAAAATATATGCTGACAAAAATTGAACAATGCAAAGATGCAACAATAAGTCCAAAAGCTCAAGCTAAATTTGTACACACTATTGCCAATGTTCTCTTCATATATGTTATAGGTAAAAAACACAAACAATTTATCTAATAACAATGTTGGTGTTCTTGGTCACATAGAAGCTAATTATGGATGTTATGAAACTACAAAAAATGGAAGTTTACATATCCACACAATATTATGATTTAACAATTATACAAATCCCAACACACTTAAACAAGCATTGCATGATGCTAATTTTTTTTGACAAAATATGATTAATTATTTAAATGATATAATACATGAAACATCATTCAATATAATGTCCAATAACACCAAATGCAAATTACATTGATGACAATCTTGATAACATACATCCTTGCACCACAAGACCACCAAATCCTAAAGAAAACAACTTTACAAAACTATTCCAAAATGACATTCATAAATTAATGAACATATGCAATGGACATGTATACAATCTAACATGCTACAAAATAATTGCTGATACATCAAAAAAATAATATAGCTATGGATTCCTTCAACCTTTAATCAATGAAACAAAATTTTAATATTGAAATGAAATTTTTACACATAAAAAGGACTGATAAATGGTTAAATAATGCAAATTCATGGATATTATTAGCTTCAAACTGTAATCATGATTTGAAATTTATTGCAACTTCCAATAAAAATAGTAAATCATCGATTTATTACATCATGGATAAACATCACAAAAATATTTATTTGCATTTCACATATCTATTATCTTTTGCAAATTGTAGTACGAAAACTAAAATAATAAACGAAAAATCAAATAATAACTACAATTCAATTGACAAAAATCAACGTTTCTTCATATGTTGTTTGCACATAATAGGAAGTCAATGAAAAATATTAATCATTGGAGCAAATATTTACTTATTGAACCTACTAGATCACATAACCAATCATGATTTCATTTACATACCTTTGGGATAGTTTGTCAACATGGGTGAATGAACAAGAAAAAAATAAAAATGTCCAAATGAAAATGATAATGACATTGACACCAATTATGAAACTTTCACAATTGATAGAAATTCATCAAATCAACAATATATAATACACAATTTTAGGGTCGATTACCAACAAAGACCTATTCACTTTAATACTTTATGTCCATATGAATTTTCTAGTAAGATAAATAAAATCAATGACATCTATTGTCATTGATTTATAATGAACACCTTCAATATAACACACACATCATTTATGAATTCAGAGTATCAAAAATTTCAGTTTTACAAATTTATATAATACCTTCATAAGAAAATGACCAAAATATTATGCTCGAACAATTCATATTTTATTTACATCATGGCGTACAATTTTTGACATAAAATTAGATCTCACTATGTCTTGGGAATTGACATTAAATAACGTGTACCCAACATTTACTAATTTACGAAAAAAAAAACTAAAATTATTATTATCTTACAAAAATGTAAAAAATCAAGAGATGTAGATAAATTATTGAAAATAAAATCAACACAACCATAATTTGATAAAGAAAACATAGAGGGAAAATCAATAAATCCACTTTGTGAAGATGATATTGAAAATGAACTCCAACGAAACACCATGACATAGAAGAACAAAACATCAATATACAAATAAAACTCAATCTAGAACAAATAGAAATTGAACATTTATTATGTAACACAATTATTAAAACTTGCGTAATTGAAATAACAAAACATTTATAAAAAATGGAATAAATAAAAAAAATGAAAATATAAATAATCACAATGTCAATTTTGTTATCAAACTTCATGTTTTGATCAAGCAATGGAATCAAGATTTGAAACTTCCACAAATATTAGACCTTGATGAATCAATACCAAAAATTTCACATCCATATTCAAACATAATTTATACAAATGAAAATACAAAACATGAGTTACGCCACTTACCATTTAATGACATACAATCGTGTGATATTGAAATCGAAATAAAAACATAACCTTCACTGATGAAACAAATGTTTATTCACCATTAGGCATTAAAAGCATCATAAAAAAAAACAAGTTAAATGATTTATAAGCCATTTCATTTGAAAATTTTATCACAAGTACAAGAAATAATCAATTGTTACAATATGTAGGAGGAGCTATAGTACTAGTAAAACAAAGATAATAAGAGCTATCCAAGATTATTTTTTGAGAACAAGAAAACAACAAAAACCTAAAGTTGCAACATACATTGCAAATGCAACCCTATTAATAAATGGAACAACAATACATTTTTTATTGGGATTGTTGATTGATAAACACAAAACTATAAACAAACATAATTCAATCATAGACATATGGCCAAAAATATAGTTCATCACCATCAACAAAATATCCATGGTAGGTTGCACATTGCTTGACACAATACACTTAAAACTAC
>Ga0116228_10004664_pt1 | contig 12167 bp, 8 predicted proteins | sample S1TSphfallax_2_FD_89694 | JGI IMG/M metagenome (GOLD analysis project Ga0116228, IMG submission 89694) | Host-associated microbial communities from peat moss isolated from Minnesota, USA - S1T2_Fc - Sphagnum fallax MG | ecosystem: Host-associated > Plants > Peat moss > Unclassified | place: USA...
AGTGAGGAAGGTAAATGAGGCTATGCCAAAATGTGTCTTTTAGCATGGAGAAACTCTTTGACACACTTTAGGGTTTAGGGTTTGTCCTTTTTGAGCTTTGAAATTTTTGCTTTGTTTTGTGTCGGAGGATGCATATCCTAAGTTTTAGGAATATGCTCAAAGTGTGAAAATGAAGATTGAAATTGTTGAAGTACCATGTTGAAAGTTGGCTGCATGAAAGTGACTTTGGGTGGGGGATATGTTCATCACTAAATTCTATGAACAAGAATCAACGTAAAAGGGAAAATCCAAAGAAACAAAATAAAAAAAAGATAGAGAGTAAGTTGTTTGATGAGCATTGTAAAGTACACAAAAGAAGTACACATTTCAAAATCAAGTTAAAAAGAAGGCAATTTTTTATTTAAACACATTGGGAAATAAAATTCAGAATTTGTTTAAGTTTCATTATGAAACCATTTTGTGCTATATTGAGTTTATGATAACTTGAATATAAAATTTGAAAATTTGAAATATAGTATTAATGTAAATATTAAGAAGGTTTGAAATGATTGGTCAATATGGTGTTGAAACTATTTTCTTCATTACAAAACTAAGTAAAATAAATATATACTAATTATTTAGGATATAAACATCATTGTATATGCTAAGTACATCATCAAGAAAAATTGCACTTTCTCTTTGTTAAAAAAAAAAATGACACATATTGAAATGTAAGTTAGCACATTTCCCCAAAAAATGAGCTACTTGCATTTTTAAAAATATATTGAAACAATATAAAATATAAAATATAATGCATATTAGTGAAGAAGTGTCTTATCAAGTTGAACACCAAACTAAAAACATTATACAACAATTGTTTTGATGAAATTTGTAGTTATTTTAAATCTATTTTCACCTTACTTCTTTTGGGGTTACCAAGACCTAGTTAAAACTATATATTTTATTTTACCTACACCTTGTTGGTTAGTACACATGGAGTTATAAACTATTAATGTAGGTTGTTGAAACAATGCATAGAAACATATTGCCTAAGCAATAATTCAATAATGTGTATGATTTGAAATTAAAAAAATGTTTAGACTTTGAAACATTGAATATAGACATGCATGAAAGTTATGTTGTTTTACAAATATTTGTTATGGTGTAAATATATTGTGTAAATTAGTTTTTTAATGTATTTTTTGGCTCAATATTGGAAGCACAATCAACAATGTCCTTGAACGATGACTTGAATCTAGCTTCAAAAACAAAGGAAAAAAATTTAATTGTTTTTCTAAAAATCTTGGCCATTGAAAAGTGGTGATCAAATTTTCATTGCCATTTGAACAACCAAGATTTCTAGTTGCAACTATTCCACACGCTGGTTGTAATCTAATGATTTGAATCCAATTTCGAAAGCAAAAAAATATTAATTAATTAATTAAGAAAATTTGATCATGGAAAAGTGGTGACCAAAATTTAGTTGAACGACCAATATTTTTGGTGATAATTGGTCCACACCTTGATCATAATCCAGTGACTTGAATATGATTTTGACAATGGAAAAAGAAATTGAATTTCAAGTAGATTTTTCTCGCCATCATAATGGCCAAGATTTTTTTATCACAACTAATTCACACCTTAGTCATAATCCAATGACCTAAATGTGGTCCTAAGGGGAAAAAAGAATTTGAAAAAAACCTTGACCACTAAAAAATATTGACTGGATTTTAATCATTATCTGAAAGACCAAGATTTTTTTTATCAAAACTAGTACACACCCCAATCACAATCCAATGACCTAAATACAATCCTTAAACTAGGATTTTTTAAAAAAAATGTTAATTGTTGAAGTGTGGCAATTAGATTATAGTCATCATTTAAACAATCAAGATTTTTGGTTGCAACAAGTTCACACTTTGACTGAAGTTCAACAACCTAAATCCGTTCATGAAATAAATTATTAATGAAACATGAATTCTTACAAAAACTTATGAACTGATTAATATTAATAATTAAACTTCGCTACGTAATGAAAACACTTGTTTTTTCTATGGGAATGTCTAGTCAATGTTAGGTTTGACTTGACAAAGTGATGCATAATGATTGACATTGAGATGACAATCAATGAAAAGTGGCATGTCAAGTCATTTTTGACAACCCTAATTTTTTAAAAACCATGTAGTTTAACAATAATGTCAAAAAATTTGAATGTTATTTTTCCAGTCATTTTTGAAGCTACACAAATATCATGTAATCAAAAAACCTAATTTTCATAAGCATGTCCTTGATTCACAATGATGATTTGATACAAAAGTTTTGACTTGGTATTGGACTAATAATGGACCCATATCTACTCATTTTTTCATGGCATGAGGTAGGTATAAACCTAGTCTTGAGACTATTGTAGATTTAGTATTAGACTAATATCAGGTTGGTATGATTTTAGGTCCATATCAATTTGGTATTAATAAAAGGCTAGTATTGCTTCAAGTGATACTAAATTGGTATGTTTTTCCATACCAATATACATACCAATACTATACACCTAAGTTATTCCTTATATCACAAGGTGTTAGAAGTGAGAAGGTTTTTATGCTTGTTTCCTATTCAACAAGGCAAGTAACCTTACATTTATAAGTGTGTCAAACTTTTTTTTTCCTAGAAAATAGGTATAAGGTCCTTCCCACTCCTAAATAATGGATGTAAAATTTTCATCTTTTTTAGGAAGGATATTTGTTACTATTCATGAATGTAAGGTGCCCTCCAAATATAGTAGGAAATCATTTTGAGTGTTTTATGAAGGGTGGAAGACATTGGAGAATGTTTTATATTTGCAATGACCTTCTAACTTTTGTAATAATAAGAGGAAGAAACTACATAACACATATAACCAACTACATAATGCTCTAGTCGTATAATCATGATTGTTATATATACATTTTTTCAACATTACTAATGTAGATACCTCATCATTGCCAATGTGTGGGAAAAGGTAGTTTGCATGGTGAAGGAACCAAGTGGGTCTAGCCTTAATTTTAGCTCCTTAGACCAATCTCCTCAAATTGAGATCAACTAGGTATGTTGTACACTATGATCATGCACTTTTTAATTGGGTTGAAAAGGGTTATGACATACAAAAAGTTAAAAAGTAAAAAAAAAAAAAGTTTTTCCAATTTTTATGTACAATCTAGCAGTTTTCAAAAGACCTTAATTAGAACATTTAGTGTTCACACCCCAATTTGCTTCTTGTTGTTCGATCCTTATTTGTTCCACATTTAAAAAAAAGATTTGTTTGGAAATTTTCAAAATGTTTAATCTTAGTTATCTTATTGAACCTCACCTATTTTGGAAAATCTCAACTTTGCAACTCTTTGTATATACCTATTGTATATCAAATTGTTAACCACTTTGATGAAGGTGCAAGTATAGAAATGAGCATGAAGAATAAAAAGTTCGCATTAGCACCAATAATAGTAGTAGACACCTTGTTGTTAGTTTAAAAAAAAAATCACAAATGGTGTATTTCATCATCACATATACATTCCAATTTATGCTACATTGAAGATAGTCCTCCAAATATTTCAGTAGATTCATTCATTGTTCCTTCAAATTTATTGTTCTAGATGAAATTCATAAATTTAAAAAGTTTAACATTTGTGTGAATTCCATTCTTTTGATAAAGGTTTAGGGTTTAGGATAACTAAATCTTTGTTTAGAGATGTGAGAATAATGCAAGAGAGAATTACGAAAAAAAATCTACTTTTGTATTGAAACAATTTAGCTTCTTCTTATATAGTTACACAACCTAAAAGGTTGTCATGATTCATGAAAGGTCACACTTATTCAGATGAATCTATGTATAATAGACTAGTGTATTAATTACTTTACTAATAACTTTTACATTCCCACTAGTGCATTGGTTTGTTAATCCTACAACTATTCATTTTGGATGAAATAGTTTCCTATCCATGCTGTATTGTCTTCTCTAATGAAGTAGGGTTTTTCCTTGTTCTATGTTTCTTTGTTGAGAACATTTCTTTTGTGGACTTCTCAATTGCATTCTTGGTTGAGCATTACCATTACAAGTTTCTTTCTTTTCTTGTAATGTAGCTTCTCTATGTTGGCGAACTTTCACAAGGTAAAGTATACACCTTTATCCAACAATGTTTTGAGCTATTGTATGATAACTTCCATTTAAGAAATCACTTTGGGTAAATGATTCTCTTGATTAAAATTTGTTTGATGATTCCAAAGTTTGAATTAACAATTTTGTTTTGAGTTCTCTTAACTCCTCCTTTAGTAATGGTTAGGGATAGTGAAAAGTTGGCATTGGGGTTGTGATACATAATTGGGCCTATGTTGTTGTTGACTTGATATATGGCTGATGCCATTTGCGATTGTTTAATCTTTGTTTCTGAAAAAAAATTCACCTGCCATTTTAATTGTAAGTTTTTAGTCCTTTCACTTTATAAGTTGAGTTTCTCATTTTCAAGATTGTTCACCATCATGGTTAGACCAATCACCCAATCATGTAAATAATTTTTGGATTTCAAATTTAAGTTATGTTCATGTTGTTTGCCACTCCAAAATTTATGTATTTTGGGTGTAAAAGTTTGAGCTTGTTAGTCTTGTAGTAGAACAAAGTGGCATGTACCACAAGTTTAACAAAAAGGATTGGATATGGCAAGTCCAAGAAAAGTGATTAAGGCTTGGAAAGAACCTTTAATTTCAAGAATGGCTGCCACTTTAAAAGTCAAGGTTGCATGCAAAATATTTTCAAGTAATATGCACATACTTAATGCTTACATATGATAGTAATGCTTTTCTTGAGGTAATGTTTTTTTGAAAATATTAGCTATCATGGTTGAAATTGAAATGTATTATATTTGAATTTACCTATCAAGTATTTTTCCCCTTATAAAACATTGATATTGTGTGTCAATGTGTTTGCTATGAGAATGATATTTTGCATCTTCACTACGTGTTATTGCATTTTGAAAATCTGAATAAATTGTAGTAAAATCCTTTTGTGGAAATCCAAGTTTAGCTAAAAACTTTCATAACCAAATAGCTTCAATTGTGGCTTTGGCTACAACCATATATTCAAAATTTATAGAGGATAAAACAATTGATTGTTGCTTCTTACTCCCGAAGAAATTATGCATTGGGCAAGAATAAAACAATACCCTAATGTAGAACACTAAATACCTTTGTCTCTAACCCAATCAACATTAGAAAAACCATGTAAAATTTGACTAGAATTTGATTTATATGATATTTGATGACATAATTGTTGTACTACATTGTATGTTTAAGACCTTGAATGTGATTATCTTTCAGATCGAAAAGATATTATGTGAGGTTGTTTATTGCATAATATGCACAATTTGGTCAAAAATTTATTTTGGTGTGCATAAGGCTACTCACTATCTTGGAATATGGATATGTATCCATGATAGTTCACATAGTTGGATATTTGGAGAATCATATTTATTTAGTCAAAATTTCAATTGCATGGGTGGACTAAGTGAATTGCAATTGAACATGTGAAATTCTTGCAATTTTGGAAATCACATATTGCTTTTAATGTAAAATTGTTCTACCTTCTTGGTTATTGCGGAAGATGGCATTACCTAAGGTGTAATGAATTTCTCCACCATCCAACATGTTAAATTCTTCTTGGAGAAGAAACTTGATTTGCTCAATCAATGTTAATGTATTGTTAATGAGTATGCAATCATCAACATAAATAATAAGGATGAAAAATCCAACATTTAATTTCTTGATGTAGATATTAAGATCTGATTCTAATCTTTGAAAACCTTGTAATATCAAGTAGTTGTCTAAACATTGACACCAAGCCCTGGAAATGTTTTTTAATTCATATAATTAAAAAAAAGTTTGCATACTATTTGTGCATTAGGTGGAATTGGTAACCCTTTTGGCATAATTAAACATGTAAATGACTTCATTAAGAAAGTTGTTTAACAATGTTTTCTTTACATCAAGTTGATGCATTCCTAAATTATATTGAGTAGTAAGAATTAGAAACACTTTGATGGAATTTAGTTTAAGACAATAGGTGAGAAAATTTCAATGTAGTCAACACCTTGAATTAGTGTGAACCCTCTTGCTATTATTCTTGCTTTAAACTTGTCAATGGATCCATTTGGTTTTTTTTTTAAGCTTAAAGAACCCATTTGGATGAAATAAGAATTTTTCCCTTTAGAAAAGTAATTATTTGCTAGGTTTCATTAGTTTTTAAATATTGTAGTTCAACATGTATGGCTGATTTTCATTCCTCAGCATTTAAGTCCATCAGGACCATCCTTGGTGGAAGTAGGGGTCACATTATATATTGGCAACACATGCATGATAGATGCATTTTGTACTTTTCTTTGCTAGTATTCTACCTTGTATTGTTTCAATTAATCTTTGTGGAGGTTTGACAATCCTTTTAGGTCTTTGAAAAAGGCTTAATGCTACCTTTTATCATGTATTACATCATGTTCATTATGTAAAGATAATTGGGACAAGGCTTCAACAACCTTTTATCATGTTGAATTTATTGTTGTTCTCCCACATTTTGAGAACTAGATGCTTGTTGATTTAGTAAAAATGTTTGAAATTGTGTTTGGAATGGTATTGTTGGCTGATTTTGCTATGTATTTTGAGCACTCTTTTGAGGTACATTTGATGATTGAATTTGAGGGTTTGGAATTTCAATCATGTTGAACTAAAAAAGGTTTGCATCAAGTAGGGATTCTTTTTCAATTTCATCATCTTGTTGAATGAAGTTATATGTGACTTCATGTGTGTTTCATAAAAAATGATGTCTCTTGAAGTAAGGATTTGGGGCCCATTTGTTGTCATTAGTCGGTAAGCCTTGGATTTGTCATTATAACCCAAAAAGATACAATAAATAGAATGTGTATCTAGCTTCCATCTTGTTTCCTTATGAATAAATGCATGAGCTTTGCATCCAAATATTTTATTTGTTGTCATTAGTTGATAAGCCTTGGATTTGTCATTATAACCAAAAAAGATACATTGAATAGAATGTGTATCTAGCTTCCATCTCATTTCCTTATGAATAAATGCATGAGCTTTGCATCCAAATATTTTAAGGTGAGACAAATTAAGTTGATGTCAAAACCAAAGTTCATAAGCTATTGTTTGGTTGTGTTTTGCTTTTGTAGAACTTTAGTTTTCCAAATAATTTGCAATGATTGGGTAGTTACAAACTTTTGTTTAACTTTGTAAATGTTAACATAAGCTAAAACAACTTTTATTAATGTCTTTTTTTTTCTTTTGGAAATACCATTCTATTGAGGTGTGTAAGCTATAGTAAACTCCTTTTTGATGCCCTCCTTTTGACAATATTCAAAAAAATCTTTTGATTTATATTCACCTCTTTAATCAAAACTTAATATTTTAATATTTTGGCTGATTTGATTTTCAACAAATTCTTTTTATATGAGAAATTTGTCAAATGTTTCAGATTTGTTTTTCATAACATAAACAAAACAAAATTTGGATCTATCATCAATGAAGGTTATACAATATTTGCAACCTCCATATGTATATGTTTGTAGAGGTCCACAAATGTTAGAATGTATTGACCCAAGGATTTGTGTGGAATTTGTAGATCCTTTTTTAGGAAACGTGATTCTATGTTGTTTTCCTCCGATGCAAGGTGTAAATAATGTACAATGTCCTTTTCACTGAAAGAATCAACTCCTTTTGCTAGAGCTTGTATACTTTAAAAAAATTTTTTATTTATATGTCCAAGTCTCAAATGTCATAAGTTGGACATATTAATGTGTGTTGTTGTTGGGATTGTAATGACTTTACTTTCATTTTTTATAGTTTCACCAAGTTTATACAAATCAGCATCCAAACTACATTTTGTTATGATGTCTCCTAATTTATTTATGAGAATACATTATCCTTGTTTTATATGCATTTCCCCTCCTACCTTATCAAAATATTGTGCTAAACAAAAATATTTCTTCAATATTCGCAAAACTTTTGGTATTTTTAAAAATGTTATTGAGAAGTTTTACTGTTACCACTCCTTGCCCATGTATTTCATGTGTTGTATTGTCACCCAAAAACAAAAATTTATTATTTTTGAGTGGTTGATAATTTGTGCAACATTCTCTATCAAAACACATATGTGAAACACTTTTATATCTATATACCAAGTCAAGTTGTTTCCTTTTGCAATGAAAATAGCAACATAAAAATAATTATTCTTTATAACAATGTTTGACTACTTTTTATCATTAGAATAACTTTTTCAACTATTCTTTTATTACAATCCTCTATCAAATGTCTTAGCTTCTTATAATAAAAACACTTCATTTTCTTTTTACCAAAAGATTGGGACAATGTTGTTGCTACATCTCTTGGTGGAAATTTTCTGTTGTACTTTGTGAATTTATTGCTATTGTACTTTGAATATCTCTTCCTTGCATAAAGAGTCGTTAAACTTTCATTGTGTAGGTTCATGTCTTTCATCAATGTTTCTTTTTGGATCAAATTTGTGATCAAAGATTGAAGAGTCAGTGAAGTTGTCTCCTTAAAAGACTTATGAATGTTTTATAGTTTGGAGGCATACTCCTCGTAAAGTAAATAATTGTTTCTTCATTGAACATGGTTACATTTGTGACAACTAGTTGATGCAAATTTTCTTGAAACAAATGGATGTGTTTAGTAACATTGTCATTTTTAGGGTAAAAGCACATTACACTGGATCAAAATTGGTAGCTCAAAGTCCATTTTTAAAGTTCAAACCCAATGATTTTTCCAAAAAAATATTTACATGGGTGAAACATGAAATAAGGAGCTAATTGTGTTAAGGTTAAAGTCCTTTCCAAGGATTGCATTTTCCACGTGGTAATTTTTTATTGGTTTATATTGCATTTTTCACACAAATTTTAAAACTGAATATCAAATTTGAGGCCGAATATGACATATAACATGATAAAAACTCAATTTTTTTGCATCAAGCCCTACATTATATCAAATCTATAACTATACTTTGAACCATGATTATAAATTCAAAATTATAATAGTGTTTAAGGATGTATCAAAATTTAAAAGGGTATATGTATTTTTTTTATTTTTTTGAATATTTTGAACACATGGATCCCTTCTTGTGGAATATATTAAAGTTTTAAAAAAAATTGATAAAAAAGAGACTTTTGAAACAAAAAAACCACATGTCCACATTTTTTTTTGAATGCTTTAAATATATAAAAAGACTTTTGAAACATAGTGAATTTTCATGAAAATTTTGTAGTTGCAACTTTGAAAGCATAAGAATTTATTTCAAAATTTTAACAATTTTTTTGATATATAATGTTCCCATGGTGATGTTTCAAAAATTTGAAAAACAATTTTTAAGGATTGTCCACACATTTTGTGGCTCCTTATTTCATGCTTTCACACACATGGTGTTGAAATTCACATGTTTTTCCAATTTCAAATTCATACCACCATAATTTAAACCTTTTTTAAAAAACCTTAAAAAATATGGGCCTTGAAAAAATCAATTTAGATATTGAAATGGACTTTACAAATTTGAAATTTTCATTTTAAATCTTTTTTTTTTAAAGACTTTTTCTTGCTTGATTTTTTCATTTTAAGTGATATGGTATTTCAATGTGTGGCGTTAAAAATTTATAAGTTTAGTTTCCAACTCCACTGGAAGAAAAATATCCATAATGATAGTTTTTTTGGGGTTGTTTGGATTGTGACATTGGATGTACCATCCTTTGTAAAGTCCACCTTAGATTGAACATATATCCTTTTGGTAATTTGTTTTTGGGTTTGAAAGACTAAAATGTAGGTTTTAATTTTTCATCTCACTTTTGCCAAGTTTTTCAAATATATTTGAAGACAATATTTGACTCACCTAGAAAAAACTACCATTATGACATTGAAAAAAGTCCATCATAATGTATGGAACTTTTCCCCTTCAAAGTATGGAACTTATCTTTTAAATACATTTTGGTGACAACATTTTGAAATTGGAATTATCTTGCTAGTTCTATCCATGTTAAATTTGATGTTACACATGAATGAACATGTGATATGACATTATTCTCCAAACAATTATTAATTATGGTAAGAAACATTGCATCCCTTTCCTCTCACTCACTAATGTTTCCCGCTCCTATGGCAAGCAAAATTGGAATACCTACTTAGGGGTGACACTAGTTTAAAAAAGTAGAAAATATGTTATTAACAGGTAAAAAAAATCTTTAGATTAATTAGTTCAATAGGCCTCCTAGTGACTGTTAGTTATTAATGGTAGACTTACCATCCTTTACCCAAGGGATGAAGCTAGTGGGATTAAGTAGGTTGGGTTAGTGAGTGGTTGGGGGCAATCCACCCTATTTACTAGGGGTCAACGTGGTTCTTGTGTGTGGTGTGTGGGAAAGAGGGACTAGAGGAAATGAGAGAGGGAGAAAGATTCATTAGAGATTTGGAGAGTGAGTTGAAAGAGGGAGAAAATATTTTTGTACTTTGTGTGTGATTTTAATTGAAAATGGTTAAAGGATTCGAATGTCTTATGTTGCATTGTAATTGTATTAAGAGTGGGAGGTAAAATAGGTTATGTTAAATAAGTATGATGTTTCCTTGAATTAGTATCTCTGCATTTTTCTTGGACAAAGAGTAGTGGGTTGACCACTAGGTATTCTTTAAAGCACCAAGCTATTACTTGCCATAGGAAAATAATAACTAGTCCATAGTGGTGGAAATTAGGGGGAACAAATTAACGAATCATCTTTTGCAAGTTATAAGCAATAGATAGGAGTTAAGATGGAAGACAATTGGTTGTAGATAGTACATAGCAGAGGAGGGATTTCTTAAGGGTTGTAGGTGGTAGGCAAAGCCACTAAAGAACCTATAGGCACAAAAGAAGAGGGACAGTAATGGTAGAAAAGTTTGTAGACCCCATAGGTAATATCTAAGGGTGTTGAAGGTATTATAGAATCAAGGAGGGTAACTATTTTTAAACTCTCCCATTTTTGATATTGTTCCTCTCCTTACATTCTACTCCCTATTCCATGGACTAGATTACTTATAGGAAGGTAGGTCTAATAGTAAACCCTTATCTTTTTTATTTTTCTTTGTATGACTTCTTATTTACTACTTGAGCATTTGTAGTAAAGTAAGTTAGGGAGGGTAGTTTTTTTTGTGGAGTAATAAGGTGTCAACCTTGCCCCTTGCTCTTACCCCCTCGAGGATGGTAATGATTAGGGGCCATAATTTCAGCTCTTAACATGCATGAATAAAAATATAGAGTGCAATATATTGGTTGTTGGGTAAAAATTATAAGTTAATTAGTTTTAAAATAGGGTACATTTCATTCAAATAATCAATTTAATTATAATGTAAGGTATGTAATAATATGAAATAATGGTTTATAATTAATATAGGGTGGTTTTAATATGTATATATTCAAAAAGTAGATAATAATAGAATGATAAAAAATAGATTGGACAAATATCTAATACCCTCCCTAAAAATGGTCGTTTGATGCATGTAGATCCCAAACTTTACATTAAGTGGCCCTTGGGAGTACCTACAATAATTTGGGATACAACTGGAGCTATTGGCTTTTGTATAATACCATTTATGATATTCCATAATTTTTCTTCTTTGAATATTAATGTCAATCTATGAACCCATATGTTATAAAAGGTTTCGTCAAATTTAATTACATGGCTTCTGTCAACTTTTTGTGCCATTTATTTGCTATAAGGTTTTGGTGAATGTATCATCTGATTCACAATGGATTGTATTTTACAGATTTTGTTTTACTATGATTGAGATCAAGTACATGAATCTCTCAATCAATATACAAGTTTCAGATTTGCTCATTCTCTCTAATTACCTCTTGTGCAGTTATTTACATAGTCTAAACAAATGCATCGTAGATTACTTAACCAAGCTCTGATACCATGCGAGAATAATGCAAGAGAGAGATTTAGGGGAGAAGGTCTACTTCTGTATTGATACAAGTTTCTTCTTATACAGTTACACAACCTGAAAGGTTGCCATGACTCATGAAAGGTCTCATCTATTCACTTGAGTCTCTGTAGAGCAAACTAGTGTAGTAATAATTTTTTATATTAAAAAAGAACAAAAAAAATTACTAATTACTGAAC
>Ga0116228_10004665_pt1 | contig 12165 bp, 16 predicted proteins | sample S1TSphfallax_2_FD_89694 | JGI IMG/M metagenome (GOLD analysis project Ga0116228, IMG submission 89694) | Host-associated microbial communities from peat moss isolated from Minnesota, USA - S1T2_Fc - Sphagnum fallax MG | ecosystem: Host-associated > Plants > Peat moss > Unclassified | place...
AGAAATTGCTATTTCCAAATATCACGATTATAATCACTAATGATCTCAATTGAACCACAAACCACCATGTCGTCATGTGAAGGTTGGTCAACAAGGATTTGTGTAGCTTGCCTTGTGGTTTATTGTTGAGTTAACTTGGGAGTGAAATCTAAGATAAATGATGAGTTGTTGATGAACAATATTTCTGATTCCGTATCAACAATAACTTCTAGAGTGGAAGTGGTATGTTTATCTCCTAAAATGTCTATAGAGTTTGCAACCTCCACAAAAGTATTATGCATGTCAAAAGCATATAAACCTTGTCAATGATTGAACATGCATGAATTGTTGTCCATAAAAGGGAAAATGTTAAGTAATGAATTCAAGAAATAATTGGAATTAACATATAAAGTGCATGAAAAATGTATGAAGAAGTACCTTCTGGAGGAGTAGTAATTTCCACATGTTTATAACATGGGTTGTTAAATTTGTAGAAATTCAAAATATCAGTAAATGTAGCATTGTGAATTAAATATTTCTTTGTAATTGCAATGAATTGAGCTAATGTTAAAGCCCCAACAATTGAAACTTTGAAACACCCCATTGCTGCAATGTTGGCATGAAGAAGGGTTGTAGGTGGGGCTAGTGTTGTAGCAAATGCATAACTATGGGAACAAATTAAATGATTTTGTCTGGATTTCACAATAGATAACCATACACTATTTTGGGCCAATGTTGTCGTAGCCAATTTTATCTTGGTTAAGGAATGAATGGTTTTTGGAAATATTCGCATATACAATCTGTTTGTAATGGCAAATTGAAGTGGCTCATTATATGAAGTTTTTCAAGTGATTCAAAACATTTTGTATGAATTGAAAGTTGTGGAAAGTCTAATAATAATGGTGGATGCAACAAAATTCTTCTAGTTGATAATAACATACCTTCAAGAATCTTGCATGGGGTTTGAAACACATAATGATATGAAAGAGCTAGTGGGAGGTCTACGTACAAGAAGTTGAAATTTTCACCTCATGAATTTTAAACATAATTCATTTGGGAAGTATTTATGTAAAGGATGACATGGGAACAAGATTGTCACAAACAAAACAAATTGATTCATCCATTCTTGTTGTTAAACACAATTCAACCATATCATATATATGATGAAGGTGAGATGATTGAACATGACCAATAAAATTGTCAGCATCCAATGATTTGAAATAAGTTGACATGTGTAATCTTCCAACATTTTTTTCTTTGGTTTCCTTTGCACGTTGATTTTGAATATATATTCTCATTTGTTCAAGTTGTTGTTTTTAAGTTGCAAGAGATTTTTCTACATATTTTTTGCGTGCATAATTATTTTGTTTATCTAGTCAACATTCATATTCGATTAAAGATTCATTTGCACATCATTTACGCATTCAATTTTGTTGCAACTTTAGGTGATGTTCACAAATCATACACGGTTTAGATGAATCCATTCAATTTTAAAATGTTTGCACATCAAGAAAAGCTTTGAAGGAAAGTTTGGCTTGATACCAAAGGGGCATACTATAGTACCTCCTTTGTTGGGTGAAGGGATTAGGGGTGTAGTGGAGAAAGGGGGTACATTGGATGAAGCTAATAGCATGTTGCAAGCTGAGATAGATAGTTGCAGATCATGGAATTCTACATGGATGAAGTCATGGGTTCCCAATCTTGAATTGTTTCAACCAATTCCAATATGTCAAGATTTTGGCTCTTTTGTTGGTGTCATTATATTCTTGGAACTTGCCATATTTGTTTTCCTTGACTAGTATGTATAGAAAGGGTAGTTGGTATTTGTAGTCAATTGAAGCCAAATCATAATCCATGAATTTTGTATGTTGTTTTCTGTAAAGTCAACTAAATATAGTTTCAACAAATAAATATTAAAAGTATTTTAAATTCTGATAATTTCATGTTTTTATTAGGAATACTTGCATTGAATGGATTCATGATGAAATACATGTGGAAGTCTTTTGTTAGTGATAGTCTTCCTCTAAACCTAAGCCACTTGAGTATATTGAGTTGTTCATAGGGGTATCCATGACAATGTACGAGTAACACATGATTACCATAGGAAGATGGAATTAATTATGCATCTTATGAACACATGTTGCTGATAAAATGTTGGGAAAGTCCTTTCTTGGGGTTCAAATGAATTTGGCACTTGTTTTTAATGGCTAATAACAACGTCCATGGTCATTTACCTTTTGCATAACATTAGGGAGAGCCCCAACTCGACATCTAATAACACATGATAGTGAAAATTTGAAAATCAAAACTTGCATTTTGCATAAACATGTTTTGTGGTGCTTTATGCTGGTCATTAATAGAAACCTCCATGTTTTGTTGTGAGCATTATTCAAGCCAAGATTGTTGCAAAATGTAAACAACATCCCACATTACATGTTGTTTTAGCATAATCAATTCCCCGTACCAAATCAATTTCAAAGAATGTGTTAGTTAATGAACTTTCTTAATGTTGATAATGACAAAAGGGTCAAGACCTAAATAAGTATACACATGTGTTTGATTGCATATTCACTCTCTTGAATCATTGCATCCCATAATTTGTCACTCCCATTTTGTTACAAATACCTTTCTAGGGGTTGCCCAACAATAATGCGAATGAATGCATTGTTGAATTCTATGTCTTTTGTGATTCCACCATCAAACACCAAGATTACCAACCTTCTCATTTCCATAACCTCAAAACATGTGAAGTGAAATTGGCAACTAGATATATGTAAGTTTGTATTCATGTTTATTCTCAAGTTGTTTTCAAACTAGATCGAGGTTTAATTATTCAATTGTTAATAATCGGTATAATCTAATCTACAATATACATTCATATGATTGCATTAACATTAAGATGAAGAAACATGTCCCTTTTGATTTATGCTATGTACATGCTATTATAATATTCATTAATTCATGAAATCTTTTGTTTATAATATTATACATTATATGCACGGTTTGTTTGAAGTTTTGGGATATACAAATTTTGATGCGTATTTTGAAAAATTAGCAAATATTGTTGACTTTATATTACCCCAAAAAAGAACACAAAATGATTTGACCTAACATATGTCCAAATAATCAAATCTGGACATTAGAATGAGGAAAATGAATAAGGCATGTTACAATTTAGTTTAACTACCGATATTGACATGATAAGACACATGAAAAGGCACATCCCAATGTTTATGGAAGCCTCTTCTACTGCAAAAATATGTGAACCGACCAACCAAAACATTCATCTCCATGATAGTAAATGTAAATTATGAACCCACTTCATGTGCCTTTCCAACCATCTCCCTATTCATACTACCTCAACATGTGTTACATTCTACTTCCATTTATATTTCCTTTATAATGGTCATTGTATCATGCATATGCAACTAATGCTGAAATGTTTTTAGTGCTTATGTCTATTTGTTGCTAATTTTCTGCTACATTTTGTGGTTTGTTGCACGTCTTTTATGTGCTTTTGAGTTTATGTTCTTGGTGCTTCTTTCTCATGGGTAGAAAGTCCAAAAATTTGCTTGAATAATGTTATTCCCGAATGCTTGTTTTTTATTTGGTGTCATTCACGTATGCAAACTTTAGTGATAAATTGAAGTCTTTGTTTTTTACTCTTGTCCATTTTTTAATGTTCCACACCACTTTTTTTGTAGTGTAAGAATATACTTGAGTTTGATTTCCGCATTAGATTTTTAAGAAAACTCATTTGGTGCCAATATTGAATTATGGCTTGAGATGAACTTAACATTTTTTTCTTCCCAAGTTCAAGTTTGTGATATAGTAGGCATTCATGAACTCAAGGTGTTAAAAAAAAAATCATGATATTAGATGTATCCTATATTGAGAATTGCAAGTTGCATTTCACTTGGAAATAGTGGTCTTTGATTTCTTTGGGGCGTAGGAAAATATTTGAAATATCAAATTTTTGAGCACCATCATGATAATTAATGAAGGGGAAATATACAAAACAACAAATAAATAAAAATTGTTATTAAGAATAGGAAATAAGTTTATCAATGTGGGAGAGACCAACATGGTAATTTGGCAGAGATTCCAAGTGAGCAGTATAATGCAAGGGTTTGCTTGCCCTTGACCCACCTTGTACTTTGAGATGGATCATTTGTTTTATGTAACTTGGTGACTTTGTTATTGACCACATTATAAACATATTTGTAAAAATATTGGGAAAAATCTGTGAAAGAAATTGAATTAACAATGTTTATAAAAAAAGGGTTTTGGTGGAGCCTTTGTAAACTTTCCAAGAAACACAAAGAAAAGACAACAATTTTTTGCCCGCCAAAATACAAAGTGGCCTCTCTTTTAAAATGAGTGGCGTCTCCAAGTGTTCAACCAAGCACTGTAATTCCAAAATGCACAATGGCATGAAAAACTAAGGGCAACATGAGGGCATTTTCACCACATTCCCATGCATGTCCACTAAAGTCTTTAGTTCAACCTAACAACAAAGAGGCTCATGACCTTTTCCAAGAATTAAACATTTTCTTACGTTGTCCCCTTTTCACTTGAGCTCCAAGAGTTGCAAAAGTGTGAAAAATGTTGATAAATCCTTTCGGCCAATGATCAAGATTAACTAAATACATACAAAGTACTATCCTCAACAAACATCATGTGGATCGTAGATAGTTCACCAAGCAATCCAACTTGTCATTACATAAACATTGAAAGTCACCAATGGAAACTTTTGCCAAATCACCAAAATTGTTGGCTTGAAACTACATGCAAAGGGTGGTATAACAGTCACACACTATTACATAAATGTAGAACACCCAAAACAATTTACATGCAATCCCTATTGATTATCCAAATATTTTATTTGTCACTTTGGGTCAAGATTTAGAGCAAATATTTACCTTGTTGATTGGAAAGACAATTGGGAAGAATATAACAAGGAGTACACAAACCACTGGTGCCATAGTTGCACCAACCACCAACTTAAATTTGGAGCAAATTGCTTGAAGTACAATCTAACATCATCTCACATAGCAAAGATAATCATCTCACTCTTAACCAAGTGGTCTCTTAGAGAATTATAAAGTATTCTAAAAGATACAGATAGTTGAAAAGTAGACACTTGGACATAATGTATACTTAAATTCCAATATATTTGTATATGTTTGCCAAAAAGCCCAACTCAAAGGTAGGACCCTTTGCACACATGAATGGCTATAGAATAGAGGGTAGAACTCTAGCAGTGAAAATGGTAACACCTGTATTACTCCCCAAGGGTCCTAGTGGAAGTACTCCCTCACAATAATTTTCATTGGTGAAAGATTTTTAATTACATTAGTTCTAGCTAGAAAAATCAGTTGGAGCTGATGCACCTGCCATGCTTCACATACAAATTAACATTTTCATAGGCTAGTTATATCATCAAACCTCTACTATCCAAAACAACTCCTAGAATTGCGTGATTAATTTATGATAACTTCAACAATCCTCCATTTATTGAAACTTTCTCTACATATTTTTAAATATTATATTCAAACTTCAAAGGTATGAATATAACATGTATCAATTCCTATTGGCAAGAGGAAAAGTTGAATTCACCTCCCCAAACATGAAAATCAGGGCAATAACAACCCCACGATTTCACTTTTGAAATTTGTCCATAATCCTTCACCTATATTACATTATTGTCTATTGTTGTTTTTTGTAACAATTGTAATCACATTCACATAGAAAATGCAGCACTTGGATCCCTTGTTGAAGTCAAAGATAATGTTACGTTCTTGCCAATCATTATATATGTCAACACCAACACCACATTCCAATCATGCTCCTACTTGTACAATTGCCCACTAGTTCAATATAAGTAACAAACAACAACAAATCTTGTCCAACAATTTGGTTTTCAATGGAGTTTAATTGAACTAGAAATTTCACGATGTTTGCTATTGTGAATAATGTATCTTCCTAACTTTCACCAATTGGTATGAACATGTTGACAAAATTGTAGTTACAACACTTTTGCATTCAAGGGTCTAATTGCTTGCCCAATGGATAATGGACATGATATCTTCAACGAGAACACAATGCTAGGAAGCACAAATAGGATGGGCTAAAGATTAAACCACCTATTATCAACAAATGTGTACCTTGCCTTTACTAATAATTGCCAAGGTCATGCACTTGATGTTGTGATGCATCATACAAATAGTAAATACAAAAACATTATTGTTGAAACACTTGGGACTGATATTCTCCTAATGTGTTGTGAATAAAGTAACTAGATGATTTTTCATCTTGAACTTCCATTGGTCTACCACCTACTTAGCAAATTCCTTGATATTCCTTGATTTTTTGCTTTATAGGGAACATATAGTCATTGTTATGCTTAATGGTTTAAATTTGTCTATCCTATTCATTTCTTAACTCTTTTAGATCTGAAGACGACAAATGTGGGGCACAAATGTCTACATAGATGATTTTGACATTGTAGGATGTAAGAGATCAACATACATGAGAATTTTTTCCCACCTTGCTTACTTTCTCATGTCCAAATGTTTGCTTACATGCATGTTTGTGGGAGTCCATGTTGTTCTAAGTAAAGGGGATGTTTTTGAAACGTTTTCAATTAGGGTTTTGGCTCCTAGACAATGTTCACGTATTTAACACCCACTTAACTCTTGGTTTGGTGCAATGTAGTTTTGATGCACACATGTTACTACACTCCCATATCCACTCTTCCACTACATCCTACTTTTGAACTTCATGCCACAATTGGATTGTTCCACCACAAAAAAGTGTGCTTCTAATCCCTCCAACATTTTAAGTTTGATATACTATGACCAAACTTGTTAAATGTTTACAAATTTTCCAATCCTTATTTTATGAAGTGTGGGTTGTTTTGTTGTGTTTTAATGTTTCTTGTTGCATGTAGTTTACAACATTGTGACATCAGTAATCCTTATTCCCAGTTTGTATTAAAATGCAGATGGAATAGAGGAAATGAATTAAATTTTATTCATAAAAGCTTATACTTTTATATCTAATGAGGGAACACAACCTTCAATATCTAAAGGTCTAGAAAAGTTGTGTCTTTCTATGAATGTCTCTTTATTGTAATTAATTATATGTACAAACTATTGAACTACTGTAATTATATGTATCTAACACTCCCACTAGTTCCATCAGTTATACTATCATTTAATGTTTTATAGTTCATCCAAAGCTTGAAAATTTTTTCACTTGTAATTCTGTGATGCTCCCACATAATTAAATTGCCTTGGAAAGTCTTTTGTTGATTGAATTTGGATTTGCCATTATGCCTCCCGTTCCAAAGGCGATCAAAGATTGGTAAATTATGAAATGCCCGAGCAACAAAAGTTGGTGTAAAATGTGTTTGAGCCATGAAGGCCTGAATTTTGGGCAATGATGACTTAAGGGAAGGGGTCTTGTAGCTTAAAAATAGGAAAAGAAATCATCCCTAAAGCATGAATACAAGAATAATGGCGCTATTTAGATAAATTTTTAGTAAAAAATCCGCAACCATTTCAATAGTTGAAATATATTCAAGTGTAATTTGTTGAGCCAAAATTTGATCTCTTGTAAATGGTATTGAGTGTCAATATTATGATTACTGCGAAAATGAAATTTGGGATTGGCAGTGAAAGCAATTGCATTTTGATTATCTAAATAAATTTTGGTTGGTGTGGTTTGTGGAAATCCAATTTCTAAAAGTAACTTATGAATCCAAATGGCTTTAATTGTGGCTTTGGATAAAGCCATATATTCTGATTCAATGTTAGATAAAGCTACGAATGTTTGTTTCTTGCTAGACCAAGTGATGACACCACTTGCCAAGAAAAAACAATAACCTGGAAGTAGACCGTTTTGTATTTTGATCACTAGCCCAATCTACACGAGAAAAACCATACAAAATATTCCCATTAGCTTGATGTTGATACTTGATGCCAAGATTGGCAGTACCTTTGATGTAATGTAAGCTGCGTTTAATTCCTTGCCAATGTCGAGGGCTAGGAGTAGAAAGAAATTGAGCTAGGGAGTTGACAATGTATGTGGTGTTTGATTTGGTATATACACTATTGTGCATTAGGTTGCCCATTGCTTGGGCATAAGGTACAAAGGCCATTTGTCCTTACTCATTTGGGGAGTGTGGATAATCATATTTGGAAAGTTTGTGTGTAGCTTCAAGGGGAGTGGAAATAACATGAAAATTGAATATGTTGTATCATGGTAGCACACCATTTAAATAATTATCATGTAAAATAAGAAGCGTGGTAACACTTGGGCCAAGAGCACATGCCACATTAGTACAAATGAAATAAGAACCAGTTGTGAAAAAAAGGTATTTAAAAGTGGGAATCATTTAAGAACCAGCCATATTTTTACAAAAAAAAAATGATTCGGTTATGGATGATTTGAAGACCAACAACATAATGGATGTTGCCTTCATAAGTCATTTCAAACTCCTTTTCGAAGAGAGTCCGCAACTTGGCATCAAGAACCAAATTTAGTGTGACCACAATCCCATCATCCACATATATGGCCAAAATGTTCAAATTATCATTAACATGAACTTGGATGTATATGGTTGGATCTGATTGAGTTCGTTTAAAATTGATGATGAAGAAAGATGTCCAATCTTTCATACCATGCCCTTGAAGATTGGCATAGGATGTAAATGGACTTTTGCACTTTACAAACTTGTTGAAGGTTTGACTTTGGGATGTCTAAACCTTCAAGAAGTTTCATATATATGTTTTCATGTAGGATTCCATGTAGGAAAGTTGTTTTGATATCAAATTGGTGAACCTCAAAATCAAAATGTGTAGCTAATGCTAATAATATTCTTATGGAATTTATTTTTACTAATGGGAAAAAAGTTTTTCAAGAATCTAGGCTTGCAATATGTTTTAACCCTTTTGCCACAAGGCGTGCTTTCTATTTACTTATATTACCATGCGGATTATATTTTATTTTGAACACCCATTTGTCAGAGACAAGTTTTCTATCCTTGGGCAAAGTGGTAAGGATCCAAGTGTTATTTTTCTATAAAGAATCTAACTTTGATTGGATGGCCTTTTCCCAATGTAAGGCATTTGACCCACTAAGGGCTTCCATATATGTGGTGGGTTTTGAATTTGAAAATCTTTGATGAAATAAGGCTTTAGGACATTTACTAGTATGTAGGGTCAATTTTCCTTGAATTGTTTCTATAAGTCTATTAGGTTTTTTAATGACTCTTTGTGTTCATCTAGGATTTTTTCTCAAATGGCTTCATTCATGTGTTGTTAATATTTCAAGCATAGATTAGACTTCATGTTGATCATCATTATTACTTAATTTGGAAATTTCTTCAATGATATTAGGATTTGGGTTAAGTACATGATTATTTGGAGATGGAAAATGATCATAATTAATTAATGATGTAGTTGAATCTATTAGTGTGATGTGACTAGGTGATGGGTTCATAGGTTGAATTGGAGAAGGTAAAGGAGAAGGTAAATTGGGAATAATATTTGAACTTATAGGATGAGGAGGACATATGAAACTTTTGAGAAATTTTTGATCTAAAAGGAAGTCGTGCATTTGACTGACTGATTTTATAGGTACATCCTTGTATGGCGAATAGACAAAGGTTTCATCAAAAGTAACATCTTTGGAAATTCTAATTCGTTTTGTGGATTTAACTTGGAGTTTATATGTCTTAGATTGTTCATTATATCCAAGAAAAATGCACTTAGTGGAATGTGATTCTAACTTGTGCTAGGATTCTTTAGGAATTAATGCATAGGTTGTACATCCAAAGATTTTCAAATGTGTAAGTGTAGGGGAAATTCTTATCCAAACTTCATAAGGGCTTTTATTTTCTAAAATGGCTTTTTGTTGGACATTTATTTTAAAGCTAGTTAGCAGTTAGTAGTGATTCCCCCCAATAAAACTTTGGTAAGAGAGAATGGAAAAGCATAATGAAGACTGCCCCAATCAATGTTTTGTTCTTCCTTTCACAAACTCCATTTTGTTGAGGGGTATGAGGTGTGGTGAATTAGCATCGAATACCATGATTTTGACAAAAGATATTGAAATCATTAGACTTATATTCATTTCCATTATCACTTCTCAACATTGTTATCTTTTTCCCAATTTGATTTTCAACTTTTGCTTTATATTGTTCAAATTTGGAAAACATTTCAGCTTTATTTTTAAAAGATAAATTTTGGTGTATCTAGACCTATCATCTATGAAGGTAACAAAATACATACACCCTAAAAAAATAAGAGTTTTTAAGGGATCACATACATCACTATGTATTAATTCTAAAATATTTTGAGTTCTGGAGGCTCCTTCCTTAGGAAATTTAATATGGTGTTGCTTGCCTTTAATACAAAATCGACAAATTGATAACATTTTCTCATCAAAGGATCCCAATCCCTTATACATAAATTGGATTTCTTTTAGTTTGTGTTGATTTATATGACCTAGTCTCATATGCTATAAATATGCTATGTTGAGGTGTGTGGGATTTAATGTGGTTTGTATTTTATTCTCTTGTTTGTTTGTTTGTTTGTAAAGATGTGCTTCCAAGATACATTTAGCAATTTGTTGACCATGTGAATTTCTAAGAAAGCAATTACCAAATTTGATGAGGATTTCACCACTAGCATGATGAAATTGCTTTGTTAAGAAAAGGTTCTTTTGGATTCTCAACACATGCAACCATTAGTTATTTCTTTTTATAGTGCCATCATTTAGTTTTATGGAAACTTCCCCTTGTCCAATTTTTTCATGGGTTGAATTATCCCGTAAATAAACAAATTGGCCTTTCTCCCACTTACTATATGACACAAATGACTCAATGTCATGGTCATGCGGTTTGTCACACCGGTATCAACATACCAAGTGTAATGACTATCGTCAACCATTATCAAAGCTGCCACATACAAATAATTATGTTTGGTAGCTATATTGGATTGCATGTTACTTGCCTTTTCTTTAGCAAGAGATACTATGCAATCTTTAATTCCATGACCCATTTTCTTACATTTGAAACACTAAAATTTCTTTTTGGGTGTTTGAAATCTTGGGTTACTACTTGTTGAGGGATTAAAATTGTCCTTACCTTTGAAGGACTACTGGAGGAAACGTGGTCCAACTCTTTGGATCCTTCCTTTGGGGTAATATGGCCTTTTGCCAACATACAAGGCTGACATACTATCAGTTGTATGAGTTACAAATTTCATTAGTACTTCTTTTTGGTCTGTGATGAGGGATTGCAAAGTAATATTAGGTTGCCTCCACACGGAGGTTATAAATGTCCTATATGCGAAGGGCATAGATTGCATTAAGCATAAAATTGCATCATCTTCTATTACTGGAGCATCGATAGTTGACAATTGTTCTAGTAAGGATTAAAAAGATTGAATGTTTGACAACGCTTTCACCTTCTCTCATTTTTAAAGTTTGTAAATTGTCTTTTAAAAACATTATGGTGACTGCAACTTGACTTTCAAACATTCTAATTAATTCTTGCCAAGCATCATGTGATGTAGTTTTTGATTGTACATTGAAAACATGTTGAAAAAGTGAAGTAGAGGAAATGAATTAAATTTTATTGATAAAAGCTTCTCCTTTTGTACTTTGAAGAAACACAACCTTCAGTATCTAAAGGTCTAGAAGAGTTGTGTCTTTCTATGAATGTCTCTTTATTGTAACTATGTAGAAACTATTGAATTCCTGTAATTATATGTATAAATGAGCTCATGTTTGTGTAGTGTACACATTAATGCTGAGGAACAATCTTAGATCTCATTCCTGGGAAGGGGGAGCAGGTGCAGCTACAGAGTAGAATGCTGCCAAATCATCAAGGTTAGTGTTAGGCTCATTTTTTGCACATGAAAAACTTTTCAACCTGGAAGTGAGAAATTGGGTACAGTATGTAACATGGGCATGGAGTTCAGCTGTGGAGGTACAATTATGATTTTTGTGAGAGTGCTATCTGCCAGAGGCCAGGTTTTGAGTGGTGTACATAGCAACTAATATCCACAGTAAAGTTGAGCATAAAACTTTAGTGCATGGGGATACATTATGGTTCTTATGTTGATATTTCGACATGTCAATGAATGGATGCCAGGCAGGAGGTGGGAGCATAGA
>Ga0116228_10004667_pt1 | contig 12161 bp, 10 predicted proteins | sample S1TSphfallax_2_FD_89694 | JGI IMG/M metagenome (GOLD analysis project Ga0116228, IMG submission 89694) | Host-associated microbial communities from peat moss isolated from Minnesota, USA - S1T2_Fc - Sphagnum fallax MG | ecosystem: Host-associated > Plants > Peat moss > Unclassified | place...
AAAAAAAAAAAAGGCGACGACAGCGTTGCTGCAGTAGTCGCCTTTCTTGGTCCGCCTTCTTGCACTCAAAAAAGAAGAAGAAGGCGACGACCTTCTTTGCTGTGCTACAATTGAGGAAAGGAAGAGGAAAAAGAAGAAGGCGACAACAGCAACGTTGCTGTCGCCTTCTTGCGTTACAACGCAGGAAAACAACAAGAAGAAGGCGATGACAACTTTGCCGTCGCCTTCTTCTTTGTGCCTTCTTGCACTGCAGCGCAGCAAAACAACAAGAAGAAGGCGACGGTAGCTTTGCCATCGCCTTCTTCTTTGCGCCTTCTTGTGTTGTAAAAAAAAGAAGAAGAAGGCAATGGTAGCGTTGCTGCTGTCGCCTTCTTTGGTCCGCCTTCTTGCACTCAAAAAAGAAGAAGAAGGTGACGACCTTTTTCGCTGCGCTGCAGCTCAACAAAGGAAGAGGAAGAAGAAGGCGACGGCAGCAATGCTGCCGTTGCCTTCTTGCGTTGCAGCGCAACAAAACAACAAGAAGAAGACGACGGCAGCTTCGCTGTCGCCTTCTTCTTTACACCTTCTTGTGCTGCTGCTGCTGCAAAAAAAGAAGGCAACGACAGCCTTCTTACTGCCGTCGCCTTCTTCGCTGCGCTGCAGCTTAGCAAAGGAAGAGGAAGAAGAAGGCGATGACAACGCTGCCATCGCCTTCTTCTGTTTTTTCTTGCGCTGCAAAAAGAAAATAAGAAGAAGGCTTTGCTACGCAACGTTGCCTTCTTCAAACAAAACAAATAGAAAAAACAAAAAAAAAAGTAAGCGTCTTACCTCCTCGTGGGCGCGTGGGTCCCGCTCCGGCTCCAGCCGCTCCAGCTCCCGCTCCACAACCACAGCTCGAACTCCCGCACTCCAGCTCCAGCTGCTCGAGGTCTCAACTGCTCGAGGTCTCTGGAGTTCTGGTGATGGAGTGACGGGGGGGTGGGGTTGGAAGGTGGTAGGTAGAGAATTTCGGGGCAGAGAGGAGGTGAAAAAAAAAACCCCAACGGGCAGGGAGGATGTTCATCCGCAAAACGGGTTGAACGGGCTCATCGTCTACTGGTGCATTGGTGGCTGCTGGTTCATTCCAGCCGTTGATTGCCTTGATGGTGTAGGTGGGTTGCTATTATTAGTCTCTCATGTTTAAAACGCAGTCCCCGTTTCACTTTTATGCATTAGGTTGGCAAAAAAGAGTAAATAACTAATCTCCTCGGATGTGAGAAATTACTATTGGAGGGCCACATAGTGACAAAGGAAGGATAGACATATTGTGTGTGTTACTCTCAAGATTTTACTGTAAAGAAAAATGAACTCACAGTAACACCACCTACCCGATGAACATTCCTCAACATGTGAGTCCAAATGAAGTGTGAATTTCTTTTTCTCAAGGGCAGAGCAAATGTAGGTAGATAAAAACAAAATATGAAAGTAAATTTAGTTGTTCTGCAGTCCACACCCCCCCCCACACCTACCTACTACCTAAAGTTCCAACGACTTGCACATTCTTCACCCACCAAAAGCCACTTTACAACTACCTGAAAACCTACCAACCTATGTACCTACATCCTACCTACCAAATCCGCATCCCCTTCACGACACCCTTACCTACCCCACGCACTAATTAGGCCAGAGACGGTAAGTGAAAGGGGGGTACAAGCCTCTGTCTCTACCTAGCCTAAGTCTAGGTACTTAAAGCCCTGCTCAGGACTATTTTTCCCATGATCACCCAGTGGGTATCTCTGGAAAAAAAAAAGAAGAAAAACTGAAGGCTGTTTCAGAAATTAGAATACCCAATGGCCAAAATCCATCCATTATTTGAAACATCCCCCAAAGGGCAGCCAAAATTGTGCAGAGTAATGTGTCATCCAATTGTACTAAAAACATCTGAGTAGGGCTTTCCCTATAGGGTGTGGGATTTGCCTTTGTATAATACTAGGTAATAGGACAAAGACAGAGGGTGAAATATGACACCCCTTTTACACACCCCCAAATGTTTGGGTTGTTGGACACCAACCAACAACAAGTAATAACTAGGTCATTTGGTTTTTTCCTTCTTTCTCCTGTCCTTAATAACCTCCTTAATTAGCCTACTTCTTAATAAGACCAGCTCTTTCTGTGTCATTTTATAGATACAGATTTTATAGGCAGAGAGAGGGTGTTTGTGGCTCTTCAGGCAGAAATTATATTGATGACCACCATTTTGTGACATGCAGTTGCAGCAGGAGAGGCCTTCTAGGCTGGGTGTTTTTTCTGATTTTTTTGGCCATCTCTTTGCATGGCTTGCTTTGTGCTACTGGTGATGGGTTTGGGTCTCCTCTTAGGGCTCCACCATTGTCCATTTTCAGAGTGTTTTCTTTTGTTTGGACTTTGATTTGCTTTGTTTTTGGGTTCTCTCTTGATCACTTGTTGGGTGTTTTTCATTTACTTATTTATTTATTTATTTATTTATTTCTACATTCATTCTTTAAAAAAAAATTTCACCTGCACCAAGGGGGTTAAGTAAGTAGGTACCAAGGAAGGTAAGGAAATAGGTGGGTAAGTAAATAGGACTAATACAATGAGCAAGAAGAAACCAAAAAAGAAAAAAAAACGCAGAAGGAAAGCCCACTCGGCGCACGCAGTTTGCGTTCCCGCCCTACTCTTCCCCCCTCCTCAACAGCCTTCACACGTGTCACGTAACGATTGACCAAATTTCCCCAAATTATTCTATCATCCAACCCAATCACGCCGCGTGGCAAAAAATTTCAGGCTAAAGTTTTTTTTGCTGAGAATTTTTTGGAGAATATTTCTTTTACCTCCTTCTTCTTCCTCTTCAATTGCAGTGCAATCCACGTCTTCTTTTTCTGTGTGTAGCGTTTGTTCGTCGTCGCTTGCGTTTTGCAACGGAGGTTTGTTTGTTTGTAGGGACCGGAGCTTCTTCTTCTTCTTTTTGTGTTTTTTTTTAGTGGTGTTGTTGCTGCAGATCAGATTGTAATGTGAGGCTTGCTTGCTTGTACAAGCGGATGCTCGAAGAGACTATCAAACCAAGGGAATCTGGAATTGGTGAGAGAAGGAAAGGTGAAAGTTTTCCAACTAGTGTTTGAATAAGACAATGTAAGGGGAAGAGGAATTGGCCTGAGAAAACTGTTCTTGGGGGAGGCATTGAGTGATGAGTATCCGCATTGTTAACTCGCCCCCTTTGTCAAGTGCTGAAGGAAAATTGCGGAAGGTTTTGAGACTTGAGACGATGGCTTATCAGTCCTATTAAATGCTTGATTTTCTATTCAGGAATGTGCAAGGAGGTATTGAAAAAAATTGTGTGCTGGAGTGAAAGAGCATTGCAGGCAAAGAGTGAGTGGAACCTTCTTTATGCCTCAGAAGCCGTCAGCATTATTATTCCCTTTTTTGTTTTTGAGACCTGTGGGGAGACCTGTAGTGAAAGAGCTGGAGACTTGTCTCATAATAGCTGGCATTGCATCTGATTCATGTCTCTAGGAGAGCAGAGTTCTTCTGTGCCCATAGTCCAAAATGGAGAATACATCATGCACTCCTTCTTTCCTCTCATGATAAGTTATTTATGTGAAGTTTGCCTGTGCGCAATGATCTTCAGATAATTGAAAAGACACCCAAGAAAACCCCCTTGTCGTATGATTCCACGGGCTGATGGAGACAAGGGTGGTATATCCTAGGAATGCAGTGTTGTAATATAGGCAAAAGGATATCCTCTGCAAAGGGAGACACTATCTTACACATGTTTCTGAGAAGCTCACTGCGGCCTGAATGCTGGCTTCACAGCAGGTCTTAGTGGATGTAAAGCTTTTGCAAAGGAATGAGCATTTTTATGCTTGAAATTTATCTACTTCACGTACCCTGTGCATGCTGGTAAAACAAGCAGAGAAGTAGCACCTCTGAAGAAGCAGGATAGTTGTCTCATAGTAGCTGCATTGTATCATTTGGTTCATGTCTCTAAGGAGAGCAGAGTTCTTCTGTGCCCATAATCCAAAATGGAGGATACATCATTGTGTACTCCTTCTTTCCTCATAGATAGTGACCTATGGGAGAAATTCAACCTAGAACTCAGGGCAGCATGCCACTGGTGCACACATCATCACACCACTACCCCAGCAGAGGCAGCCAAGCAGCTGGAGCGAGGGGAGGGCTGGCCCCGGGATTGGATCTCTCGCAAGGTGAAAAACTCCACCAGACAGTTTGGAGGACTCTTCATTTGTCCTGCCCCAGATTGTGCTGGTCACTCCAATCCCAAAGGAGAACGCAGAAGACGCTGGTTTTGCCGGTTTTGTATCAATCGACATCTTGCAGTTGATCTCAAGAGCTTCTTCCAGTTTGATGAAGTGCAATGCAAATGGATTCAGGTACCAGCTAGCTTTCTCAAAGTATTATTAGTATTACAGACTTGGGATTGCACCTTTATGCTGTAGACTTTTCTGAACTGACATTTCAGATTGCATAGACCTGGTACAAACTGTGCTTTTTTACATCTTAAAGAAGAACTGAAAGCCGGGTCTGGAGACATGTTCCAAGCGCTTCTTCAGCTGCTATTGTGTACCATATCCAAAATTGTGATTAAGTGGGCTAATGCATTCACACAGGTGCCCAACCTGATTTGCTGGCATTGCCTTGCCAGGCTTGGAGATGCAGTATGTGTCAACTGCCCTCAGAAGCATACAAAACGAGCTAAAACACTAAAAGAACCCCTTCTTCCGAAAAGAGCACTGTTGAGCCCAGCAGGGATTTCAGGAGTCAGGGCGGGATCACCACTAGTAATACTGCCAGCAGCCGGACATGGTGATTATGATGGTGTGTCAAGTGAAGGAAGAGTTGAACCAGCTGCAGAAGGTCATAGTGTGGATGAAAGCAACCTCTCAGTAGGTGTTCGTCTTGGACTCCCTTTGCATGCATCTCCAGTGTCAGATCTACAATTTGTTGGTTGTGGAGCTCACAAGCAGCATCAAAGTCACCATCAATCACAGCATCACCACCACCAGCAACTGCCACCTCCCAGCTCTTTCTTCTCAGAGAAGGCAGGTTGTCCTCCTATATTCCAGCCTGGTAGTAAGCATCTGTGAATTTCATTCTGTCAGAGCATGAACTGAGGCCAACACAAGCTCCTGGTTTTGTGTAACTAGTTATTTTCTCTATTCTCAAAGGTTTCAGAAAAAATGCTATACTCCATATTCAGTAACCTGGGGATCAACTTGCCATTGATTGTAGTTGCACTGTAGATACCAAAGCCTGGCAAACAGAAGTCTGCTGACTACATTTTTAATGCAGAGAGTAGAGGGAGCAACAGAGGGGAGAGATAGTTCTGTTCTTTTGCATTGGGTGTGGGTTACAATATGCAAATCTCCTTGTCATTGCTGATGGTCTGAGTTGTTATGGGACAAATTGATTTGGCTGTACAGGGACTTCATTGCCGTCAATCCCAAGCTTCAATCATCCCTCATTTGCTTGAATTTGTGAACAACTCCTGCACACCATTTCATGCCACTGGTAAGCACAGGTAAAAGTAATTTAGGTAGCAATAGAAAGCTCGATCTTTCCCACAAGTCCTTACTGCTGTTGGTACTATATCCTGCTAGAACTCTTGAGGTAATTTTGCAACATGATTCTTCATGCACCAAATCTTTCCTGTGCTTTTCTGCAATGCTTTAGTGGGTCTTTGTGACTTGATGACAAATGCATTCTCATCTCTGTAAATGCAGCTTCATGTTAGTGTACTTCATAAAGTTCATGAGCACCTTGTTATTTTCTTTGATTCTGTTACATTCTACAAGACAATATGTAAGTATGGAGAAGTCCTCAGTACTTATGAAGATCCTTTAGAAGACCAATAATTGTGACTGAGAGAAAGGTGTGGATGAAAACCAGCGGAGGCAAGGAGGCATTTGCTTGATGCGGGATTCCAGCAATTGAGTGAGTGTGATGAATGGGCATTGCAGCCAGGAGGTCACTACTTCTTCATACGTAACATGTCTTCCATATTTGCTTTTGCCATTGGTCACAAGTAAACCATCTCCCCAGCCTCTGTTACAGTGAACTCTATAATCTCTTGGATTTTCTGAGGGGCCCTGAATGCATACACTGTACTTTGCAATTGTCTCCACCTTGTTGTGTAGCCATTGTACTCAGAATGTTGTTCCAATGTTGTTAATGCAGAACTTCATGTAATTAGTAAGCATCAAGCAATAGCCAAATGGTTGGACTCATGGCCACCTCGCAGGTGGTTGGGGTTTCAATTCACCACTAGGCCATGTTAGATATTACCTACCATACCCAATTGAGCTAGAGCAGGGATCATGGGGTCAGCCAGTCACCAAAAACTATGTGGGTATCTGTCGGTCAAGAGTTTTTTTGGGGCATGGGGGAGGGATTTTTGGGACAACCGCATTGCTCCTGCTATAGTTGGAAAGTCACCACCTCTGAAAGGGAGACACTTAGTCATGCTTAGCACACAAAGTGTCTCCCTTCACAATTAGTGAGTTTTCTCCTCTTTGTACAAAATCTGCTTCTGTGTTCATATATCAAAGTTCCCTCATTGCCTGCCCATAGTTTCTTGACTGTGATACCGAGGTTGATTAGTGTCATGATAGAAGACAGTGTCTTTGAAATGGGATATCTTCCTCATCCTTTTTAGGTGTTTTGACTGGTGAGTGCAGATATAAGCCTGGCAACGGATTCCATGTGGTAGCTGCACACACTGACAGCCCCTGTCCCAAGTTGACACCAGTCTCTCATTCCTCAAAGGGAAGCTTTTTGCATGTTCAAGTGAAGACTTGTGGATCAGGAATGTGGCATACATGGTTTGACAGAGACCTCAGTGTAGCAGGTCGGGTTTTGCTTCGAAGGAAAGATGGCGAGCTTGTACATGAACTTGTCAGAGTCAGACGACCTATATTGCGCATCCCCTCTCTTCGAAAACTATCTGAGAGGTTGAATACTTTCTTTCTCTTCAGATCTTATGTTGTAAAGCATGTTATCCATAATCTGCGACAGAGGACACGAAAATTCCAGTGGTCCATCTGCTCTGTTTATCTCTTGACAGCCAGCCAGATTGAATAAGTGTGCAGAAGTAAAGTTCAGGGCTGTGGGAACTCTGTAAGATGATATATTTGGTGAATCTGTGAGAGACTGGAGGTATTGAGAGACTTTTAGACTTCTCCTTAGTAGACCTGGCATTAGACAAAGGTCAATTGTTCTGAGTTGCAAGCCTTCCATAGCTGCAGAATTGTATGCCTCTCTCTGCTTGCATTGATTTCATATTTGTCATGACATTATTTCCAGGGGTCTAGCAACTGAAGATGGCAAGGCTGAAATGGATGCACAGTTTGCACCTATTTTGGCTATCCAAATTGAGTCAGAACTGACGGTGCCATATGATTCAGAGTCATCAATGCCTGTGGAACGTCCTGAGTGCATAGGTCATCTCTATCCTCAAAATAGAACTCCACATCACCCTCTTTTGATACAGGTAAATCCCACAATGAGTGGATGCTGTTGTCTATCCACAGTGGAGGTATTTGGGGGTACCTTGTGTCTTACAACTTGTCTATGTGTTCAGGGAGTGCAAGTGAGTTTACAAAATTTTCTAGTATTTTACTTGGAACTCCAACACTGCATCTAATGAGGAAATTGGCCTATGCTATTCGCTTCAGGACTTTTCCTGTATGTTGAAATGTTCATCTATGTGCCATACTAAACCAAGATTGAAAAGAGGCATGAAACATTGCAATCCTTATTTTGTTGGAGCCTTTGAGTGAAGAGGGTAACTGGAGGTTATAGCTATAGACCTGTTTATCTATTGCAAATGTTAATGGCATGTAGCTGAGTATGTTAAAGCCTATATCACTGGAGCAAAGGCCAAGGCTGATGGAAGAGGAAGGGGACTCTATGGTCTAGCAGGAAAATTCAGGCATGGCTCTCAACAAGGGAAGGCGGTTGGAAGGAATTGCAGGTGTTAGCTGAGGAGCTCAACTGTGATGTGATGGAGATTGCAGACTTCGAGCTGAATGTATATGACACGCAACCTGGTTGTGTGGGAGGTGCACGTGAAGAATTTGTGTTTGCAAGTAGGCTGGACAATCTGGCATCATCATTTTGTGCATTATGGGCTCTATTGGACACATGCAGAGAACCGTCTTCTCTTCTGGATGAAAGCGGTATCCACATGGTGGCCCTCTTTGACATTGGAGAGGTAATGTCCTTGCAGAATATTATTGTATCTTCCTTATTCTCAAGGGACAGCAGCATTCAGCTTCACTGCAACTGTTTTTGACAACCATACAGCTTATCATGTTGTTATATTGGTCTGTTGCAGCAAGGGTCAGACTCAGTACAAGGAGCTGGGCCACAGATTATGTTGCAGGCCATGACTCGCATAACAAGGTGGCTTGCCCAGGGCAAAAAGACTGAAGGGGTTGTTGAGCGAGCTGTTCGTCGATCTTTCATTGGTAAGTTTCAGCACAACATTTGCTAGAGAATTCCACAGGGATGGTAGCAAAACTAGAGAGGATTAGAGAACTAATGAAGAGAAGAATGTGAAAACTTCATGTTGACAGGATAATCAATGAGACATCTGAAATTCTGCTTCCAAATGAAGTCTTGGCCTTGTGAGATCCCAGGTGCATTTGAGAGGTAGTACTGAGTGCTTCATTCACTAAACTATATGCGATGGAGGGATTTGTGGGTCCTGCGCAGTAGCTGCAGATATGGCACCTGCTATGCACCCTACACAGATGTGTGGGATGAGTCAAGATGATGCATTTCGTCAGCCCAAGCTCTTTGATGGTCTAGTTATCAAGCAAGATGCTGTTCACAGCAACACAACTAACATTGTTACCTCATTTCTGTTTCGGGAAGTTGCAAAACGAAATTGCATCCCAATTCAGGTTGCTATACTTCACAGCAGCTAAGAAAAAGAAAAGGACATTTCATATAGTGCAAGATGTTTCCAACTTAAGTTGTTCTTAAACTATCTATACGTTTGATGTTGTAATCATGTGCCAAGGAAATAGTTCCCAGATAGGTGGATGCTTTCACCTGAGCAGGATTTCCTAGGAATCAGCATTGTGATTCTGTGCTCTGTGTTGGATACCTTATTGATGTTCTTTAACACAACCCTGATTTCTGCAAAATCCAATAACATAGTGGAGGTTTTGGATGGGTATGAAGAGTTTCACAGTGCTGAGGGACATGGGCTGCTGCTCAACAGCTAACCCAATATTCGCAGCAGGCTATGGTATCCGGATTGTCGATTGTGGTTTGCCCCAGCTCTCCATGCATAGGTCATTCCATCTTCTTCAGCATTCTTCTAAGTACGGGATATTGATATCTAGCTGCTAGTTTGTGACAGTGGAACACCACCACCCTGGGAAGGTGCTTGTTGTCCATTCAATCAGTATATACCATTTATCACATGGAACCTTTGAGTGAAGAGGGTAATTGGAGGTTATAGCTATAGACCTGTTTATCTATTGCAAATGTTAATGGCATGTAGCTGAGTATGTTAATCAATTAGGGTGCTCTAAATGTTCTCAATGTTCTTCCTCTCCTCTTCCTATTTCCTTCTTTGCTTCTTTTTGGTTTTTGTTCCTTGTTCTGTTTCTTCTTAGTTTCTTTGGTCATCTCCTTCTCATATATTTCATTGAAATAGCCAGCCCCCATGGCTGAGTCCTTCTGCTACTACTGCTGTGATAGAAACTCAGGATGTTGAAGGTTTCTGGACATTCATGTGACTGTTTCTATTCAAACTTTTCCAAATCTTTGTTCTGTTTTGAAGGGCGGGGTCTCTGTTTTACAGTTCTTCCTTTTCTTGATTGCTGATTAGTAGAAATCATGTCTGAAACATCTATAAACTTCTTATTGCATCATCTCTCAATTCTATTCAGATTGACTTTCAACTCTAATTATGGAGAGGTATCCAAAACTCATAAAGTTGTGCAATACTTTTATACAACGTTTCCTTCAGTAGAATGTTTGAGAGAACATGATGATATGGTCCCATTCATTGTAAGTGGCAAAAATACATATTGCTGGGATCATCATTTTCTGTTACTAATAGCATCTAGTGGACTGAGAGCATGAGAAATTGTTGTCTAATCTTGGTCTTGATGTGCATTTGGATGGAACAGTGTGCGCGAGATGTGTGGCGCTGAAGATATCAACACAGCATTTCGTCATTTCAGGGCGTTTTTCCAGGAATTCACATCCATAGATGAGCAATTTCGCATGGACATGTAGTTAATTCCTATTACTACCATTGTGGTGTCAGTTATGTGTGCCAATCCCCATAGTAATGACTTCCTTTGTCAACAAGTTCTGGTAATCTCCAGGTCTGGCCTGTGGGAAATCTAGATACTACTATAGCAAGTGGATTTCGTGGTTGGCATGTTCCACGGGTTGTGAAGCATCCATTCCAAAGGCCACAACTTGGATTGCCATCTTTGGTGAAAATTGAAGTGGTATGTCCAACCCCCAGGTTTGGTCAACCTACTCTGGCTATAGTTGAATCTCCACTTTCTAACTTTGTATCTCACCTGCAACACTCTATGGTGTTGTAGTCCACCGACTCAACTTGATGTTTTTGGAACAACACTTTTAGATTCCATGTTCCAAATATTAGTGGTATGGAAGCCGTATTTTGTATTTCATTTCAATTTTTTTGCAATGTGTTGTTATGAATATTTGTTGAAAGATGAATTTTACATGTTTTTCCCCAATATTTTCTCCTAAAGGATTTGCTAAATAGCAAAAATTCACCACCAGGATGATTATTCATTAGAGGTGTAACAAACATTGTTTGTTGATTGACAATTAATTACTTTGCTTCAAAAATTCCAAGCTTATTTCTTTGTCAATCAGTAGCAATGTATGGAAGGAAGCCAAGGTATGCCAAATTCCATTACATTTATATATTTTTCTAATAGCTTAAATTGGTGAACCAACCCACAACCCTTTTGTTCAATCCTAAAAACAAAAGGGAAACAAACTCATTAAATTGAAACTTATATGAGTGAAATGTTTTTCCCTACTCTAGTAGGGCATCTACTTGAAGGTGGGATTGTGGCTTGATTATGATTGCACTACCAAATTTTAACATTATTTATCAATTCAAGTTTTTGTTTGATTTGATATGAAGTTGGTAATTTGATGGACCTTTAATACATACCTATTTGAGTTGTTGAAAATTGAGTTGGTTAATTGGTTGGAACTCTAATACATTTTGTAGTGGTTAGAAATTGAGTTGGCTAATTGGTTGGAGTTCTAGTGCATTTTGTTGGAGCTCCAATACATTTTGTAATTGTTGGAAATCAAGTTAGCTTTATTTGAATTGGTTCCCTTATTGTGTTTTGTAGTTGAATGAAATTTTGCTTTCTCAAGATTATGTGGGAGTGATTAAAATTTTTACAACTTTATTGCATGACATACAGTGAGCAATCCATGTTGGTATTGCAAGGAAAGGTTATAGTTCATATAATCTTATGTATTAAGTTTAAATACAATTTGCACCAAGTATGAATAGGCCATATTACTAAGTACATGATATTATTTTTTCAAGAGTAACAAGAGGATACTACAAATGGTGAAGACAAAAATTTAATGAAATGGTTATGTTACTGAAATGGTGGATTATGGGATTGTATATTTGGATCAATAAGGTCACAATGAAAATAATGACAGGGAAGTGTTCAACATCCACCTTCCTCCATAGCTTTTCATCTATTTTGAAACCTTACAAAGAAAAATATTTAACATTTCAGATAATTTGATTGTTGGTGAAAATTGCAAAATTTTAAATGAAACTTAACTTCCACAATGAAGAAACCCATAAGGAACAAATGCTGCCCAACCATTTTGGGACCGGAGCATTCTTTGGGGGCAACACAACCCTTTCCTAAAGCAACTCCAATTCAACACATTTGGATTGAGGAAAGGCCATTTGCCCAAAAGGCAACCTAACCATTTCATGGGGCAAGTTTAACACATTTGACAAGGGCCAAACAGCCAAACCTTGAAGCAACATAATCATATCCCTAAGGGATACAACCATTTTCCAAGAATGACTATTTTTTTCTTGAATGAAAACCATTGAGGATGAAAATGAACCATTTTCCAAGAATGACTATTTTTTTTCTTGAATGAAAACCATC
>Ga0116228_10004670_pt1 | contig 12159 bp, 5 predicted proteins | sample S1TSphfallax_2_FD_89694 | JGI IMG/M metagenome (GOLD analysis project Ga0116228, IMG submission 89694) | Host-associated microbial communities from peat moss isolated from Minnesota, USA - S1T2_Fc - Sphagnum fallax MG | ecosystem: Host-associated > Plants > Peat moss > Unclassified | place: USA...
CAATCATGAGCTACCATGTCAACCTATCAAGATTATCTCAAGACTTTTCAAGGTGCATTGTTGGCTCCTCTCATCCTAAATTTATTTTAGAATAAAACATCAATTCAAAAATATCAAGGATTTTCAAATTTTGTAAAAACTTTAAATTGTGCTCATGTGTATTTCAATTTGCCACTAGGAGAAATTAACATGGATTACCTTGGTAGGAAAGGTAGATATAACATGGTCAAGCCTTTAACTATAATATACATGAACATGTGTCTTTTTGGAACTGGTGGTCAAAGGGTGTGGGTTAGTTAATGATCAAAGAGCTTTTTCTAGCAATTGTTTATTTATGCTCCATGAATCAAGTAAAAATTAAAAGGACAACCTAACAAAATTGGTAACTTTTAAGAGTATATTATTGTAAATCTTATTTATAACTCCCAACCTTGGCTTCTTGTTCCTTACAATGGCATTCACTTCTTACTAGAATAGACTAAGTTCAACATACATTTCAAAACACAAATTATGGTAGAAAAAACTTTTGGCATCCTCAAGATGGAATAGCAAACTTTGTTCAAGCCATTATGCAATGGATTGCATAAGAGCTTGTTCTCCTTAACCTTTACTCATTCTTTGCTTTACAATATATGATCAAGTGGGGCAATATTTCATATCTTGACATGGAAATGACTCACATTGGAAATGCAAAACATGAGAAACTATTAAAACAAATATTTGTGATGCTTATTATTCAAAAATGCAAGATGTTTTATTCAATTTCTTATGGTAACTCCCACCTATTGAAAGGTATTTCGAATAGATATGTAGACTAGTTGAACTTCATTAATCTACAAAACAACATATGTGAAATTGACATGACTAAATTTCATTGTGAAAGGGGACCTAAGAACATGATGCATACTATGACACTTGTCATGGAATTCCGTCAACAATCCAAATGTTTAATTTCAAAATCAACAACATGCATAGACTTGTGCATTTCTAATGGAAAAATGCAAGGGGCAAACTAATGATATCATGTCAAAATTCAATGTTGTAAAACATTATTAATTTATTTTTTTGAAATAGAACATGTTCGTAATGTTTAGATAGTGCCACATCATAATTTCAAAACCTATGTTTGTGATTTTACAACAAGTTTTATTTCTAAAGCTTAAGTAATTATGTACACTTGGAAGAAACACATCAAAATTAGTAAATCCCCATTTGGATCCATTATAATTTTTTTTAAAGTTGCCAAATTATGTTTCATAAAACTTAAACTTTGAAATGTGCAACTTGTAAGTTTGTAACACAATTTACAAAGTAAATAACTTCCTTTCATATATTTTTAAAAATGTTGGATTAGGTTAGGTTACAAATTTTATAGGTATATGAGCCCGCTTTTTATTGTGCCTCTTCATTATTTCATGGGTTCCACCATTGCCTTGGTAATCATAATATTGAGATTTCATGGCTTATAGAACTTGTTAACATTTATAGAGTGTCCAATTTGCTTGAGGATACATTTTCATTGTGAAAGGAGTGCCTATTCTTCCTACATTGTTCGTATGTTGGTGCTCTCTACATGTATAACCACATTCTCAAAATGATTCAGTCCAAATCTATAGGTGCAACTCTAAAAATTGAAGAGAAAAGATTGCAAGATCATTAATTTGTGTGTCAAAGAAAGAGGGACATTGAAAGGAATGGTGTTGGAAAGAAGTAGCCTATGGAAGACAAATTCACAAAATTAACTTCATGTAACCTAATCGACAATAATTAGTTTCATGATTGCCGCTTGTGAAAGAATGTGAAAAAAGTGGGAGTACTTGGATATGGTGGGTGGGGTGGAGGACCTACCAAAACACCATGGAATCTATGAGTTTTAGTACTATGATAATTTCTTTATTTCACATGTGAACATAACTCCATTTATAAATTCCAAAAAGTTGTGTCTATTGTACATATGTGACCAGTCCTTGTTTCATGGTTTAATATGGATTCTTAATTGACATACTTTTTATTTTACAATTCAATAATTGTTCATTTCACAAAGTTTAAATACTTAGGAATTATTTAAGGTTGTTCAAGTTCGTGACTATGTAGTTGAAGATGTTGTAACACAAAATTTGGTTCAAAAATCTAGAATTTGTAAATAAAAATAGTTACAACCTATGGATAGTTACAACTTTAAATGTAACCTAGGAAATGCTTGAACCTATGAAGGTTTTTTTCAAATAAATCCCTTCTAACACAAAAATAAATTAACAAACAAGTTCCACACAACACGTGACACATTGTACACAAAACACCTACAATATAAAAGGTGAAACTTACATGCTTTGGGCTAGGACCACCCATGTGCTTAAAGTTTATCAATCTTGACTTTTTATCTAAATTATAACGAATGGGAAGTTCATCCCATGCACTTAAAGATCTTGCCTTATGGGGAGCATTCACCAAAGACACATATTGTTTTTTTTGTGAACATTTCATAATCTAAACACCACATGGGTTTATTGTATCATAGGTTTATCACACATTAAATCCTTATCACAAGGCTTAACAATAGACTTTCAACATGAAAATATGCAAATGGAAAATGAGCCCAAAACTCCCCCCATTTAACCCCTTGAATACTTGAAGGGAGAATGGATGAATTATTCACCTTTTTCATGTAAATCTAATATAAATTATCATTAATTTGGGTCCAAATATGCTAAAAGGAATCACCTAGTCCAAGGTTCCTTTCCTTGGGAAGGATTGATTGCTATTGGCTGAGCCACATGGTAGCTAACAATTGGATTGAAGAAAATCAATGGACAATCAAGGTACATGTGCAAGTTGTGACCCCAACTTGCACATGTACCATCACAATCTCTTCCAAACAATCCTAATTTGCATGCACATGCCATCACTAAGGTTAAACAAGCTTTGTCATGAGAACCCCAAAACTTTCTAAGTTTTTTTTTTGGAGATTTTTGTAGAGAAAGACACAATCTCAAAAGGATTTCAAGTATAAGTCATGCATTTGTACAATTGGTTCAATCACACACAAAAAAGGTTTTCTAATCAAATTTTTTGGACCTAACCTAACTTATTAGCATTTGTATTTACACCACATTTGGTTAATCAACACAAAATGGTCTCCTAGAGCAAGGAATCACTAAGTAACAACAACATTTAGTTTTAGTGTTGCACCCATAACTAATCCAAAAAACACATTGAGAATAGGTAGTCATAGCCTTTCACAAGGACTTCATGAATTCTTGCATGTTTACATTTGCCACTTGTCTAATGACCATGCAAGTTTTGTAAGCAAACTCTCATTAATATTCAACAACCTATATTGTTAAAAACATTCAAAATTGATTATCAAAGTAATCTACTTACCTTAATTTAAAGGATATTATAAACTTTTAAAATATTTTCAAACTTATGACCCCAAAAACGAGAAAGAATCTTTAGTAAATGTGGAGAACAAAATTACATGAAAACTTTCAAGAGTTCCATATGTACCAAAACTTTTTGTACCATGAGAACTTGAAGACTGTGCAAACAAGCATTTATTGCATCTTAGCAATTTAGAGGCTACTTTTTAAAAAACTCAAACTTGGTGCATATGACACACAAACCTTGAATTTAATTGATGTGCATAATTTCAAAATGGCTTGTTTGTTTAATTGATACAAATATCATTTTGACCACATGAAAAATTGACAAAACATGTATTCAATATAGTTTTGCACAATTCACATTTGAAAATATTTTAATGTTGTTTTTAGCAAAGCATAGCAATTTGAACTCATTGGACAAAAAAATTCAATTTGATTTGAATACTACACACATGTATCTAACCAATTTTTGATTCAAATTTGAAAGCCTTGCAAGCACACATCAATTTCAAATTAAAAAATTTTGAAGGCTTGAAAGGACTCACTAACATTTAATTCAACTTTTACCTTTAAGCTTGGCATTTAAAAATGATAAAAAGAACAAAAACCTTGAATTATTTCATTCAACACTAGTTTAAATTATTTAGAACATTGAAAATAAATTGCATAGACCTTGAACTCAGAGAACACAAAACTTTCAAATAATCCATTTGAGTCCTTATATTTTTGCATCTATAAACCACTTATTTCATGACTATATAAGGGCGAAAGCATCCTTGGGTGGCACCACTAGGAACATCACACCTTGATTTTCCTAGACCCACTGAACTTTGAAAAATCATAGGAAACATTTAAATAAATATTTTCATACACTTTAATCGGAGCAAAACAGAGACGAAAGCTTACCATTAAAGAAAAAAAAAGTTATAGCAAATGCACTTGGGTTGGAACTTGCAAAATGAATGTTGTTCAAAATGGAGATTTGTTCAATTAATGATTTATATATATATGATGTTCCCATGTTGTTTACCACATAAAATTGGACAAAGAACATATTCAAATTTTTTATTTATTTTTTCTTTTGAAATTCAATAAAAAAAAACATCTATCTTTCAACATTGTAATTCACTTTAAAAGGATTGAAGGTGCTTGTGGATCTTTCTTTCTTCCCATTACAAGGGACCGTTATCTTTTTGTGGTGAAGTAGAAAGCTTTGTGATGATACCTTTGCTTTTGGAACGAAGAAATGTGAGAAAGGGGAGAGGAAGAAGGAAGATGAAGAAAGAGACAAAGGAGGGCAAATAGAAGGGAGTGGAAGTAGGGCATGAAATGTAATGAAAATGGCATGTGGGAAGAATAAGTCTTTTTGTTTTCACCATATTTTATTTATTGAGCATGGGCTTTGTGGTATAGTGTGTTGTTCCAAGATTAGATTGGTGATTATGGGTTTCAAACCCAAGGCCTTTAAAAGGACAAGTTGGCCAAATTTGGATTATTTTTTTAGTTATTCCTTTCTTTTCCTCCCTTTTTCTTAAGGTTTTTCTTTGCAAGAAACAAATCAATGTTATGTTATTTTCCTTTTCCTTTTTCACAAGCTCTTATGATTTTCTTGCCATAAAGAACTTGCAAGTTTGTTTTCCTTTCCCTCCCCCCATTTGAAATCTAAACAAAAATTTGGAATAAGAATCATAAGCAAGTTCAACAATTATGCAAATCTGGACATGTGTTTTATTTCATGCTACTAACATTTTTAGGGTCCTTTTGTTGGCAACAACATTAAAAGAAACATTTATGGAAATTTCAATGTTTTTAAAACTATGTTTTTAAAAACATTTCCATGACAAGAAAAGTTTTAGTCTATCCTTTTTTTCATATGAAAATATACATGAACACAATTTTAAAAATTTGGCAACTTACCAAATCTAATTTAATATATGTTTTGTGTGGCAAAAATGTTACACAAATCTCAACAAAAACGTTGGACGCATCATCCTCACCAAAATGCAACACTTGAAATATTGATAATCCCAATATTAAATGTACCACTTCAAATCATGACAACCACCACATATATTAGATATCATTATGGGCAATTTGGCTAACAACTTTCTTAGGGGGAAAACAAACCCATAATCCCAACAACTTGCAAATGGAACACAACTTTGTAATGTAATAACAGTTGGAAATTCAAATTTTCATTAAAATATAAAAGCATTTTGGTCATTTTTTAGAATGTAAAATAAGGTTATTTGGGACAAAAAATCATCTCCACAATCCCAAGATTGGATCTATAGGTAGCATCTTGATCATCATGTTCACAAATTTATTAAATACACCTCTAATTTCCTAAAGCCTTAAATATTATTTAATTCCAAGAAATTTTAATCTTTCATTAATTTTGATCAATTGTTGTTTAAACTCAACCCACACATAGAATTTTGTACCACCTTTGTCACACTTTAGATGTTTTTTTCACTTAAACTAATTATGTTTCTTAGGATCCATTGATGTTTGCAACAACCAACACATTCAAGGAATTTGCAAATAAATAATTGGATTAACAATTTATTTTTAATTGTAATTATCACATGCAACTTGGTACAAGGCTTAGTTACCTTGAACAAGTTGCATAAAATTTTAGTTGCAAAAGACAATACATGGCACCAAGTCATAATGGTAGTTGCATAAAGATGTGACTTATATGAACTTTTCATTCATTGAAATTAGCTTACATACCATCATCATTTTGTGATTGATTTTATGACTCAACAATGTAGTTGCATTATTTATTTATTATAATATTTATATTTGTATATATTTATATTATTGTTAATTTCATTAAGGTCAACTTGTACCATGTTGATACATGTCATTACATAATATAGGCTTTAAAAAGCTAATTTAGGTTGCTAGGTAGGCCACTTATTATGCTTACTTAAACTCACTTAGTAAACATCTAGCTTAAAGTTGGTTACATAGGTAGGGAATATTTGGTCAACATCCCAATGTTCACCTCAACCAATGTCATTTGTCAAAATTGATCCTTGATCCCCAAGGATGCAGATCAATTCTTTTACCACCAAGCCACCCCATTTGTTGTAACATGTAATGTGCATTCTATTTATCCTCTTTCATTTAAAACATTACACAAAACATCATTTTTTATTTTTGATATCTTATTAAGATATGGTCCAAATGACAAGATTAAAATTTAAACTTAAATTTTTTTCAATAATGTACACAAATTTTTTTTTCCTCTTAAAAATATAAATTGATTTGAAAAAAAATATATTTGAATTTTGCTATTGAATATAATTTCAATGATCAATATGTGGATTTGTTTTCAATCACATGGTCTACAAATGGATAATATAATATATATATATATATATCTTTCATATCTTAAACCTTCACTTTGATTCTAAAAATTATATTATACAAATTTTTTTTTGATAAATCATAATTTTACCAAAAAAATTTAATTTAAATGTTGATATATAATTTATTGACATATAATATTTAAATGGATCATAAATAAATTCTAATAGAAATATAATGAAAGTTATTTTAATAATCAAATTTATTTTTTATGTAAAAGATTAATCTAGATAATCAATTTTAATTTTTAAATATTAATTAATGCCACATAATTTATTTATTTTAAAGAATTATAAATTTATTACATTTACACATATAATAATATTATTTTTACTTAAAATTATGATAAAAATTGTATGTAAAAATAAATTATGTTTTTTCACATTTCAAACTTCTATTTTATTTAAGAAATTATATTAAACGTTTTTGCTTATAATAAATCATAATTGTACGAACAAAATGTAATTTAAATGTATGATATGTGATTTGTTCATTACATAATGTTTATAAATGGGTCATAAATTACTCCTACTACCTAACATAAATGAGTTACATTGCCTACTTAATTAAGTAATTAATTCAAAAAAATCACAAATCAACATGATAAAATATCTATTATTTATCCCACATACATATGACCTATTAGCTATTACTACCTACAACCTATCCTATTTATTGCCTATTGAATAGATTGATTCCATAACCTTCCTAATTAATTAATTAAACCTACTACTTAGCCGTATACATATTACTTGCTACTTAGCCCTATTTCTACCATTAATTGCCATGGGTCCTTTGAAAGTTTCACAAACCCTACTACACATTTGATGGTTAGTTCATTGAAAAAAGTTAGAGAAAAACAATTAAACCACTAAATATAGCAATTTCATTGGTTAACTTTTTATTTCACATTTAATTACATGTGCATTTGCAACTAGGATTTATAGTTGCAAGTCAAGTTGAAAGACGCCACATGGTGTCCAACAACCTATGAACCACTTTCCAAGTCATAGAAACATTTACATTTTCATTTATTTTGGGATGCCACTAAAAATCGATGATATATGTGTATTTTTCATTTTCATCCAAATTGACATTAATTACAATTATAAATTGCATATGCAACTACAAACCACTTTGTAATCGTTTATGTGATTACAAGTAATTTTTACTAAATGCCATGAAAGACAATCATATCTATGCTCATAAAAATGGTTGATTTGGACACAAGTCACAAACACATGGCTTGGAATGGACATGATTCCTTATAGTGACATTGTGAAAAAAACATTGTAAATATTATTTAGTTTTACAATTGGGATTGAGTTTTTCCAACTCCAAAATAGTTTGTTTTGGTGATGACACAAGTCGGTTTAGTCTATCTATTCGAATTTGCTTCATTCTTTGCATCATGGTAGGATTTAATTCAAGTTTTATGGTTTTTTGTTCTTTGTTTAAAAACGTTGTTCCATTATCCATAAACACTTAAATGGCTTTATGGAGGTTTTTGATTATTTGCTTATTGTAAAGTTCAAATTGCACATTCATTTGCTTTTGGTAGAACAAAAGATTCATGATGAAAATGGGAGTGTTTTCAATGCCATTTTCCAACAATTTGGGTTTTGGTAGAATTTGGAAAAAATTTACATGGAATTACAAAGTTCATAGTGACAACATGGTGTCGCCTTCACAATTTCCTTTTAACATCGTAAGGATTGTTACAAATGATAGAAAAAAACAACATATTACACAAGTGAGATTCAAGTGTCATGATTTTCAAATCGTTTTTGACCTTAATGATGACATAGATAATGACAATGTGATGTTGCTTCCATATTTAATTGTTCATACAAGTCCTATAAATCGCAATTTTGTTCCCATTTCAATCCTTTTGATTCAAAAGGGACCATGTCCCAAACACACTTTTGGTTCACATAATCATCTTATTTTAAATGGAGATTGTTGTGAATTGATTGTGAATACAAAAGGATCACAAAAGGTTGTTAATTCTCCAAAAGTGACCACTTTGGCTATAGTTTTGGTTGCTAATAAAACATTTTTGAATCATGAGTTGTTTGGTTTTGGTGAATCAACTAAACAAAGTTGCAAGGGGCACATCTCCATGGGTTGATGGACAAGTTTTCAACATCTTTTGCCCAACATCAAGAATCTTGTATTACCCTTCAAACATGGGAATTATAGATAGGGCACATTGGATAACACTCTTCAATTGAATAGAGATAATTATGACTATATCCAAGACAATGTCTTTCCTTGACAAGGTTTGTCAAAAGTCTATTTGTTTAAAATGTCCACATAAGGTTGAAAGAATGGTGTTGATCTTGTTACACATATGCAACTAGGTGGAGATTTACAAGGAGCATGGTTGATATTTAACCATTATAAACATGTCTTAGGTTGGACTACCATGGCATTCCATGTCTATGACCCAAACTATGCCAAAGTCATGACAATTGTAGTATGTGACATGTAATTAAAGGATGTGGAATTTCAAGTTCTTATTTAGAAGGCATTTGTGAAGGTCATGAAAGCAAATGGATTTGACATGCCAGAATTCAAAGGGTTCATCGTTGATAATGTTTAAGCAAATTGGAATGATGTTTACATCACTAGTGGAAAAATTATTGTTTGCAACTAAAATTATCATTTTTGTGAACTATTATAGTCACAAACAACAATTACAAATGACATATTTGAATCACAAATGATAGTTTTAGTTACAAATGACTAATTACAAAGGGAAATTTTTCCACTAATGCATTGTGTTTGGCTCATTAAGAAAGCCCTCCCAACCATTGCACAACAAAGAAAGAACTTGCCTTTTCCATTGGGTTCAATCCATGGAAATTCACACTAATTTGTTTATTCAATTGTGACAATGGTAGGCAAAACACATGGAAATCTACAACAACTATAAGAATACCAAAAAAAAATGATGAAACAAATGTAAACTTTGAGGTTATCAAATCCTAGTGGCATTCATCTAAAGTAGGATGAGGGAAGGAGTTTGAAGGGCTCAACATTGGTTGTCCTTCTAACATTTTCAAATTCCTTAATGGGGGAATTTTGCTTGAGAGGTATTTGGAATTTTGTTCTTTCATTTTGTTACCTATTCAAAAAAATAACCATGTCGAATCACACATGTTCAATTTTATGACTAACAACCCCAAGAAGATAACATAAACTGTTACAAATTCTATTTTTAGCAATCCTATGCATAATAAGTCATTTGGCTTAGAAGGCAAAGAGAGATTTGGGTCTTGCAAGAGAAATTTGAACATTGTGATTAGTTCCCTTCAAGATTCACATCACCTTAACAAAGTGAATTTCGTAATGCTATGACAATTAAATTTTATGAAAGTGCAAAAGAACACTATGCATGAATCTTTAAAATCCTTTGGCCTATTCGATGTGGGATTCCTTCAAGGTTAAATAGTCATGGCTAGGAGGCCTTGGATATTCTAAAGACCACATGTAATTAAGAAGTCTTCCACATTGCAAGGATGATTGCAAATTCACAAATACATTGTTTAACCATCCATTTGAAAGGAGCAAATGTGAGGCCAAAGTAGTTAAAGTTTCTTTTCACACTTTAGTCCTTATGTTCTATGGTTGGTCCAAACTTTTACCCAATAAATAAGCTAGGTATATAGGCCAATGTGGTTTTGTTTTGATGATGCTAACACCATAATTAGTTACAGATATAAGAAATCCTTCCCCATCTTCTATCATTCCATTCATAAATAAATCTTCACTAGACACATTCATTGTAGATTGACAATGAAAACTAAACGCTAAGAAATGCAAAATACAAAACACCTTAAACCCTAAATTAAAGAAAGTGAATAAACTATAAAAGTTTTTTTGCAATAATGAAGAAGCTCTTTTGTGATGAACCAACAAACCCCAACAATAGAACATTCATTGATGATGGAAATTAGAAGAACATTGGAACACAACCATCAATAATGGAAATTGGAATGTTGATAGATGTGACAATTAAAACCAAAACATAGACTCTGGTGTTTCATTTGGGTCCCAAGTCCCAAACACTATGATCCAATGGAAACCAAAGCATGTAAGACCTTTATGTATTGGTTTAAAAAAGGATAATGTGCAACAAAAGAGCTTAGAATTTATTTGAACAACAATGTACTAGCCATTAGTGACATGATAAGTAAACCACCTTGAAGGCAAATCCAATGTTTTAATTTCTTGCATACATTACAAGAAATCAAAAAACTAACCACTTAATTTGTAATTGCATTTTAGTCACAAAGGACACATGCAATTTAAAATGACCCTAGTCATTGCCTTGGACAAGTGCCAAAAAACAAACAATCATAAATGACTTGATGTGGCATTCATAGTTGCATTGTGAATCACAAAACCTTATGGCTACCAATCAATTTTCCATCCATTACCATGAATGATGATGTTTGGTGTGAACTCTTATTTTGTGACTACATTTATAATTAGAGAGTATAAACACATCTTGCTTAAATGGACCATTATGACTACATTTGTGATTACAAAGGAATAGTTTCATATTGCTACCATGTGTCCAATGGTAGGTGTTTTCTTATTTAGCCATGTGGTAAATTTGGAGTGGTTGCTTAGGTGAAACAACCCAAAAACCTAGGCCTAGTTACTAACCTAGCCTAGCATATAGCATGAACAACCTAGGCTACCTAGGTGAAATCATGGTTAGGTGGTTCAAAAGTAGTATTTAAGAGTCCATAATCTAACACTAGCGATTTTTTCTATATTTCTAACAATTATCAAACCATAAATCCTATAATTATCCCCTATGCTTTTAATCATAAATATTAATAAGTCAACCTAGGAATATCCCTACACATGTGATTGATAAAAAAATCCATGAAAAAGATTAATATTTTTAATGTGAAATGGATTCTCAAAAATAAAAATTTACAATATTCACATCACTTAAATTTTTTTTAAAAAAAAGCATATTAATAAAGTTTTAATGCATTTCACTAATAAATTCTTCATTTGATGATGCTTTATTTTTTAATTTTTATTTTGACACTACTTTTGAGTCCACATTTTTCAATTTTTTTTGTGTGACATATGTAATGTTGTCATTTACATCAAGTTTAATTAACATAAGTAGGTTTAATTTAAGTTGGTAAGTACGTAATTTAAGTTATATAAACATACGTAAGTAGGTAAGTAGTTTAAGTTAAATAAGTAGGCCGAGGTATGGGCATTGCATATGTATGGGACAAGGGAGGCCCACCGAGGTAGGGCATATAAAAAAATTCATCCACCAAGGCCCAATGATCAGGGCACCCCATACTTGGGTGCATGCCCTGGTTGATACCTGGTCAACACTAGTATATACCATAGTTCA
>Ga0116228_10004672_pt1 | contig 12155 bp, 7 predicted proteins | sample S1TSphfallax_2_FD_89694 | JGI IMG/M metagenome (GOLD analysis project Ga0116228, IMG submission 89694) | Host-associated microbial communities from peat moss isolated from Minnesota, USA - S1T2_Fc - Sphagnum fallax MG | ecosystem: Host-associated > Plants > Peat moss > Unclassified | place: USA...
CATTCCTACTCAACTCTTGACACTCTCAAACCTAGACACGTAGATTCTTTGTGTGAAAGCATGCACATTGGAAAATTGTACAAAGACACATGGATCGAAAACAAACATCCAAGGCTTGATTGAAGATATATCAAATCCTCTAGATTTTTCAAATATCCCTTCTACTCTAGAGTAGATATTCATTTTACTCCATTCACATCAAGATACCTCTCCAAAAGCCAATTCAAAGATATGCAAAATCATACTCATCCTATTGCGATTCTAACAACTCTAAATAGTCCCCCAAAATTTTCTATTTTCAGACCTTTTTCACCAGCATCATTCACCACTACATAATCAATTTTTTCCTAGTAGTTTTTGGCAAGTGCACCACACACTCAATTTACCTGGATCATTTTCCTGCAACCTTGCTCCATGAACTTTTCAATTCTCAAAGCTTCACATTCAAAACACTAAGGTCAAGTTCCAATTGTGAAAAATAAATTTGAATGGTTTCAGTTCTAGTTCAAATTCCACACAAAAGTGGAATTAGGAATCTGATTCAAAAGTCCAATTCTCCACAAAAATAAATTCTAGTTCTGAAAACTAGAAAAAATTGAAAATTAGACTCAATTCTAATTTGGTTCCAAGTAATTTGAACTAGAATCAATTGTTTAACTGTCAATTCACCCTCCAATTAGCCCTCAATTCTAATTATTGTTTCAATTGTGTTTTCAGTCAAAAGTATTGATTCTTGTTCTGATTCCAAATCCAGAAATAAATATAACTCAGAACCCAATTTCAAGTCATGTTCTTAAAACCAACCAAACCAAGTAACTGCCCAACATTGGTCACGTCCAAATAATTGACAAGTTTTGCATCAAGGGATAGAATTACTTTACTATTGTCAAATAAGTCCTACAAGGGATATTGCTATGATGCAGACAAGCATGTAACAATTGTGAGTTGTGTGTATGATAAGGCCCCAGGATGGGGCGTATTCTTGGAATAAGGAACCGAGGACAAGAAGGTAGTCAAGTCCAGCCACACATAGTGGTGGAAGTCCCCCACTCATAGGCCTTACCAATCATAAAACACAAGGTGAACATTATTGCAATTGTAAACAGAAATGTACATCACATTGCGGTATGAGTGAAAGGCACCTTATGTACAAGAGGCCTCTTACACCCACTGTAGGTGACCTCTTAGCCAGATGTAAGAAGCCTCTAGTATGTGTTTTGTTGCTTTTGAGAAGGTGTTATTTATGCGTCTAAGGTGCCCTCCAAAGTATACTAGGAAAATTCCTCCAAACACTTTACAAGCATGAAAAAATGCTTTCCATGTTTTGCACTCCATATAGGCCAGTGTCCAACAATGCCCTTCATCTCTATACCAGGATGTCAAGCTTTGTGAACTCTTAGTTTCTGGGAGCTCTTCCTCACACAAGAAGCAATATGCGTGGCTGAATTTTGAGCAACATATAGAATTTTTCCACTTTTCTCTTGCTCAAACATTTGTTCCTCCTTTCTAGTGGCTTGGACTCAAAGTGCTTACATGCGGAAATGTTGATGTCTCCACTCCACCCCAAGAGGCAGCCCTGATCTCTTGATGGATACAACTATGAGCTGGAAGTGGATTGCAACATGGTCATGTCAAGCACATTCATGATCCTCAAGATTACTTTCCACCTCCCTTGCCCATTATGCGGAGTTCATCACCAAGTTTGCCCCTAACAGGCTCACCTAGCACCTTACCCAACATAATGGGCAGGGGTTTGACCATTCAATAGTACAAAACATCATTCATTTCAGAATAGATTTTGTTCCTTGTGCCCACTTGCGTTAAGTTCTTACCATTAGAGCATTCAGAAGAGCAAATTACTTCCACCATCAATGATTATGGTAACATAGCAAATACAAAGAGGCTGAAAGTGGCCAAACAAGTTTGAGTCTTAATGCCCGGTAGCCCTGCATGTTTCCCACACAATGCATAGGATAAACTTTCTCAATGCAGTTCAAAGACACAGAAACAATGAGGAATTTACCCCAACTCTTTGAACAAGCTCTACTCCACTCATGTCCCAAAACCCGGATTGCTCCATCTGCAGTAATGCACAATATCGACAATTCATACAATATGTCTACAATCATGGTCATCTTCCACTTCCAAAGAAACATCTTGCAGGTACTCAACAGTAAGGGTTGTCACCTGTGCTCCAGGACTTGCAGGTTTTTCTAACAGTCTAGATCTAGACCACCTACAATTCCTTTCTAATAAAAACCTTCATCATATGATATACAGGATTTCTCACATACAAGCATGGTCTGGCAATTTACAGAATGTTTGTACAGACAGCTAGAGAATAACACAATAACAACAATTCAAATCATTCTTGAAAATGTTTTCAATGGCTCAGTATATTACTCCAAATCAGAACAAAATTCAGCCTCACATATGTGAAGGTGCAGATCAGAGGAAGGTGGTGCATTGTTCCTAGAAGTATCAGCAAGTCCACCATCTTAAGTTCTGAAGATGTGAAAAGTGATCAGCCAACTAGTCAGTCAAATTTTAAGGTTGACTAAAATAATTGACTCAAGAAACATTGATAAAGGGAACTGTTCACTTAATAACAGAGTCTCTTGTCAAATTGGTAGTGGCATGTTGTTCAGCTGGAAGCAATTTAAAAGGTCTGATTTCAGCCTACATATGTAATGGAAAAGGAGGGCAGACTTTCCCACATATTAATGTTAAGAAACAGAGATAGGTATGCTGAGGTGTCTTTCACACACCAACAGCAATTACACCTCCTCTCCCTGGCCTCTTCACAATCAAATGTATAATCAATTTCAAGCACTACTCTACAAATTCTGCAACTTCTGGAGCACCCAATCTCAACCCTGCAAGTGGTTGTACCTTCTGTGCAAATCATGTTACTGATGCCTATGGGGTGGGGATCTCATTCTTTGTGCACCCTGTGTTCTGTTCCCAGTCTTATCCTGAAAAGCACTTTGTGCTCTCAGGACACCTCCTGCTTGATAGGGTTAAGTCCTCTTCGAGGTTGAAGCACTAACACTGCCACCCAGGAAAAACACCACAGGTCACAACCCTGCTGGCACCACTGACATGCGCTTCAAGGAATTGCTGATAGTTTGGGAGACTTCCAGTACCAGCAGAATCTATCAGTGACATTTCTAAAGATAAATTTGTCAAACATGACCAGGCAAATCTTGACCTTCATATGAAGAATGATGGGCGACATTTCCACAACTCAAAAAGCAAATAAACTCATAAAATGCCTGTTATTCTGCAGTAACCACCTCTCTAATCCCTGATAACAATCCTGAGTGTTGACAGGTTGGAGGAGCTTTGCCATCTGTATCATGGATAAGGTGTCATAGAGTCCTACCTGATAATAGTGTTCTGCAACCTATAGTTCATTGGCCACTGGACATAATACTAGCTGGATGCCAGAAATTAGAAGTGGAGCCTGGAAGATGCTGTGAATATTTAAAAGGGGGTGTTTAAAACTCTGATTCAGGACTCAGTGTCATAAACACCTGCTCAAATAACTCTGGAGATTGCTGCATCTTTTATGAGGTGAAGTACCAGATGATGCAGCTGCTAGATCTTTACACGGTGATTGTCAAAGGATCATGGTCAGCAATATGCCACTATCAGCAGTGCCCACCTTGTTGCTTAGGTTCACCAATATTATTAAACAATAATAGTTCATCTGATGAAAAAAGTGTTGAGTGAGTTTAGAAAGGTCAATAGGTGCTGTTGTGAACCTTTTCAACTCATCCTCAATGTCTGGGAGTGGCAGCTTCCAGAAGTTCCATGAGTTGTAATCCTCCTGTCCACCACAGTGCCACCCCAGTCCACTTACTGAGGATATCATAGAACAGACCATAAAATTATGTGGCAATTTGGCCATTCCTATTGGTGGTGCATTGACAAGGAAGAGAGGCTCAAATGTGCAAAAAGACTGAAGTTAAGCACTTTTCTTGAAGGATTTGGCAGACATGCAATGAATGAGATAGCAGGGTAAACTCTGTGAGTAATCTCCTCAGATGAGACTGATAAACATACCTGTGCTGTGTAGGTTTTCGCAGGGAACATATCATTGACCAACTTGTGGAGTGATGTATAGGTCTTCACATCCACTCGGTTGTTCACTGCCACTTCACCCTGCTCTCAACAAATTTCAGGCATGGAATTCTCTCAGGTTCAAACAATGTGAACTCAGTGTCCCTTGTCATCGCTGGAAAATGTGTGATGTGTGATGTTATGCTAAGGAGTTTTTTGAAACAGCCGGCTCTGCATCGAACATACTTTCTTTTGAAGGCTGAAGTTGACCACTAGAAGACCATGGCTCTAGCTAAAAATGAGGAATTTAACTTAATAGGTCCTATCTCTACAAAGAAGTGCATCTGCATGTTTTTCCTTTGTTGTATCCAGCAGCTTTAGAGAACATCTTAGAGACTTATTCTTATAATACATGATGACTGGGCATGCTTGAGAGGAAGGGGAGTGATAAACAAATAAAACTTTCTTTTGTGGAAGAGTGGTCAACGAACAAAAGAGAAGAAAACCTGCACCTTATGCTGTTTTCAATAGTTCTAGACAATCTCCAGGCCCATAAGGATAGATGCCTCACCCTGGGATTAATGATGAAGATCTTGCCCTTGGGAATGCCAACTTTGAGATAGCTGATCTCATCAGTGTCCCGGTTCCCAAACCCTGCGTAGAAGGGGTTGCAGTCCTGTGGAAAAAGAGAGCGGATATCCTGCAGGCAAGGTCCAAAATCTCTTCTGAGAAATTGTAACATAATCTCAAAAGAAAACCAAGGTCAGCTAGGTGACACATCTGTGAATGAGGTTAAAGAGCTTTCTCTCTGCCTGTGAACTTGCACTCATGAACCATATCTCATGAACCTCTTCACCCAACCTTGATCTAGGAACCTGCAAGATCTATTCAAACAGAATTAATGACTTACAAAGTGGCATAAACCAAAGTTTCCATGGTCTTTCAACCCCTGCTAATACTAGGTTCAAGTGAATGACAAAAGAACACATCCAGATAGACCCCAAAAAATCTAGTCACTGATTACACTGATCTGTATGCCCTCTCTAGCAACTCAAACATTGTAGAAATTTATAGTCCCTCACTATTGCTTGTGAACCCATTGTCCACTGTATCCATCAGCTGGGAACCCTCACCTGCAGGCATGCAATTTTGAACTCATGTGGAGTCCTTCGGATCACTGAAAATGCACAATTCACCCCAAACAAGTGAGTAATTTGAGTAGAATTGGTCAATGTGTAGTGCAATGGAAGAATAATAACCAGAGGCCAAGAGGTGAGGCAAAATGTGTATATCATTGAGTCTTGAAAACTATTTCAGCACAGACATGGAGTATAGAGATTCCAAGAAGGACCCAGAATTTAAGGACAAGAAATGTATACAAACAGGACACAACCTTTCAAACTGCAATTGTGTATCAAATACTGTCACCTCAAGCGAGAAACTAATAGACTTTGGACACAGGAAAAGATCTTCACAAAAACCCGTAACTATCTTTGGGACTGTTGGAATAGTGCTGCTACTCACATCTCTCCAATATCTCCAGACACAACCTATGAAAACAGAAACTCTAGCATGGCCATTTTGCCACATCAAAGGGACACTCTGTTAAAAAGATCAGAATTATGACAAGCAAAAAGTATGGCATTGATAGGAAGGCTCTGGGGACATGAGAATTCATAGCAGAAAACCACACAAAAAGACTGAAGGAAATGTTAACAGACCTTCACGGTAGAGGGAGGGAAAGAGGCCATCAGGTGAGATAACCACTGGTCCATTTGGAAGTGTCTCACCATCCTGTACAAACAAAGGACCAATAGATTACACTCATCAATCAGCAGATATATAAACACATCTAGAAATGCCCAGAGACATCTTCAATCATGTGACTTTGATCTATGTCACTGTGCAACTCCTGGATCAACCAAGGCTGAAATGTGGTGGGGAACTCAACTACAATCTTCTAAAACACAAATGATGACATCATACACAAGAGAAAGGCACCTGCTTGACATTAAATAAAAATTGCCGAGTAAGATCTGCCTGAGAGATTGCACGTGCACTTAGAAATAGCAGCTCATATCCATTTTCCTGCACCCACACAGCATCTGGTGTCATGTGAAGTGCAGCCTCTTCTACTTTGAAAACAACATATCCAACTGAGGAAAGATGGTCTTGGCAAGGTGAGGAATCAACATAACTCAGAGCAGGTTCAAAGCACCTTGATGGAAGAGAAAAGGCGAGCCACTCCAGACTGTGTCCAATCCTTTCCAACCAAGGGCATCACTTGACCCAAAACATCTGATCTGCATCCAAACAATAAGGATGGATCAGCCATCCACCCATCAAGCTGCCATACCAAACAATGTCTGCATGGGACAGGAGCAGGGTCACAACTGACATTCATATCCATCTTGCTGATCATATTTTGGTCAATCATCAGCTGAATATATCAAGAAGTAGAGACCTAGTAACTCACTTTGTGATGGTCCCATCCACATCTGAAATCACAATGCGTGTGTTCCATTTCCAAAGGTACACCCTGGCATCCAACTGTGGGAGATATTACTGTCACATTATTAGCACCATTCTTTCTGCCAGACCACAGCTATGCAATGCAGCCACAGAGTGTAGTAAGTTGACCATTTCTCAGTCAACAGGTACAAGCTTCAGGTTCCTTTAATTTTACACTGCTTCAACAAGTACAAACAATGAAGAGAAAGAGAAGGGTCCAGATGTTAGACCAACCTGCTGTTTGCCAAGCATGCGGGTGAAAAAAGTGAATGTGATCCTATTACTGCCCTCCTTAAGATTCATCTGAGCCAACATCTGTGAAGTAGGAATGATAGTCTGCACTTTGCTTTTGCGGGGACGTTCGTAGTACCCTTCTTGACAAAGCAAGTCATTTGCAAATGAAGTTTGCAGTGCTGTCCCTGCTGCTCCCTTTAATGGATCTTTTGGAACTGAAGGATTGGCAGTAATGCTCTGTTCAGGAGTTTTCTGGCGCCTTGATGGGAAAGGCCAGAGCTTCCAACCCCCACTAGTTGTGGGGCCTAGTGTGCGCACAACAGCTTGACTCTTTGCCACTGGCTCAGGGCGGTCCACTTGAATTGCACCTTCTATTGCAGGCATAATAAACTGCCCAAAAGCAAAGATTCCAAGAACTACCGGAGCAGCCACACTCCAAGGATAATATTGTCCTCCCACATGAATAATAAGCTTATCATTTGCAATGATGGATGCTGCAGAGCTCTTGAACTCATGAAGTGACACTCTTGCTGAGGTGAATGCCTCAGCAGCCTCCTCCCTTCCCATGTGATCCTTTAGAAGATGCCTGCATAGAGACAGTTCAACTCCTGCAGGCATAAAATGTCAGACTGGTCACTAAAACCCACCATCATACCAATTCAGGCCCTGACTTCAGAACAATCATGTCTGCTTCAGAAGAAGAGCAGCTGCTAGAAAGGAGAGACAGGATAAAAAAGACAGGGTTCACAGCCTGCAAGGAAACTCAAGATCAGAAACCTGGTCAGACTACAAGCATAAGAAAAGATAGAGACAAACCAGTTTCAGCAGCTGTCTCCATTCCATCTGCTTCAGCACCATCTTCATCCCCAGATTGCCCTGAACCTGCTGGACTCCCAACACCCTTCTCAAATATGTTTTGTGGGAAACCATCTACTTGCTCATGTGTGCCTTCAGCTGGACTCATGACATATGAAGAGGAGTCTCTCCTGCTTGAACTTCTCTTAGTGTGTGGCAGTGGCTCTGAACCAACAGAGCGGCTCAGAGCACTCCATATGCCAGAAATAGCTGCATCAGCAGATTGCAACCTCACATCTGGCAAGGACTCAGAAAGAGGGCGATCCTTGGCAATCACAAACAGGTCATCTAGGGCTGAATTCTCAAGTGACACTGGGATACCAATTGGATCACTCTTCCTCCCCAACATTTCCAGGTCTTTGTCTGCATCCACTACCTCCCCATTACCCTCTTCTTCTTCTTCCTCCTCACTGGTGTTAGCTTCAAAGTAAATGCTTTTCCCACTTGCTGACCCAATGTGACTGTATGATAAGGGGTTCTCAAGTTCATCATCTGACATGTTTTCTCCATGTGGTGCACTTGCCACATGATCTATTTTCATAACTGCTAGTTTTGTGTGAACCTCTTCTTCTTGCTCCTCGCTGGTATTAGCTTCGACATAAGTGCTTTTCCTGTTTGCTGCCCCTGCATCACTGTTTGACAATGGGTTCTCAAGCTCACCCTCCGAACTATTTCCTGCATGTAGCGTTGTTGCCACTTCACCCATCTCTCCAGTGTCAGCAAGTGCTTCACCTGCTTTCACTATTTCCAAAACTTTAGTTTTGACTGGCATTGTCTGTGTGACCTCCACCACATAAGTTTGAGTATGAGATGCACCATCCTGTGTGGGGCTTGTTTCCAACACTGCTAGATCTCTGGAGAGCAGTTTGCTGCTGGAAGCTCCTGCTCCACCTGCCATGATCTCATCCCGAACAGGACTAGGGGGAGGCACCTTCTCCTCTGAAACACCTTCTTGCAGCTCACTGTTCTCTACAGTGTCATCTCCCTTGTTTGAGGGTTTCTCTTCATCAAGAGAAAGCACTGGAGAATGACTGGTGCTATCTATTATGCTGCTGCAAGCATTCACAGGATCTGTGAGAGCCATCACATCCAACCCAGCACAACTTACTGGCATAACCTCTGTGACAGGACTTGAAGATTGTTCTTTGTCAGCACCAACCAGTTCTTCCACTGGTAAGACTGCAGGATATTTCAATAGAAAAGTATTCTCTCCAACAACTTCCTGTTCTTGTAGCTTGGTTCTTACAGTCATGGAATCTATAGCCACTGGAAATGACACCCTTTTTGCACATTCATGCAGCAAGGTCAGCTCCTGAGAGCAGGTAGCCAATAAGTTGACATCCTCATTCACCTCCTCATCTTGAAGTCTGTCTGGAGACATACTGACCATACTTGATGCTCCTTCCATGTCGTCCATCAACACTGCACATGTTGTTACTGCCAGAGACACACCTGCTAACTGCTCCTTTCTGTTCATATTTGAATCAGACACTATGCTTCCATTATCACTATCAGCAGCATTACTTCTTCCTCCTTGCAAAACAATCTCTCCACTATCCTGGGGTGTGTCTTCTTCTCTGACAATGCCAGGCCCCTTCCCATCTGCAGCTATGTTGATACTTACAGAAGAGGGACAATGAGCATTTGTAGTACAATCAGCATGATTGAAGCTTGGCTCTGACAGCCTAGGAATGCCAGAGTCTTCAGCAGCTTCAGTACTGCAGCCTCCACCTGCTTGCAAGTGAAGTGAAGAGTCAAGTGTTGAATCATTATTGAATGGTACATCACTTCTCTTATTGATGACAAGTTCTTCAGGTCCCATTGTCTGCCCTGTCAAACTCATCTGTGAGTCTGAAGCCTTTGCCTGGCTATCTTTTGCAGTTGCTACATTCTGAGAATTTAATGAGGAGATTACTAGAGGTTCTTGGGAATTGAGTTTTTGTGGGCTCTTTCTACTTTTCACTCCACTGCCATAGCCCCATGAATTGTCCAGCAGGTCAGAGATAATTTCGGCCCTCTCCAGTGAGGACTCCCTCTCCAATGCACTGTCTGGACTTGCCAAAGTTTGCTCTTTCCCATATCCTCGGAACAATAGACCAAGTATAGATCGCCTGGCTGGGTTCTCTGCCTCCTTGCCTTCAGAATTTTGAGTAGCGTTTGAAGATACCACCTCTGTTGATAACTCTCCCTTCTCCTCTTTTTCCTCAACTTCTGAGCCTTCACCTTTTGTTTTATGTTCAGTTGAGCTCTCTTTGGTCCTCTTCACCACAGTTGAAGATTTTCCAGTGCTGCTTACTACAGCCTCTTCACCGTTGGACTCTTGTGCATCATTCTCCCTCAGCATCTTATCACCCTCCCTCATGGATGAGTTTTGATCATCAACAATTCCCAAGTATTGTGAATTGACCTTGGGTGCATTTAATGAAGCCTGTGTACTGTCCTCTCCAGCTTGATTAGTTGTTGCTTTGACCTCTTTAGTCTCCTTTTTCTCATCTTGATCAGATCTCTGTTTTGGAAGAGAAGGAGTCCCTCTCCAGCCCCACCATAACCATGGCTTCCTATCTGATTGTTCAAGCACATCTGTTTTCTTCTGTGTGGGTTTTGTAAGTTGCATATTCTTATCCGAGACAGAAGGAGTTGAATTTGAGGGTAGGCTTTGATTGTACCCCTTTGGCGTACTTCTCAATGCACCCCCAGTCTTTGTCTTCCTGTCCAAACCTGTCTTGTGCTGGTGAGCTTGGGCACAGAAAGGTGAAGCTCTTAAAACTGCAGCTGCCTTGTCTGTGGCATCCCGCCATGCCCTCTCCTGCACAATTGCAGCCTCAACTCCTGGGCTAGGATCACCCTCATGTGTAGAAGATGTTGGATTCTCTTCTGAAGGCAATGACACCACAGGTTCAGTGGCACAAACATGTGCAATTTCAGGACCCTCCTTACTCTGTGTTGAACCATCTCTGACATACAAAGTTCTTGTGTCCTCCAGATCAGGTTGAATCATAGAATTGATCTGCACATCCTCTGAAATGTTGTCCTGAAGGCCAAAAAATTGATCTCCCACAACCCTATTGCTTGGAGCTGGGTACTGGACCTCAGCCTCTGCCACCTCTACTTGTAGAGCCTCTTGTTCAGCTACTGATGGTAGGAGCTTGCATTCAGGTGACTCCTCACCAGCCCCTTGCATCATCTCACCATTCTCTCCACACAAACTCTTAAATACAACATCATGGTGCGCACAATCTATCTCTTGTTTTTCCTTTTCAGCTCTAGAGTGTTCTTTATGCCCACTCTCACTTCCATGATCAACAACCTCTGCTTCATTGCTTATAGTTGTTGCAACACTCCAGTCAATCTTCTCCTCATCCTCCTCAGACACCTCGTGGTCAGCCCCCACTAAAGCATCTGGACCTTGTGGTCTTGTATCAAAACTCTCCAATGGCTCACATGTATCATTCTGTTGTGGGACAGAAACTGTAAGATTGGTCTCAGAAGGCCCTTGGTATTCTTGTTGAGCATCTTCAGAGGGAAGAAAACCTAGATCATCAGGATAGGTAGCCTCAAGGAACACTCCTCCATCAGCACTGGCAATTGTTATGCCTTGAGGAAATTTCAAAGCATATTCTGATCCTTGTCTGAGAAACTCCAACTTTGGCAAAGTTGCAACCAACCGAGAGTCAAGTGAATTTGAACCCTGCAATGAGGACCCTTTGACATCCCGAATGAAATGGACCCCTTTCTCCAGATTGCTGTTCCTCAAAGGATTTGTGTCCTTGTCAAAAAGGCTTGCACTGCTTTCTGTGTAAGATTCCTCAAGTACTCTGTTTTGTGAGAGGCCCTCAAGAGTGGTTGGAGTTTGTACAGAAGAAGCGGCCTTTCCTAGAGCTGCCAATGTGGCATTTGCAAAAAGAGAAGCAGCAGGTCCTGAATTGCAGCACTGATCAAGACCAATTGCATGGTTGAGGAGTGCATGGATGGCCGTTTCACCTTCTGCTGTGTTTCCATACCTTGTGGATCCTCTTGCAGTAGAAATAACCTCATCTGACTCTTGCCCATTGTCAGACTGACCATTGGTGATTCTACACACATCCCTGCTTGCAATGTCATCAGGAGGGCAGCCTTCTCCAGCAAGTCTTGTATGAGATGTTACTCCATTCTCTTGAAGTGGAGCAACAACTGTTTCTGAAAGAGCCTCGACTTGGGATGCTGGAACCTGTATGGCATTCAACAAGTACAAAAAGATTCAGATTGGCACAACCTGACCTAACTTGAACTAATAACCTGAGGCTAGGTCTTTAGAGGAAAGGTGACTTCAGAGGTACCAGAATAACAACAATCAGGACTCCTATGAAAGTGGCAAATGCTCCAGGTAACGTGCCAGCAAGGTTTCAGAAAGGCTTTAGATCACAAATTCAAATCATATGAACATCAAGCAATTGATTACATTGGACTATCTGTGACCAGGAAACACAAGATGGGCAAAAAAGCAAGCAACA
>Ga0116228_10004674_pt1 | contig 12151 bp, 9 predicted proteins | sample S1TSphfallax_2_FD_89694 | JGI IMG/M metagenome (GOLD analysis project Ga0116228, IMG submission 89694) | Host-associated microbial communities from peat moss isolated from Minnesota, USA - S1T2_Fc - Sphagnum fallax MG | ecosystem: Host-associated > Plants > Peat moss > Unclassified | place: USA...
CTATGTTTTGAACACTTTATGCATAAAACGTTCCAAACCCCAAGGGGCCTTTTTGAAGGGGGGGGTTTGCAGGTTATGGGGCCCTTACAAACCGGGGGTTTTGCATCTTGGGGGGGGGGGGTGAGGGAGTTGGGGGGCTTTCAGTTCTTGGGCTGTTGCCCTTGTAGGCTCGGGTCCCAATGTAAGTATTTTATGATGGGAACGCGTAATTAAGTAAGGCGGGCGTAATAAGAAAGCAATTTTAATTTACCCCCTTGGTAATTAATTGTTGTAAACTTGCGTAACTTTTTTTTTTTGGTTTAGCCCTAATTAGTTTTTAGTTAGGGCTAAAACATTGGAGATGGCTAATGACGAAATTAAGTACTTAACCGAAGAGGAGAGAGTCGTGTGCCGAGAAAGACGGAAACCCGTAAGTAAAAGAAGAGGTGCTATTGCTGTGCGTTTGCGACCTCCTCCGCTTCGTCGTCCACAACAAAGAGCTCCTCCTCCTCCTCTCTATCTCTGTCTCTGTATCTGTCTCCCCTCTCGTTGCTCTCCTCCGCCAGCGACAAATCGACGCCGGGATCGGATCGGATCGCGCTCATCATCATCATCATCATCTCCTCTTCTGGCTACTGTTGTTGTTGCTGTTGCCGCGCGCGCTTTGGTGCTCCCTCTTCCCGTTTAGTTTTTTTTTTCTGCCAGGTACTCTCTTTTCTGTTCTGGATCTGGTCGGATTCTTCCTCATTTCTGTCTGCTTTACACAAAATGGCTCTCCATTGTGGCTCCGTGTGCGCGCACGCTTGCGATTATCTATCTTTGTTCTGCAATCTTGGTAGATCTATGGTTTGAAAGAAAAGACAATCCAGCCAACGCGACAAGGGGGAGAGGGAAGATCTCCATGGCGTTTTGGACAATAGGAAGCATTTGTGAGCCGCTGTGTGACATTCCACGGGTTATGTTTTTTTTTTAAAATCTCATTGTATCTGTGGATTCTCTTTGTTTTTCTTTTTCTTTTTTGGTCTTCATTGATGTCTGTGTTGAAAATCTTTCTGCCTGTCTGAGCATTTTCTTTCTCGACAGTGCTTGCTTTCTTTCATTTTTCCAATGTGCAGTTCCTTCTCTCTGTAGGCATCAGTGAAAGGATCAAGTGCAATGTGTTTTGTTTGCGGTTCATGTGTGTGATTCATGAGATCTTGTCTCGCGTCCTTCTGCATCATCCAGATGTGCCTGCCATTTTTTTTTCCCCAAATCAATATGAATCTTGCTCACAGTTCCGTCCTAATACAGTTTTTTGTACTACTATTGGTTGTGGATGTTTTGCTGCTTTCACATCTTCGTATTCTTTACCAGCAGGGCTGGTAACTGCCTGATCCTCGTGATATTCTCTGTTCTTCTTCATCGCACTTTCTTGGTATCGGATCGTTATCTTCGTTGTTGAATTTGGTATTTACAATGATTTGAGCGTTTTTTCCGCTGCTATACTGCACCTTTGTACTCTCCTCGTTTCCCACTACTGAGCATTGTCGATTATTCTAGTGTATCGTCTCCCTTCTCCCCATGATTGCAGCATAGAGAAAACATTGAGAGGCTTGTAAATGACTACCAGAATGCTTCTTCTGTGGACATTCTGTTCTTGTCATGCCTTGTAGTTTCTGGGATAGTTTTGCCTTTCAGAAGCCCAAAACCGTAGCTACTTTCACGATCCCACAATTGCGATACCTACAATTCCCTGCCATAAAAGAGATTTTTCCAGCATTTAGTGAGTGCACTTGTGCCACTATGCCACTTGTGGTTTTTGTACTGCTAAATTACAGTTGTCTGTTGAAGGATTCGAGTGCAGTTTTGCTGAGGAATCTGATCTTGGGGAAGAAAGTAACCAAGAAGAATCCTTTTTCTGTTTCCCTGGCATTGGGGTTGTGGTATCCTGGTTTGGGAGTAGTTGTTGATATCTCAACATTGTCCAATTGGTAGTAGGCCCACTATGTTCTGGTTCTGAAAGAACAAATCTTCTTCTAATCTCACCAAATATGATGAAGGCCTGCCTCATACTTGGGAAGGTCTAGAGGGTCACTGTAGTGATGATCCCTCACTTGCAGTCATGTTTAGTTGTTATGTACTCAAAATGAAGAGAAGATTCTGCTTTTAATTCTGTATGGAGGATTATTTCTGTGGTTTTCTTGACCAAGTACGCTGAGTCTTCCTGTTGCTTCCAGAATTGCAGCAGAAACTCAGTTCGTAGGTTGGTGCTTGTCATCTGCCTTAAACCACTGTAGGGAGCTGATGAAGTCAGTGGGGAAGTTGTGGTAGTTAAGTCACTATCATACATGCTACTGTTGATGGTTCCTGAACAGCTGTGAGACTGGCACTTTTGTTCATACCAGTGTGTGTTTTTTGTTTTTGGTTTGTTTCTGTCTTCCCTTGTTTGGTTCTTTCTGTGACTTCCTGAGGAAGAGTTAACCTTGCTGTTTCTACTTCATCGTGAGAATGGAGATTTCTCTATTCCTTTGAAAGATATTCAGTTGAATCATTCACTCAATTAGCGTTGCAGGGAAAGTTCATGGTTCAGGACCTAATAAGGATGCAGTAAAGATCCGTTCTTTGTGCTGGATTTTTCCTAAAAATGTGTCTAAATGACTTGATCAGGTTTCCTGGTGAAAGGGTAGGAGCACACTATGACAGAACTCTCAGAGGAGGCGTCTGTGGAGCAGATCCAGACACCAAAAGTTGAGGCTGTGGAGGAAGAATCCAATGATGCTAAGAGCACCGACCTTGGTGCTGGTTTGGAAGAACAGGCACCAAAAGCTGAAGCCTTGGAGGAAGAATCTGACCATGCTAAGAGCACCGACCATGGTGCTGATTTGGAAGAACAGGGTGCTGAATTTGAAGCCACCGTCTCTGCCACTTCGGATGGACAATGGGAAGAGGTAAAACTTTGCAGACATAAAACCAATGGACTGTTCAGCAGTGCTCTAGTTGCCTCATTTGTCCTGGAAGAGGAGCACACAACTTGTTGAGGATGTATAGATCCATACTAGTGTGGTTGAAAAGGGAGTATTTGTATGTTTTGATCTCTTGCAACACAAGGTTACTGCTGCGGAATTGAGGAAGACCACTTTGCAGGAACTTCCTTGTAACATAAGTGCAACCAGATCATGTCGAGAAGTTATGTGCCAAGGCATAGTGATACCTAGGGAAGTATTTAGAACCAAGGGGTCCATTTAACCGTAGTTGTGGATCTTGATAAACTACAGCTGGGTAAGTGAATTGGAGAATGCACTGGGTATTCTGAAAAGTAACATAATTTTTTCTCTCCCACCTTGCGTGAAATAATGAATTGCTCTCAGAACCATGTGAGGAGGTTGCAAAGTGTTGTTCGGTGGAGGTGTTTGGACAAAACAAAAACTGCAATTTATGTAATGTAAACATATAAGATGGTGTATTGTTGAAAAGCACATATTGAAGAGGGAGCAGATCACTGCAATTTATAGTGACAAAAATTTGGGTTCGTTAAAGCCTGTCATGTCATAATGTCCCAAGTCAACTCTTAATCTTCATTTGCTTAGATATGTATTTGGTCTATCCTGCATGTATCGACAGCAAGTAAACTCTCTACAGAGCCACATTCAAGAGCTAGATGCAAACTTGAAAATGGAACCAGAGGCTGCTGAATCTGCAAGCAAACTGCATGCAAATGGCACAGAAGCTGAGATCCGAGCATCTGAATTGGAGGCAAAGCTGCAGGAAGGTGAGGCGTTGATCAGTGAGTTGAAGACGCTAGCAGCATGCCTGGAGGCAAAGGTCAAGGAGTTGGAGAATGAAAAGACTGGAGGGATATTGGATGAAGACCAGAATACAGGAGATGCTAAGGAGAAAGTGGATGCTACAGAGCTTCAAGCTGATGGAACTGAAATTGCCATGTTGCAAAGCATGCTGAAAACTGCAGAGGAGAAGTGTGAAGAGTTTGAGACTCAGGTATGTTCTCATTTGTGTGTCAAACAAAGGGAGGGTTTCAAGTTGGTTTATATCTTGTGATGGTGGCTTTGGCTAAGCAACATCCTCCTGAAACCTTTTTATACTCTCTGCCTGCTTGGATTGTTGGCAATACTCCAAAATTCCAGTTCAAGCACTGACTTTCTACATAATGTCCTCAGGTCAAAAAGCTGGAACATAGTCTTCAAGAGCAGGGGACAAATGCTCAGAATTTGGTAGAGAGAGTAACTGAGTTGGAGGAGTTGTTGAAACAAGTTCAGGTATGGGGTCTTCTTGGAGCACATTGCTGCTGCACAATTTTTAAGGCATTATTGTTTGTTGTGAGTTTTGGGAGTAACTATGCCCAGGACTTACAGTATAGAGCTGTTCCTAAATTTAGCAAATGAATTTCTGTTATCACGTCACAAACTAGTCTACAAATCATGTCCATGAACTCTATGAAATGTAGACACACAGTTCTTATAAATGTGCTTGTTGTCAGGACTTTCGCTTATTGAATACACAGGAATTGTTGCATGTTTGCTATGTCACAGGTTGAATCCCATGAAGTGCACCTTGCTGCCTCACTAGTGGTGGAGTCTCATTTGCATGATGCTCAAAGTAAAATAGGTGAGCTCGAGTCTCAAGTTAGCTCCTTGAAGGCAACAGTAGCTGAATTGGAGGTCAAATCATCTGAAGCAATTGGACAGGCTTCTGAGCATGAAACTGTAGCAAACTCTCTCAAAGCAAAAAGGATTGAACTTGAAGAGAGTGTGGTAGCTGCACAAGAGATTGCTGGTCATCACAAGAGCCATGCAGAGGAGTTGAGTGATAGGTGTGTGGAACTTGAGGCTCTTGTGTCAACCCACACACTAGAAGCAAAAAATGCTTCAGATAAAGTTGCTTTGCTGCAAGAGAGACTTGCAGAGCTGGAAAAGGACATTACTGTGAAACAAGAGAAGGAGGCTTTGTTGGAAGAGCAGCTGAGAGTGACAGAGGAGAAGGCCATTCATCATGAGGGCAAGTCAAAGGAACTTTTGGACAGAGCCTCAGAACTTGAAGGACTAGTAGCCATTCACCAAACACAAGCAAAAGATGCTGGAGAGAAGCTGAGTCCTCTAGAGGCCAAACTGGCTGAAATTGAGCAAGAACTCAAAGCAGCACAGTTAGACAAACTTGAACTGCAGGAAAAGTTGAAAGCTGCAGAAGAGCAGGTATCTTACCATGAGAACAGCACAAAGACTTTCAGTGACAAGGCTGTGGATCTTGAAGGACTGTTAACCACTCATCAATTGCAAGCCAGAGATGCAGAAGCCAAAATTGGTGATTTGGAAGCTAAGTTGGCTGAGTTGCAAGTGGAACTGGCAAGGACACATGAGAAAGAAGCAGAATTGGAAGAGAAAGTGAAAGCTGCAGATGAGCAGGCAGCTCACCATGAGAGCAGTGCAAAGGTTTTCAGTGATAAGGCTGTGGATCTTGAACAACTGTTGAACACCCACCAATTGCAGGCCAAAGATGCTGAAGCCAAACTTGGTTCTTTGGAAGCTGAGGTGGCTGAGTTGGAAGTGGAATTAAAGAGGACACATGAGAAAGAAGCAGAATTGGAGGCAAAACTGGAAGCTGCAAAGGAGGAGGCAGCTCACCATGTGAGCAGTGCAAAGGCTTTCAGTGACAAGGCCGTGGATCTCGAACAACTGTTGAACACCCACCAATTGCAGGCCAAAGATGCTGAAGCCAAACTTGGTCCTTTGGAAGCTAAGGTGGCTGAATTGGAAGTTGAACTTCAAATGAGACATGAGAAAGAAGTGGAATTGGAAGAAAAAGTGAGAGCTGCACAAGAGCTAGCTACTCAACATGAGGGAAATGTAAAGGGCTTAACTGACAGATCCTTGGAGCTTGAGAGTTTATTGGACATACATCAATCACATGCAAAGTCTGCAGAGGATAAAATTAGCACTCTAGAAGCTAAAGTTGTTGAGTTGGAAGAGGAACTACAAGGTTTACAGGAGAAAGACCCTGAAATGGAACAAAGGTTGAAGGCTGCAGATGAAAGGGCTCTACATTATGAGAGTGTTGTGAAGGAGCTCAACAACAGGACCTTAGAGCTGGAAGAATCAGTGGCCAGACATCAGTCAGATGCAGCAGACATTGCAGAGAAGCTTGGTCCTTTGCAGGCTGAGCTGTCCGAATTGGAGCAGCATCTTCTAACCTCACAAGAAAGAGAAGCTGATCTGCAACAGAGAGTGCAAGTTGCAGAGGAAACTGCTGCACAGCATGAGGCCAATGCTAAAGAATTGAGTGATAGGGGTGTGGATCTTGAAGGGATGGTAACTAACCATCAATCGCAAGCCAAAGAGGCCGGAGAAAAACTTGGTTCTTTGGAAATGAAAGTTGTAGACTTGGAAGGGGAATTGAAGGAGATGCAAGAGAAGAAGAAAGAGCTGGAGGAACAGGTGAGGGCTGCTGAGGAAAGTGCCTTGAACTATGAGGAGAACATGAGAGAGCTGACTGGTAAAACTTCAGAGCTTGAGATTCTTCATCAAGCTCAAATCAGAGAAATGGGAGACAGATGTTTGTTTCTAGAGGCTAAGCTGAGGGAGTTGGAACAGGAGATCAAGAATTTTCAGGTACACTTGGCTGACCTGAATATGAGTCTGCCAGTGATGATAAAGCTCCTAGTCATTTGAATGAGGCCATTGTGCTGTGAGGCAGGCTGTCTCACTTGGATGCAATGAATGTGTACCAGGAATATGGGCACTGCATTACTGATGGATCTCTCAGACCATCTAGACAATTGCAACAAGTTGCAATAAGCTTGTTGCCTGAATTATTGCAAACCTCTAAGCATGTCTTTCATCCAAACTATTGACAGCCTCCTAACATGATGCTTACTAATTTCTTACTTTTTAGATGTGATTTTATCTTGTTGCATGTTGGTAGTGGAGTGGGACACACATAGTTGCTTATCTGATCTCTAGATTTGTCAGCAGTTCATTTTTCACTTTTGGATGTTGTGAGGTGAGAAGAGATTGACTGGTAACCTTTCCTTTTTTTTCCTCACAGGATAGGGAAGCTGAGTTGGAGGAAAGAGCTGATGGCCCTGAGAGCATAGATACACAAAGGGGAAGAATAGTGGAGCTTGAGGATTTACTGGATGTACATCGATTACAGATCAAAAATGCTGAAGACAGGATGGCAAAACTGGAACTGGACCTAAAGAGTTCCCAAACAGCAGAATGTGAACTGCTGGAAAGAGTTAGGATTGCAGAGGAAAGGGCCACCCACCATGAAGGCAGTTTGAAGGAGGTAACTGACAGGTCATTAGAACTTGAGGATGCTCTCAATACCCACCAAAACCTAGCCAAGGATGCTGCTGAGAAGGTTATGTCTTTGGAAGCTCTTGTGACAGTAACCCAAAAGTCCCATGCTGAAGTGAGCACAGAAGCTTTGAAACTGAGAGAGAAATTTCAGATGATGGACTTGCAGCTTAAAGAAGCTGAAGAGAGGGCTGCAGCAGTTTCTCAAAAGGTGGGTATGCTGACATCTTCTTGGGATTCTTAAATCATGGCATGAGGTCGTACAGAAAGATTATGTGATCCTTGCAGAGTAGGTGGAAATTTGGATGTTTGATGGTAAAAAATTGGATGCAATGGTGCTGTTAGGCAGATTGTTTGTAATTGTCATACTTGCCCAGTGTTCATTTCTCCAAAGTGAGCCAAGTGAAAAAACTCTGCAGTGGCACTTGTTAATTTTTGTTTTCCAGTGGTTCCAGCTTGTTTACAAATCACTAGTCTAAGCAACTCTGTGCTATTTGAAAGGGCGGAGATGCAGATGAAGTCATGGCTGAACTGCAACTCTCAGTTAATAAGCTGAAGGAGGCAGAAGCTGAGGCCTTCAAATTGCAAGAGAGGCTAGTTGCTGTGCATAACAGGGCAGATGCTGCTGAATCTCAATATGCAGCTGTGGTAGAGAGCTTGGCAAACACAAAAGAGGAAGTTGGCAATCTACAAACCTGGTCGGCAGAGGTGACCCTTGAAAATCAGCAGCTGCAGTCCCAGGTCTGTCTTGCATCTCCTTACCTCCCTATGTTTACCAACAGTGATCAGTATTCTCTTTTGTGGAAATAATCTTGTGTTAGTGTTCTGGTTGGTTGGCTCGCCTTCTGTATCCTTTCCTTCTGTTAGGTTGTGATGGAGTTGACAGAAACCAACTGCAGGTGAAACAAATGGCAACATTGTTAGAAGAAAACAAAGACTTACAGAGTCAGTTGGCAAACGTACAAGGACAGCTCCAAGAGATTTTGGCTAAGAGAGAGGCTGATGCAAATGAGCTCAAGAAGAAGTCTTTTCGTGAGGCAACCCTTGATGGAGAGCTGCAGGCACTCAGAGCACAGGCATCTGAATCCATGATTTTGCGTTTGCGAGTCACAGAGCTGGAGCATAAGTTGCGGGAAGCAGATGCAAAAGAACAACAACAGGTGGGTTCTCAGCTTAAGATGTTTACTTACGGTTTTTTGGCTAAATTATTGATGTTGCTTCAGGGCCTTTTGTGTTGTAATATGAGTCTTGATAACCATATCCTCATTTGTTGTGAAGAAAAAATTTGTCCTTGACCATCTTTAGTTTGATTCTCATGTAGCTCCTTCGTCCCCTTCCTTACCTGCCTTACTTTAGTATGTTGTCTCAGGGTTGTACGACATTGTGCCTTCTTGTGTACAGAGTGTCAGCTTGTCAAGAGAGCTGCACAAAGTAGCAGCTTCCCAGGAGGAGATCTCTTCACTGAAGGATCAGCTGGCCAACCATACATCTCAGGTATGGGGCCATTACTATTGCAATTGGGAAGGGGGTGTTATTTAATACAATAGCTTCATATAGCAGATGAGAAACCCTTGGAGATTCCTTTCTCTCCTTTACCAGATTGATCTGAATCATAGCTATGGGCTCTTCTGTGTTCTGCATGAGTATTTCAGAATGGTTGCAGTACTCTAATGTATCATAATGGTCTACATGCAGGGAGAGGGGGAGCTGGAAGCTGCAATTTTGGATGTGACAGAGAGAGTACAAACTGCAGAATCTGAAGTAGCGACTGCACGACAGCATGCGAGTGCTTTTGAGGTAATCTACATGTGACTGCAGCCATTTTAGTCTTGTTAGTGGGATGCTGATAATGTGACTACAACCATGGGAAGAAGTGAAGAGCCTGGGACAAATCATGGTCAAGGCACAAAAGAAGGGTTGTACTTTGTCATGTGAACCTTTTGACTGATTAATCCCAGTGTGATCCAGGCACAAGTTGCTGAACTCCAAGATGCTTTAGCAGCACTTGAAAGCAGAGTGAAGGCTGCAGAGGCAGAAAAGTCTAAGCTCAAGAAGGAGAACAAAGACTTACGTAAAGCTGATGCAGACAAAGAGAAGGAAATGGCTGAATTGGTAAGGGAATTTATGAGTCATATTTGCACAGGGTGCTTTTGTAATTTGAACCTAAGTGGAGAGTCTTTGAAGTCTGCAATGGGCTAATTATATTGCAGAACAGAGTGAATGGAGAGATAGAATCTCTGCCATTTGTAACCATGTGCTACTTCTGCTAATTAGATTTGGTATTTTTTTTCAATGTGTGAAGTTACCTCATTCAATAATTTCAGAACATGAGCTGTTTTTGGTTGGTGCTCTTCAGAAATCGTCATTGAAGGCCCTGGATGATAACCAAACTATTTTGGTTTCAAAAGATCTGAAGTCTCCAGCTGGTGCACTGACTGGAAAGGCACGGAAGAGGAGGAGCAAGATGGAGAAGCCAGAGGAAGAGGCTTTAACAGGTGTCATTAATGAGAAGACAGCAAAGTCTGCATCTGCCTTCAGCTTCAGTGGTGGCCTACTGGCTCTCTGGATTGCGATCTGTCTTGCATCTTTCTTCCTTGGATCTTGGCTTCCACAGAGAATCAGTATTTGAGCTGGAAGGTCTTTGAATCTGTGAACTCTGCCAGTTGTGATCAGTTTGATGCGACACCTAATCTTTATTGCAGGTGGGATTGCGTCAATTGATCTTGTGGTACCTTCTGTGTGCCATCCACAGATCCTATGGCAATTATTGCAAAATATGCATTACTATCCCCCGTGAAAGCAGATAAAGTTCTTCGCACAAGGATGATGAACATGGTTTTCTAGATAAACAAGTTCTCTCATCCAATTATAGGTAGAATACTGATTGTAGTCAGCAAAACAACATTCAAAGTTTTGTCAGAGAATTGTATACATCTCTCCAGTACCTGTTTATCGATGCGTCTTTTTACCAGGCCTTATGGCAATGCTGCATATGTGCCAATAGAGTTTTACATAGTTCCAAAAAGTACTGAAGTGATCAAAGCCTCTTTGTAGTAGTTTGTCTAGTCAATTGTATTTTTGGGTTGTGTAAACATGACCTTAATTATGATAATGAAAATACACAGTGAAAAATTGTGGTAAAATTTTTGGTAGTGTATACAGTTTCAATTGTGATGTTTGCGGTTTAGTATATTTGACCTCCAACCCCGATATTGACAAACAGCTTTGAAGTTCGTTTCAGATATTTGGCAAACAGGCGAAGTAGAGAACCAAACTCTATACAATAACAAAGGAAACAAAACCAAAGCCTCAAGATCAAAAATGAAGAGGCAATCACAAAAATGTTCCAAAACTTTCAATGCCATCCAAGTATGTTAATGACCAACATGTTGGATGTGCATACACATGCAAAATACAAAGATTGCACAATTATCCAGAATTTGAAAAAAATTCTACATGGGCCAACGTACAAGAGTTAAAGAAAACCCTCCATAGCAGTTCCACACTCTCATAGTCAATGAGTATAGTCATCTTGAGAAGTGAGAAAAATCACTCACTTCCAGTGACCCACTTCCAGTGAAATGTGCATGCAAGGAGAAAGAAACAGGTTTACATGATGAGCCAGGAAAAATGATTTCAGCCTGTTAGAATGTATAGAACAAGTGAAGTAAGCTGAGTAAAAGGATTTCAAACCTCCCCAAAGGAGGAAATACCGCAATGAGTGCAGGGATTGCAGTGGACAAGTAAAAAGATCTGAAACCATTGTCAAGGCCCTTAAAACCTCTAGTAAAATCCTGATCAAGTCAATTCCATCTCATGTTGTTGGACATCCTGATATGAGCTTGCAAGGTGAATTTGTCAAAGCACCAAGATCTTAATGTATCTTAAGGTGTTAAGTACTTGAAGATGAGCCTTGCATACCACAGCCATTACTAAAAGCTTCATCCAAGTACGGAAATTTACAACTGCAAACTCTCCAGCAAGCATCTTTGAGCTCTTTGGAAACAGACAAAACTTTATTCATATGAGGTCATCGCCATCCTCACCAGCTACTCTTAAATGAAGATGCTTCTCACGTTTTTGAAACCCAGTAGTGCCCTTTCCACTGCCAGTGACACCTACCTTCCCCTTTGGATCATCTGGAGACTTGAAGATGCTCTCTCTCTTCCGCCCTGTGAAGAAGCCAACCTGGCAAACATAACAGCAATGAGCTCTCAGTAACTTCAAAAGACTCAAGAGCTTTGAAGACCAGATTAGAATGCTACAATGAATTGGAATGCACCACAGATGAGGCCTGCCACAGCAGAAATGCAAATTGAAACCCTCTACCCTGAGAGCAACTCTCATTTTTCAGCAACCACAGCCATTGGAGAAAACTTTGAAAGCACAAGCTCTAATCAAAATTAAACCAGAAGTTGCTTTTCACTTCAAGACCAATGCTCAATCTGATATGATTCCTTCAAAACCAAGATTTGAGCATTTACATCTGAACTGCAGAAACCCAACTAGAATCTGCTACCAAAATGACCAGAAATGTACCAAACGATTAACAAACCACAAAGCAGCTTAAATGTATCATCATAAGCACTGAGGACTTCTCCATATGTATGACTTGAGTCAATCTGAATATAATTGAGGTGAACCAATATCATGGTTATAGGGATTTCAGACCTGACAAATTATCAAAAAAAAGGAAAAGGAGGAAATCCAATCCTAAGGAACAGATAAAAACTGAACAAAACTGAGGAGGGCTTTGAACAACAGCAACAGTCACAAGCATGTCCAGAGACTGTCAACAGCAGGATATATGGTTGTGACCAGCCAGCATAACATCCCCACTGACTTAACTGACTCCATCAGCTCCTTTGCACTGGATGGAGGTC
>Ga0116228_10004675_pt1 | contig 12150 bp, 7 predicted proteins | sample S1TSphfallax_2_FD_89694 | JGI IMG/M metagenome (GOLD analysis project Ga0116228, IMG submission 89694) | Host-associated microbial communities from peat moss isolated from Minnesota, USA - S1T2_Fc - Sphagnum fallax MG | ecosystem: Host-associated > Plants > Peat moss > Unclassified | place: USA...
AGGAAAAGATTATTAATTTTCAAGTTTGTTATTGAATCTTACGATAAAAACAACAAGGTGATTGTTGATGCCATGGATTAGATCAAATAAGCCAATTAGATTGACAAAAACATGACCAAGTTTCATGGAAAGACTTCTAAGCTACATTTCAAGTACTTGAAAGAAAAAGGACAAAAAAAGTTTACAAAATGAATAAAAATATGGTGAGTGTTTTAACAAGCTTAAGTTTTACAATGTGTCAAGCCTTCATAAAAGATCAAATTCAAATGCCTTCGCAAATCAACATTTCTAAACCGTCATCCAATGAGCAACCATTGCCAAATAGTCAGGACACAAATGAAGATTAGTTATAAATAATATTGATACGAAGAAAGATGATTCCAAGTTCAATTAGTTTAACGTCTCAATTTTTTTGAGCTAGACAATGGCATTAAGCTAAACAATAGTAGTGGAGCTTACTTGAACAATTTTCATTGAAATAGATAACAAAATTGAACTAAACATTAGCAGTGGAGCTTACTTGAACAATCCTCATTAAGATAGACAACAAAATTGAATTAAACATCTATGGTGGAGCTTATTTTGAATTCAACATTTTCCATTTCAATTGAAAACTTGAAACAATCCAAGAAAAGTTAATCAATTAGACTACCATTTGAACATTAAACCTAACATAACTATAAAATCATTTGAACATTATGATTGAGTTCATTTTAGTTTCATTTTGACATTGTAACATTTCAACTTGTTCATTTTCTATGTGTTCTTCTATTCCCTAGATATGTTTCAAGTGTCATTCTTTGGTTGGATTTCGAACGTTCCGTACTTTCTAAATTAACTTCTCCCTCATTATGTCCTGCATCCATCCTATGGTGTTGACACCTTCTTATTGCACCTTGCATATCTTCTTGTTCTAATTGTTGCATGAGCACATTAACATCAACATCCCTCCCATCCAATATCATGTTATACAACAAGCAACAAGAAGTAACAACATCAAGAAGAAAGATGGTACATAGATTGCTTTTGACCAACAATTTTCTGAAAGTCTTTTTTAGTATCCCAAAGGCATTTTCCACCACATTCCTCCATTTCGAAAAATGTTTGTTATAAAATGCTTCCAAAAGTGTGTGTTTAATGTTTATACTTTATTTATAGGGGATCGTGAGCTAAGGCAAAAGCGGATAGCCTTTATCCCCAATGATGTAGGGGTTAGTAATGCCATCTTGTGATCCATGTTCAAGGTCAAGAATCCATCAAAAGTTGGTTTTTTTTGTAAAGGTTAGACAATTGCAAAACTTTAAAATTGTTCATGGATCCTAACAATCCCATAAAAACATTTCAAAACCTTTTCAAGGACATAAAAGAACATAGAGCTTGAGCAATTTGTAAAAGAAAAAACTTATGAACAAAAAAGTTGTTATAAAAAAAGGTGTGCAGTGAAGTGAGGACAACTTTGAGCATAGCAAAGGTGTGTGGTAAGGGCCATCCTTCATCATTGTGAAGGTTACCACGCCATTAACTTTGGGCCGACTCTTGAATATAGGTAGCACTTTAGAGCTAACCTACTTATGTGCAAACAAAAATATCATCACTGTTGAACAAAAACAAATATAGGCAAAAAAAATTACAACCTATTAACTAAACTTCCATGATTACCTCTTGTCGACCTAATGCCTAATCTCGGCCTAACTTTTAACTCTACCTTTAACTTTAGGTCTGAACATACCTTTAGTTCCATTACAAGTTCAACATTTGAGTGTCAAATTTTTATTTTTATTTTTTGAAGATTCCATGTTCAAAATAGAATTTCCCATCACTACATCTTCTTAAGGAAATCTCTATTTTCCTTCACAATGTTTTTAAAGAAAAAAAATTGAAAATTGAAAATTGAAAATTTCCAACATTTTTGAAAATAACATAATTAGTCAAGAAACTGCCAAGGTATTTTATGTATCTCTGACATGCTGTGCTGGTGGGTGCCAAGGTGGTGGTGTTGTTGTTGGTCACATTAAGATCTAGTTATTTTAAAGAATTTTAAATTCAACAGACAAAGTAGTAAGTATTGCAAATTTCAGTGTTCTTTGTTTATTCACCAAATTTCGCACTATGACAACAAAAAAGAAAAAGAAAAAACTCATGTGCAAATGCTAAAAAGGATTTTCTGGGTTTTTTTGGGTCTTTTTTTTGGTTGCAAATTCGCCATATTTTGAGAAAAAAAGTATCGCCATATTTTGAAGTTGCCACATTGTTGTTGTTGTTGTTGTTGTTGATCTTCTTCTTCTTCTTCAGAGCTGGAAGAAGAAGAAGAAGGGATGTTTTGCTGGGTGTTGTCGTGGTATGATGTGATGGTGGAGTTTTTGTTGTTGGAGGATTAATAGAGATCGTGGAGGAGGAGTTTTTGTTCTTGGAGCAGCAGTAGCAGCATTGATTGATGGAGGAGAACAGCAGCAGCAGCAGCAACGGCATCGAGGGTTACCTCTATTGCATCGGCCCCTCCGCACGTCATGGAGGAGAAGCAGCTCAGTGCTTCCAAACCTTTTGCGTCTTATCCGGACGCCATTTCTCGCAGTGGCGTCACAAGGAAGATCTGGTCAGCTCCTCCATTTCTTCAACATCATCATCATCATCATCATCATCTTCTTCTTCTTCTTTGTTTTGTTTTGTTTATTTTTTCTTGGGCTAGAAGCTCCGGCCATCTACCTACATTCATGATTTTTCTTGTGGTGTTTGCAAGTTCTTTTGTTTTTTTCCTTCTCTCTCTCATCTTTTGTTAGGGTTCGAATCTGTCTTCTTCGTTGAGCTCGAAAAGAACAGAAAAATCTTTGCATTCAAGAGGAAAAATGTCTACAGAAGTTGGAACAGTTTTTTCTTTCTTTTCCTGAATAAAATCGGAGTCGAATGCTGTACAAGCCTGCTGCAACAAGGAGAGGGAATGCTCACCGAGTGTAATCCCTAGGGTTTGCAAAATGCAGTACCTATACTCTCAGTGGTTTGGTTTTTTTTTTCCCCTGGTGCCTAGAGAGTCGAACTCTAGTTCACTTCTTCACTAGCCATGTTGATGATGATGAACCTGTTCTGTACTGATTTCTCTGCTGCAATCTCATAGATGGATGTCTTGATGTTGTCTCAGATTCTACTACTACCTGAATCAATGCTTCTTGGGTTTTGGGCTTGGAACATGGATTAGGTGCCACTGCGATCTGGGGTTCTTGATTTGGATTACAATGTGGAAGATACAGGAAGGCAGGTTGTGGATGTCAAGGTAAAGATGGAACTGCATGTTTGGGTGCTCTGGGTTTAGGGATTTTTTTCCCCACATTACTTGCATGATCTGCCACCCATCATTATGAGCTTAAGTTCCAGGTGATGTCATTTGGAACTTGGTTTTTCTTTCTGAATGTTAACACTTACTCACTGAGAGCATGGAGCCCAGATGTGTAGAGAGCTTGAGGGGCATATAAGGGAGGAAGTAGTGTAGGAGTCAGTTTTGTTGATTTTGCTTGTACATTTTGAGCAAGGGTTATATCTCATTGGGTCAAGGTGTGTAGCTTATGAATGAAACACTCAGGTTGTCTTTGTAGCAGCTGCTCTAACCCATGAGGTTGGTACAGTTTGATGTGATACACCTTGACATACATATTTACTTGCACACTCTTTGCAGGTTCTTTACACAATCCGGCTCTACAGTACCACTGATTTTAAGAAGGAGGTGCTGGTAAGACAATAGCAAATGCACTTGTTAGTATATGGCACTGTAATGTGGACATCATAAAATTTGGTGTTTATCCTAATCTCTATGTGATGGCTCTTACTTGATCACATGGCTTTTTTGCTATCATCACAGATGGGTGCAGAGAGTTCTGAGGAGATTGCAGAATGGTTCAGGGCTTTCACATGCTCCCTTGGCAAGGTATTGCGATGTTGATGGATGGTGATAGTTTCATCTCGTTATCCAGTGTGTATGCTACTAGTGAGTTGATTTTATCTTTCATGTTATGATAGGTAATTCTTGTTGCTGTATCAGCCACATCATCTAAGACCAGATGCTTGAACTATTATCAGTAAGCTTCTATGTGCAGCTCAAAAAGACTGAATCTTTTTGACTGATTTTGTGTATGGTTTGATGAATTCTGTTCTGTACAGCCCCTGGACGTAATCCCTGATACTTGGCCATCCTCTGCAAGCATGCAGATAGGGTGCTTCACTGAACCACAGTAAGTCTCTACATTACATTCCTGCATCACAGGTCCACCCTGTATTTCTGCATGTGGTGACATAGTAGATGAAACTTTTGGATACTTGTCCTAGAAGAATTCACCCTGCTAATTAAGACCAGTTGGAATTGAGACCATTCATGTGAACCCCAAGTACTTTTGTGTTTCTGATGTCTTAGACTACTTGGAAACTGATGTAAGTCTTGCTCTTGACCTGGTTGGTGTTTAAAGCTGGGGTGATTCAAGACCAACCAATGTGTTGAGGATGGAGGTGGAGTCACCTCTCATTCAAATGCAGAGAGAAAGACCTTACACCAGCTTGGGAACCCCAGGACCAGGTCTTTACATTCAGCATCGTGCCAAAGCTTGCTCATTTGTCTGCACCCACACCTCATGTGGGCTTTCTTTACCACATTTTTTGTGGTTTGGTCATTATCTCAGGCTTCAGTTTCCTTTGACTTACAAGTAAATTATGAACTGGCAGAAACACCTCTTTTGTCCGAAAACTTCAGCAATGGAGGGATAGCGGATTTTCATACAGTGTCACCTGGGACTGTGCCCAAGTGGAGTCTGGTCGGTTGCAAAAATGGTAGCTTGCCCTGTAATTTTGTCATACGAGTGTTAACTTCCTTTGCTGCTAGAATAGTGTTGATGCTGATCATGAAATAAATCTTGATACCCATGAATGGGTGCTATACAGGATTGATGTGTTAGCTTTCCATTGGAGTTTTAAAGTAGCAAATCAACTGTCAAAGTCAATCCTACTAGATATTTGATTGTTAAGTGTATCTGAAGTTTCCAGTCAAATATCAACACCTTGATGACAAGTTTTCAAAGGGAGTCAACTTATTTTCTGCTCTGTTTGGTTGGTTTCTAGGGTTGAGGTTTTTTGAGGAGACACCAGATTCTCTGTTCAACTATAAGGTCAGCCTGAGCACTTAAGCTTTACATGTTGCAGAGTGTGGTCTTTGCACTTTACTTTAGCGGATGTTCTGCATCCAAGTAGTGACCAGCTGGGCACTTCAAGGTTTATCTTTTGGGAGCATAGGGCCTGTCCAGCTACCTGTATTGCATGATAAGGATTATCTGTTTTCACTGGTCTTTACCCACTATAGGGAGCTGATGAAGTCTGTGGCGATGTTGTGATAGACAAGTCACTATTATATACATGCTACTGTTGATGGTCCCTGAACAGGTGTAAGACTGGCACTATTGTTCTTACTGCTTTAGTGTTTTATTTTGTTCCTTATTTCTTTTTTGGTTTCTGTTTCTTGGTCCTTTGTTCTCTGTTTTATCTTTCCTCCTTTGGAATTCTCTGTGGCTTGTTGAAGAAGTGTTAACCTTGCTTTAATTTTTCTTAATTGTTAGAGTGGAGTTTTCTCAATTCTTATGACAGATATAATATATATTTGCACTGTTAGTTTCAGCAGCTTCCTCCTGTTTCTACCTTCTGTGCACATTGTCAACTTCCACCAACCATCAGCAATTCCAGATGATATTCTTGTTTTACAAATCAGTCAATAAGTGATCTTGGAAATGGTTGCAGCTGCCTGTGACAAAAGCGGTCGGTGTTGTCAAGGCTCCTGCTGATCAAATTTTCAATCTTATAATGGACTATGGACCAGAACGTCACCAGTAAGTGTGCAGTTCTGGAGATTCACTCACAAGCCTTATGGAATATAGAGTTCATGCTACTGTGGCACATGTGAGGTTTTGTTAGTATTCTATGTTTGGGTGATTGATGAAAATGGAATTCAGAGTTGTAGTCACTCATACCTTGTGTTTAGGTTTTGCATGCAAGATGCAGTCCTGAATCAATAGCCACATTTCCTGTTTGCAGATGGGACCACATGTATCAAAGTGCATCTATTATAGAGACCATTGATGGGCACTCTGATGTTCTGTATTTATGCCTACGACATGACTGGATGTGAGTTTGCTGGTTCAGACATTGATGTTATCTTCTCACTGTCATGGATAGTTATCAGGCACCAGTTGCAGTTGTCATAATAGGAGGAATAAGAAATAATAGATGCATGGCCAATGGTTTTGTGTCAGGTTTTGTGATGGTATTTACCTGATTGCATCTCATTTCTTTTCTCAAGTTTGTTGTATGTGCAATCTGCTGAAGTCTCTTGCTTGGCATTTCATCTATATGTATCAATTGTTGGGTTCTTCTCAGGTGGGCACGTCCAAGAGACTTTTGCTTATCTCGTTATTGGAAACGAGAAGAGAATGGTACTTATTGTGAGTAGACAATACCAATGACATGATCTCTTTGTATGTTCTCTGGATGATGACTTCCCTGTTTATTTAGTCTCCAGTTACTAAAGGATGGATCAGGGACATCTAAAGATCGGTGTGTTGTGCACCAGAAGAGATCTAGAAACATGGTTTTGTATCTTACTTCTTGTACATGGAAATGAAGGAAAAGGGAGAACATTAATCATGGTATCATGGAGCTATACTGCACTTTCCATTTATGATTGGTTCCAGCTGTGTTTTACAGGTCGGTACCCAAATGGCCCCTTCAGCCTGGACATGTTCGAGCATATATACACAGTAAATTCTGACCTCAAGCCTATTTGTATTTTGTTGCCATCATGGTTAGGAAGATGGTGAGTGGGAACAAATTACTGTACAATGAGGTCCAAAGACCACAAGGATAATATGGAAGGTGATCCAGAGGAGTACTGAGGTCTGGTTGACAAAGATACAAAACAACAAGAAGAGTTGCACATTGAAACATGTCTTCAGTGATTTAGCGTGATCTTACATTTTGTTGTTTTTGGATTGGGGAGCAGGTGGTGGCTACATTGTAACACCTTTGAAGAGTGGTCCTTCCAGGAAGCCACGGACACTTGTTGAGGTTGTCTTGGAGATGGATGTAGCAGGGTGGTCCTCATTGTGTGGGACATGGTTCTGTTCATACCCAGTTCACTTGAGAAATTCTCTCCTCAGTGTGGTTGCAGGTGCATCTCTTTTTTTCCTCTGATCTCACTGATATCTCTTTTACATCTCTCTGCTTTGTCTATGCCAATAATTTCTTGCAAGTGGCTTCTGGCAACTGTGGCTTTACAATAATCTCCAAGAATATAAGTGCTGGTCTGCTCTTTGATTAGGGTGCCCTATCAACAGTCTCTTTGTGATTCTCCAAGTCTTCCAAGGATGGTCTGTGTGCAGGTACAAACATTGATGTATGCAGTTGTTTCTTGCTGCTTTGGTCTGCCAGGAATACGAGAGTATGTTTCAGCGCAAAGAGTGAACTCAAGTGTCACAATTGTGAAAAGGCTTAGTATGGAGTTTATGTGCAATCACTTCCAGCGATGCAACACTGCTGAATCCTTTGCTACCAGTACCCCATTCCTCAACACTGAGGAGCTGGATGAGTTCCATGATGCTACCATGGACCAGTTTTCAGAGTGCTCAGAGGTGAGACTGCTAACCAAAACACATCATTGTGATTCTAGTTATGCTTCCAGTTATAAGTTCCTTCCTCATTCTTAAAGACATGCTTTGTTTACCTGCAAGGTTCTCTTGTGGGTTCAAAGTATTAAGGCTTTAGCTCCTTGGAGAGTCATTCTAAAGTTTTACAAGTCTTAAGTGTATTGGCAAGTTCTTTTATTCCTTTTGTTTGCATTTTTCCTTGGTGTGCTACTTTTGTCCTCCTGTTTTCTTTTGTGTCCTTCTAGTTAAAAGTTATTTCCTTATTTCCTTATTCTTAAATACATGCTTTGCTTATGTGTAATGGTTCACTTGTGGGTTTGAAGTAGTAAGACTTGAGCTCCTTGTAGAGTCATTCTAAAGTTTTGTGTGTCTTGAGAGAGTGTTCAAGAGAGTTCTTTGTTTCTTTTGTTTTTCTCTTTCTGTGTGCTTGTTTTTGGGGCCTTTTCTAAGGTAAATAATAGAATCCCAGTTTGTTAAAAGACATTCAAAGGCTTTGTTATGGGTGAGTCTGTGCAAGTGCCTGCATCATGAACTTTGAATCATAACAAGCAATGCCTTTTCAGGCTTCCCTACTGCTCAGGAGCAGCCCTCCCACACAAAAGGGGGCTTCTTGAGTCCTTACAAGATCGGAGACCTTTGCTTGAGCTGGCAAGTGCCTCATAAATCTCTAAAGTTCATTCAGTATGATAGATTCTTTTTTTTGACATGATATTACCTAAATAAGCTCCATGATTTTAGAAATCAAAACATAAAATGGGGCCCCAGTTAAAAGGGTGATTGTCAATACTCATTTTTGTGTCTTCAACATTAAGTCTATTAACAAACTTAAAGGCTGTGGCAAAAACACCTTAATTCTTTAGCTAGCCTTTGTCCATGTGATATAATGAAAGGGACACAAACCTTTGTTTGTTCATCCTTAAAATAAAGTTTGTGTTCCTATTTGTGTTTGTCCTTGTCTCTCTATAGCGCTTCCTTCCCTCATGTGCCAATTTCTGGGGAGAGTGGTTCATCTTCTATTGGTGTGCAACTAGTTTCTGGTTGTAGCCAACACCTTTCTCCCCATAGAATTTTTGAGATTACAAAAGAAGATTGAATCTTCTTTCTTCTCTTATGTCTCTATTGCTTTTTTCTTTTAAGTATAAAACCAAGAATTTGGTTCATATGCTTATGTTTCTCTTTGAAATTCCTCCTTGTGATCTCAGTATTAGTGTTGGCCATGCTTTGCAACTCACTAAAATTGAGCCTTTTTATTCCAAGAAAAGGTCATTCTCCCCAGTCAAGTGCTTTCTTCCTAGGTAGAGATCTCCTTATCCCTGTCTTTGTTTGGTCACATATGGGTAAGATAGATCTTTCAGCCATTTAAAATCTTCCTAGTGTTTTAGATTGTCTTTCTTTTATAGTTAGGAGGTTTTGGTCCTCTCCCTTGATTGCTTGGAAGTATGTCAAGACTTCTGGTCAAGAGTTCTTCAACTATAGGGAGATGGGATGGTTTGTTCATTCCTCAAATCCAGAAAATTCTGCATAATGATTGTGATTGTAACTGTTTCCCAAGATGTTTGTGCAACCAATTCCACTTCCTGTACTGATGTTTCTAAGGGGCTCAGTTCTTTCTATAAAGCTATTTTTACTATGGTCAATGATCTTTGGGTGTCAAATCTCAGAAAGTTTCTGTTAATGGTTGGATTTGCAATAACTCTACACCAGTAGTGGATGCGATAAAACTCCTTAATATTTCAAGGTTAAAAATTGATAAAGCTTCTCCACTCTTGCTGCAGTCATTTGATTTTTCAACTCTATACTCTAAGACCTGACAGATCTAAAAGCTGGTATGAAATTTCTGATTAATGAATTATTTTATTGGATGTTTACACTTTGTTGTTTTGACTTTTAGTTGTTCAAATAACAACTCTGAACTTTAGGTACCTCACACCAGCATGTCCCTGAAGACATCTTCTGAGTTAAACTGTATTTCTGAAGGCTTTTCTTGTAACTCCTTGGATCTAGCTGTGAAGCAAGTCCTTGAGGTATATCCTGTGATGTTTTTGATAAATGTTCTTAACCAGAGTATGCAGGTATTGACATGATTTGTATATCTCATGTTCATTCCAACATCTCTATTACTGAAAGTTGGGTGCTTTCAATAGTCAATTTTACAGGTTCTTGAGGACTTGTAGTTCTAAAGACTTCTTTGTTTCTCAGTTGTTCAGTCTCATTGTCCTTCTGAAGAATAAAGGCTACCCTCTAAAGATTCTGTTTAAGTGTTGAAGAGGACTAGAGGGTTGCTCAATAAAGAAGAATTCCCTTTTGGAATTTCAGCATTTGGAGTATTCCAAGTGATTTTTGTTGTTTGTTGCTACCTAGTATCATGGTTGCATCTTCACATTGCTTCCAGACTTGCAACAGAAACTTAGTATGGAGGTTAGTGGTTGCATTGGTCCATACCCACTATGGGGCGCTGATGAAGTCAGTGGGGAAGTTGTGATAGAGAAGTCACTATCATTCATGCTATTGTTGATGTTCCCTGAACAAGTGAGAGACTGTCACTGTTGTTCATACTGCAAGTCAGTATTTTTTGTTTTCTCATTCTTGTTTTGTGGCTGTAGTGTTGTTCTTTCTTTCCAGTTTTTTCAGTCCTTCGCTAAGTGTTTCTTTGAGGGAGAAGTCTTTACCTTGTTCTGGCTTTCTTAATCAGGAGAATGGAGTTTTCTCGATTCTCATAAGATACATATATATGTGTGTGTGTGTGATTGGTGTAATGAGGACAAGTTGTACTTTGCAAATGAGGATGCAATATTTTAGCTCACTCAGACACTTTCAAATCAAGGCTGTTGTAGATAGCTTTCAGTATCCATCTTAATATCAGGCTCTCTCCTGTAATTGACCCAATGCATTTGGAAATTAGTGGTAGGAACCAATTGTTTCCCTCATGAACTGAGTTGCTATTGCAGACTGCATCGGAGACATTCAGCATTCATGTCGAGACTAGTAAACCACCAATAATGGCAACTTCAACCCCAACAGGTTGCAATTGCTTTTCAGAATACTTCTTTGTATTTTCTTAATACTTCTCAGACTGGCCTGCTCATTGTTAACAGATTTAAGGCCATGTGCAGGTGAAATAATATTCTCAAACTGTAGTAACTTCCAATTTTGTGTGAATGTCCATAGATTCTCCATTTGAAGCTTTTGTTGTGATTGTTTAATGCAGCTTGTCCACAGCAAGGTATATTTGACATGCCTTACTTCAAGGGTAGTCTGTCAAGGGGGCCACTGAAGGGTGGAAAACATTGCTTCTCAGAACCAGAAAGCAGTATCTTTTTGTTAAGAGGAAGCAACTTTTTCAAGAACCGCTCTATGGTAAACAGTTGCTTGCCTTGAAGTTCATACTGCAATCCATTTGTTATTTAACAGGTACAAGTTGTGGTTTTGTAGTAGGCCAATGAGATGTTCTGTCTTTGGGTGTGGTGATGGCAGGTGCCAGCAGGAGAGCCTGTGTGCAAGTTGGTTGCAGTGGACTGGTTAAAGGGCAAGGACAAGATGGACAATGTAGCCGGGCACCCTCATAGCCTTGTGCAGGTACTCATTGTCACCTTTTTCTAAACTATTGGTGTAGCTTGTACTGAGTATAACAGGTCAAATGTGTTCCTCTGGCACTTTGTGAGTTACACCTACTTCTGGTTTGCTAGAACTGACCAAATGGGAATGTTCAAGTATTTTGGATTTTCCTCTGCAATTTCATAGATATGTAACTGGCCAATCTTTTTGGTACTGCATACAGCCAAAATGGTTAGAACTTGTGCATTGGGCCTGAGTGAGCATTCTAGTTGTCACAAATTTCTTTTGTCAATGTCTGGGTCACAAATCTGACCTTGAAGGAATCTTTGTGATTTTGCAGAAGGCTTTGTTTAATGGAGAGCTTTTCTTTTTCATTTTCAACTTACAGGTAGTGCACTGTCTATTGCCTTTTCTTAGTTTAGAAGCACCAAGACTAAATAGTGAAGAATTATCACTCTAGTGATTATTGGGGAAATTTACTCTCTTGTATTGGTAGAGATTGTTCATTGGCAAGATATTTCTTGTCCAAACTCGGGTCACATATTGAAAAATTTCACTGATATCTTCCCTCTTTGCAGGTGCCTTACACACCAAATTATAGCCTTTTGTTTTATTTTGTCACTGGTGAGGAAATTCTTGAAGGCTCCCTGCTGCATCGTTTTATCTTTGGAGATGACACCTTCCGAAACAGCCGGCTTTCTCTTATACCTGCTGTACCTGAGGTAGATTCAGTGAAATCACTTGTTTCTTGTCCATCACAGAATTTTTGTGGGATGTACACTTGCTCATGTCTCTTGTTGAGAACAGTGGTTTTGTGAATAGAGGGACAGACTGGTGTGCTGTAGTATGTACAGTCATGTCCACAGGCTTTGGCAGAATAGTGCAGCGATTGTTCTTGCCAGCTATTCAAAGATGTGTTGACATGTTGACA
>Ga0116228_10004676_pt1 | contig 12150 bp, 9 predicted proteins | sample S1TSphfallax_2_FD_89694 | JGI IMG/M metagenome (GOLD analysis project Ga0116228, IMG submission 89694) | Host-associated microbial communities from peat moss isolated from Minnesota, USA - S1T2_Fc - Sphagnum fallax MG | ecosystem: Host-associated > Plants > Peat moss > Unclassified | place: USA...
TCGCGTCATGGAGTGAAAGGGGGGGGGGGGGGGGCTTTGCCCCCTAGGTTTTTTTTTTTCCCGGGGGCGTGGGGGGGGGGTTTTTTTCTGGGCCGCATTTAAGGGGGGGGGTTTAAAAAGCCCGGTTTTTTACACCCCCCCCCAGTAATGTGCCCCCAACAAAAAACCCCCACCCCGTCCCCCGGGAAAAAAAAATTACGGGGTGGTCAACCCCCCCCCCCCCCCCCTTTCACTCCATGACGCGACTTCTCATTGGTTGCAAGGAAATTTTATTTCTAATATTGGCTGCCACTATTTTTGGCCTTCCTAAGAACACCCTACCTATTAAGTAAAGTCGAATTTCAATAATTAATTTTAAAAAAATTCATAATAATAATAATTTAAAAAACCACGAGCGGAGCCAGTGACCCACCACCAGCCCTGGTGTCCCACGCACTCCTTTGTTAGGAGATTGGAAATTTCAGTGGTTTTTTTTTTTTTTTTGGGGGGGCCAATTTTGTCAAGTTTGGCGATTTTTTGTGTGTCAGAAAGTGAAAAAAAAAAACCATGATTTTCTTTCTTTTTGTGATTTAAAGGATTTTTTGGGGGTTCATTTTTCGAAATAAAAATAATTAGATTAGCCACATCTAGACCTACCTAGGCATTTGTTAGGTCGTCACTTGTAGCAGCACTTTCGTCAAAAACAAAAATGCTACAGCCCACGTACTACAGTCGCCATTTAATGTTAATTAATGCTGCTGGGGATCCTTGCCAGTAGACCTACTTGAGGAATTTGAAAACAGAATCGCCTCATTGGAATCACCAATTTGTTTTGTTTATTTTTATTTTTTTTTGAGGGCCAATTTTGTCATATTGAAAATTTAGTGAAATCTACCCAGAAAATTGATCAAAACTCACACTTGAAAAAATTCCAAATTGTTTGGTTGAAAAGAAAACATTGGCAATCATTATTTTTTAATTTTTTTATTACATTTTTTTATGAGTTTTTATATCGTCCAGAACAAAATTTAGGATCAATTTGTGAAAACTTTGCAAAAAAAATATGTATACATATTTTTTTGAATTTTTTAGAAGAAACTGAAGAGCGCCTTTTCACTATTTTGGTGAATTTGTTTTGGATAAAAACTTGGAGATAACTTTTTGTTGGGATCATGTGAAATGTGTTTTTTGAACAACAATTTACCACTTTCGTGAAATCACTAAGGAAAAAAAACAAACAAAAATATTGGGGGGAACTTATTGCAAAACTTGTGTTCCAAGTTCCAACAACAAAAAACATAGAGGGCTTAATTCTTAAATTGATTTTTTTATTAAAAAGGTCAATGATAATTGCAAACGGACAATGCAACTTTGAGTGCGCCTAATTTGAGGCTGATAATAGGGAATAATAGTTAATAGGGGAAGGCTTGGTCCCCAGGATCTCTCATAATTTGAAGGTTGTACCCTTGACGGCCATAGCCCAAGGGTGTAAGCCCCAACATTAGGAGAAGGATGCTTTCAAAATACAATGAAAAAACCTGGAATGCTTTATGGCATAGGAGAAGGGCTTCAAGATCCTTGACCTTCCAACATTGGGGTGATTGGGGTGAATTGAGTGAATGGTGTTTTCAATCTCCAATGGGTTGATAGGCCCTTCTCTTGTTTCAAAACACATCAGATTTTTGACAACAACCTAGGTGAATAAATATGGAAGGTGTTCTGAGTATCCCTATCCACGCATTGCACAACAAGTTTTGGATAAAGAAGAACAAAAAAAATTCATGCCAGTTTGAGACAATAAAATGGACTTGGCCACAACATTTGTGCACATAATGCTATCAATTTTGGTCAACAAAAGGCACCGCCTATTCTCTAACACTTGCTTTTGAATTGGCTAGATAAAAATAATTGATGGGAGATGGTTGGCTATTTAGTAGTTTCTCACCTTTTTTATAGTCCCATAAGCTAAGCATCTTTGGATGTAAGAAATATTGTTGTAAGCCCCCAAATACTCTGAGTATGGGTGAAGACAACAAACAATATGGCATACAAATGAGACCTTATGTAACCTGTCCTAAACACAAAACTGAGCAAAATCCTGACAGGTTTTTAAAGTGGTTATGTACCTGTTAGGTACCTATGGGCTTGTTCCATAACAGATTTTGGCCATTTAAAAAAACTACAGTAAGGTTGGGATCTAGTCCTACTAGGTGATTATATGTTGAAGATACACCACTATTATTAGGTAATATGCTGGAAGATATTTACCATAGTATAAAGGCAGCTTCAACACATGTCTGCCAAATAATTAATTTAAATTATTTGGAAGATAGCAAGTCAAACAACAGAAATATTCCAATAAATCCTCTATTTTTTTTTTCTTCAAAAAAATTTGTTACTTTGAAATTTTTGTTTCTTTGAAGATTTCAACATTTCTCCAAATAATTTAATTAGCATCAAAGCTGCCAAGGGGTATATATATATACATATTGCAAATTATTCTACCCTACCCAATTGAGGTAAAAAGTTAAAGGGCTGGGTAACATTCACGCAGTAACAATAAGAATTTCCTGAAATTCGGGCACGTTGAAATTCCTGGCTACGCGAAATGACCACAAGTACACTATGAGTAAATTTCACTTAATTACCGACCAGTTAATGGAGGGAGGGAAGGAGGGGGAACAAGTGAGTTTTACTTAATTACCGACCAGTTGATGGACGAGCGTACAAGTAAGTTTCACTTAATTACCGACCAGTTGATGGACGAGCGTACAGGTAAGTTTTACTTAATTACCGACCGGTTTATGGAGGGGGGGGGGGGTAATAAGAATGCTGGAAGGAGTCATTTTGGGTTAAAGAAAAGCGCGGGAATTGCCTTCTTTCGCCAACTCCCATTTTTTTTTTTCCGCTTTCTTTGTTTTTCTTTTGAGTGCAGTCTTTCCTTTCCTTCCAGAGAAGCGTCCGCCCGCCCGAACGCCCGCCCGCCCGCCCGCCGGCCTGTCCGCCCTCGCGCCTAAGTAACCCACGCACGCACCGCAAGGAGCACAACCGAAGAAAGAGAAAAAAAAATGCGCGTGAAAGAGGCAGGCGCAAAGGACCACGAGTCTAGGGAGCCTCTAAATTTAGCTCTCTCTACACGCTATTTGTCTCTTGTTTTTCTCTCACTTTCATGTTCTCCCCCGGCTACGGTTTATTGTTTTCAGTTCTCGCCTTCTTCGTGCCCCCTGACCCCTCCTCTCCCCCCTCCCCCCCCCCGCCCCGGAGTCTGTGTACACTTTTCTGTCCTTTTTTTGTGAAGATTTTGTGGAGTTTTGACGAAGAAGCAGTTGCTGTTGTCGACCACAGAGCTTTTTTTTGTTTTCTTGTTTTTCTTGATTTGGAAGTGTTGGGTTTTGCTATTGTGTTTGGCGGTGGTTGTTGTTATTGTTGTTGGGTCTTTGTATTTTGGTTGGTTGGTTGGTTGTTGTTGGGGAGTCTGGCATTGGAATTGTAGTCGTTGTATTGGCGAGGGAGATGAGAATTGTCGAGGGGCTGTTCTGGCTGGGGATGAGTCTACTCTGACAGGCATTGGAATGACGGGCATGGAAGGAAGGGAAGGGAACGAAGGTTTGATTTCTGTGGAAAGGAAAATGAACTGTTGTTGCTATGGGTGTTATTGTTTTAAAGTTTGTTAGCAAAAACCGCAGCAGCAGCAGCTTGGCGTCCATTACCAGAAGCTGCAGAGACTTGGCTCCATACCTGGGCGTAGTGCCTGCGATCGACTACTTCTGCCCGAAAGTGTGAACATTTTGCGAGGAAGAGGTGGGAGAGTTGAGGAGGAGAACGTGATAGATGGCGAACTCCGCTGCTCAAAGCCCGAGCATCATCAGCCCCATGTGGATGCAACCGGCGGGAGGTGAATCGCACTGTGACTCGCATAATTTAGGTCTGAGCAAGACGCCAGTCCCGGGAGCAAGTGGCAGTCTCGTGCCTTCTTTTGCACCCAAGACACCCTGTGAGGAAAATGCATTGATGAAGAACCACCACCACTACCCCTTGCACCAGCAGCAGCCTTCTTCGGCGCCGGGGGTGGTGGTTACGACCGTGGTGGTCCCCGATGACAAGGTTCGGATTCCTTACAGGCAGCCACACAAGGCGGGAATTGGTAATGCGCAAAGGGAGCCTGCGGGAAAATGGGTGCAAGAGCATTACCTTGCACTTGGAGCCGGCGAACGCTCTGACAGTCCCTTCTTCGTGTATACAGCAGCAGGGAGCGAGCGACCCATGAAACGCGTGAAGAGGAGGAAGAAGCCTGTCGACCCAACAAAAATCGCTCACGAGATTATGGACAAAGACATGATGGAAGCAGCGCGAACAAACCGCAACGTTGTTGAGCTGGACCCCAGCGGCGTCGTCGACGATGTGCGAAGCTCCTACGGATTCCACGGAGCTTCAACCTCCGACCAAGTGAAGGCTCAAGTGATCGACAAGGTTTTAGCGAAGATTCTGGACATGCCAATCCAGGAGTCCAAGGCCGTCGCGAGTTTGCCGCAGGAGGAGTCTCGAAGCTGGTGTAACCCTAATTTCCACCAGCGCATCATATTGCAGAAGAAGAAAACGGAGCACAATCAACAATGCAGCACCACCCATGGCGGTGGTGCTGTTTCCAGCCAGATTCTTTGTCCTGAGCGCAGCAGCAGCGTGAGCATGATGAGAATCATCCCCCAGCAGATGGCACAACTAGTAGCGGATCGCATCAACATTTCTGCTGCAGGAGTGTCACCACGACCGACGATGCAGGAAACAACAACAGGTCCTGGAAGTTTGCTTACATCAAGACTAACTCCTCCTCAAGAAGAGTTGCAAGGGACTGCTGCTGATCCCGGGAGTTGCCTTTTCCCTCCTCCTCGAAAGTTGCAGGGATTATTACAAGAGACAGATTCTGGAAGTTTATTGGGTATGCAAAAAACTCCAGACCTGGAGTGTTTGTCTGGGCAGAGGATGATGATGATGGGGAGCAGCATGTACAGCAGCCCCCCTTTGAGTATCCCAACTCCCAATCCTGTGCTAAAGTCTACAGTTGGGATGATGGGTTGTGGGTCTTTGAGAGGGAAAGCTTCTGCCAAAGCTTGTGAGGAGGTGAGCGAAAACAGAAAGGAATCAAAGCCTCTACTGTGGTCCGGATCGACTCTGCATGCTGTGCCTGCTTACTCTCCCATGCCAGTTTCAAAGCAGACGGTCTCCACTGGGGAGCCATCGCTGCTACTCACCCTGAATTTCTCACCCATGCCCCCTGGCTCTACAGGACTGAGCCCAAAATGTTCCACAGGTCAGTGGAATCCATGTAGCTGGCAATGCTGGTGCCTTAACTCTCATGTACAGTGCTGGTTTTTCAAGCTTTGTGACTTCGTGGAGCATTTTTGCATCATTTCTCTGTGGATGCTTTATCTCAAAGACTTGATCTCTGCTTCTTGCAATAGGTCTTTGTGCTGAGCCCAATTTATATGGGGCTTTACCACTGATTTTTGGTTGATGGTTCTCCACCATGAGGATCTTTCTTTTGTCCTTCTCAGAGTTACCTTTGAAATGCTAGTTTGAACTGCCCTTTTCCTTGCAGCATTCTGTCGCCTGTAGATGCTGGAGGTTGGGTCAAGTCCCGGGACATTGTTAATTACCATGATGTTTCCAAGAATTTTTTTCTACCTTGTAACCTGAGCATCAGATACATCTTATATGTACACTGATTTCAGCAAAAAATCTTTTGGATGATGCACTGAACTGTCCGTGTGCATGTGATTTTGTCATTTGTCTATTGCAAAGATTCTTTTAACGACTTTGGATTTTTGTTTTTTTTTTAAAAAAAAAAAGGTCTTGAGCTTTTGAGTTTTTGAGCTTTTGAGCTTTTTCACTGTCTTTCTGCAAGATTTAAGGTGGTTTCTTATGCCCAGCTGCACTTACTTCACCAGTTGAGGAGTGGGGGAAAATGCTGGGACTATCACACACACCTGCAACAGCAGCTACAGAGGTGGAAACAAGTACCACAGAGCACAAGCTTCTTCTTTGCTACCAAGAGCGATTCATCCGTCTGCAAGCTTTCTTGAAGAAATGTGATGATGATAAACAAGAGGACCTTTTGCAAAGTAAGCTCAAGTTACCTGACTTCTGAAGACACTGATCTTGCTTAATTACTCTCTTTTTATTCAATTTCTTTCCAATCTTCTCAATGTGTGCAATGGTGGCTGCCAGCTCTACAATCACTTTCAGCTGCTGCACGAAGTGGCCATGCAGTTAAATTGGAGACTCGGGCAGTTGGGCTCTCCATTGCAGAAGGTACTTTATGGCTGATTTTTTCTCATTCTACTGATGAGCAGATTGTGGGACTTGCATTCTGCTGGTAGAACATAGTCCTTCTTCATTTTGTGCCTGACAGACTGGTGGGTGGTGGTCTTGAATATCTTCAACTGATTTTTCTTTTGTTTCTTGCACACCCTTCAGTATTGGAATTCTTGTATTCTGAAGAAAAGAGATTCTAGTGTGGTGAAGGTGTTTCCTCACTATAAAGCTGTAATGTCTAAAGGGGTTTGGTCAGCAGGAATGGGCAGTTAAGCTTGCTACAAGAATCTGAACTTGTTTCTGATCACAGGGAAGGAAATGAGTCGTGTGAAGATGTTGAATGTGATGGGCCGGGGACTGATCTCTAGAGGGAGAAATGATGTGGGAGGAACTCCAATGGGCCCTCGATTACCTGCCTTGAGCACTACATTGGAATTGGGTTATCAGAATTGAAATTCCTCCCCACTAGTGTTGATGCCGATGCCAGCATCAGCTCATCTCCAGTCGTAGCCCAAGCTGCAACTCCTCAATGCATATGGAGGTAAGTTTGCAACTCTAATTGCAATGCATTTCACTGAACCTGCCTCATCAACCCTTCTCCTGCCTCTTCTTGCTGAGACCCTGATTGAGGAAGCAACTGAAAGTTGGTCTTGAGTCATTTAACAAATTGCACTCAGTGAGCTACGCATGTGAATGCTGATCGCATGATTAGGTTTGTTACACAGTTCTTCTGTTGTTAGGTGACCAAATATTTGTGTAATGCTTTGCAGGATGAAGGCTTGTACACAGTGTGGATGAATGGAAGCTATGAGTACAGAGGAATTCAATTTGGCAATTTATATGCAATTGTGAAAATACATGCATCTGTGTGAGCCATCTGTGGGAATCAAGGGTGTGAAAAGAGATTCTAGTGTATGAAAATACACGCATTTGTGGGTTTGATGTCAAACCCTTGATTCCTTGACATCAAACCCTATTACCAATTTGAGTTCCAGCCTTTCGATATACCATCTGCTCAGACAGAAAATCAGAATTGGAAGTGAACTTTCTCTCAGGTTACCATTTTCTTTTGAACTGTGAATTATGTGAATCTGTACCAGTAGGGATAGTGCTCAAATGAAAATGCTGTAGAGGAGTTTGGCTGCTCTGTCATGGGCACATGGAGCCATCACAATTTCCTTGCGTGGCTTCTGCCTCTGTGTCACTGTCTGATTCAACTCTACAAGTTGACTTGTTCATAAATCAACATTTCAGTCTTCTGCTGCTCACAAAAATACTTATTATGGGCTTAATAATATTGAATGTTGCTTGAAAGTTTCTGTTAGCCAGTTATGAACTCGGATTACCTAGCAGCCAGATTCCAAAACTAAAAGGTATTTCCTCCATCCAAAACTCTAACTATACTGGTTTCATCACTAGGATTATCAAAAATGCAGATTCAAAACCTGGGATTAGATTATACACCAACTCACTTCAGATTCATAAGCTCCACAATTGTACACATACTTTGACTACTACTTCACACCATCCACATGAGAGAGAGTATGTTCCAATTCAACTGGGAATTTTATTCCTTAAGAAAAAACTGTTACAGCTATCTGAAGCTTCCATTCTAGATACATTTCATTGTACCCAATGTTTACAAATGGAAAGATGTGATTGATGGTCATTGGCAAAGGATGAAACCTAAATTTTACTTGTCTAACACTTGACAATACTATATACATGGATAAGCACAAGAAGCTATTGTGTACATGTGTCATTACCATGGAAAAACATAAATAGTCACTTTGTTAATATGCTAAAAGGACACAGAATCTATTTGATGCATGCTAGAATGCCATGGGACCACCAAGATAGAACTACATAGAACCATTATGATGGGTGATGAAAGAGAAAATTGTAGGATATATGAACTTAAAAGATTATTTTTATAACATGAATTGACTGATGATTTAAAACATTCTTCCAGTATTAAAGTATAGTTCACTATAAAAAAAAAGTTTAACACAATAAAGACACTAAATAAAATATATGTAATCCAGACATCAAGAAATTTAGAGGGACCTGTTAACAAACTAACTTCCAATGTAAGAGCACAATGTGACGGTAGAGAATTTTGGGAATCTTGAACAATTTCTTTCTTCCTCCAATGATAAGGGCAGCATGCAACAGTATCTGACCTGAAAGAATCGCATCGCCTATGGTAAAATATACATAACATAGTTGAGATATGTGAGTTGAACAGGCCATCACTAGCAGAGAGTTGGAAAGGAGGTTTCTGTTTGTGATTTATCCTTCCTTAGTAGACCTCAACATTCCATTGCTCACCCTTTTTCAATTGCTTCTTGTAGTCCGCCCACACATACCCTGCACCCACCATGGCATTGTCAAATAGCAGTTTGCAAAATGAAACTAGAGTCCGTAAAACAACCCCTTTGTCTACTTTTGCAGCTAGCAAAGATATCAGAAATTAATTCCTGCCTTGATGAGGTTCTTGTTGAACTTTAAAATACTAAGAGCAGCTCCAGGAGCAGCCAGAAAAAGGCCCTGTATGCCAGTTTCTGTACCAGTGGCATGAAAGCCAACCTGCTGCTCCAAAAGTGGCTGAGATAGCAGGGATTGAAAACCTCAGTATGTAACAATCTGCTGTGTATTTAGATTTTCTGGCAGCATTTATTAATAGTATGTTGTTATTCATGATAGGCCAGCCAACTTTATTGGTCAACTTGTAGCTTTTGGCTACAATTTAAAGATATATTGTGCAGGGTGTACTGTTTATCAGTGGGGTAGGGGCAACTAACACTGGAATTAGAAATAGTAATATTGTTCATTTTGTCTCCTGCTGCTGGAGCTCCTCTAACACCACCATCCCAGGTGGTTTTTGAATGTCTAGAGAATCATGGTCCCACATTATGAGACCAACAGGTTTTGATCAAGTTGAAATCAATGCAAAATATTTATACCTTGACTGATCATTGCAAAATTTGTCAAGGCTTTTATGACCAATTGAGGAAGGCTTACTGGCATTGGACAGATCAAATTAATGACAAATAGGGATCAAGTCTTCAGTTCTTACAGGTGGCATATTAAGGTAGATGTAAATGGTGGTTTTCAAAGAAGGAAAGGTGCTGTTCACCCCTGGTCACATCTGGAAGTTAGTGAAAAAATGCTTACCATCACGCTCAGCCAAGCCAGTCATGATCTCATCAATGCCCTTCTCCATGCCTTTCAATCCACACATGTAAACAAATGTATTATCTTTCTGCAGCAGCTGCCAGAGCTCCTCAGCATACTCTGCCATGCGTGTCTGAATGTACATCTTCTCACCCTTGGCATTTGATTGTTCACGACTCACAGCAAAATCTAGGCGGAAGTTCTCAGGGTAATCTCCCTGCATCTTCTCAAACTCCTGAACAATTTTCCAGAACCACCAATTGTTCAATTAGGGCTGGTCTTTTATAAATGTTTATTAAGTTGTATCATTATTTCAGTCATTCTTTTATGAATGGGTTATCACAAGGCTTTGTGCATGCAAATAGTCGCCTTCCTTGCCAGAGCAGCATGCAATTCAGTGCAGGAACCAGCAACATTCTCCAACCGTCTCTCGACAACATTTGATCAAGAAATTAGTTTACTTGTTGCTAAACACATGTTCCAATCTTCAAAGTACTACTTGGACTGGTCCTCTTCTACAAGACATGAAGTTGACCCAGATGTTCAATCCTTCACTGCTGCAACTGGGACTCAGAACTCCAGGCCAATGCCATTACCTAGGAGCAAAAAAGGAGCACATGGGTCTATGCTCTACAATTTTGAGACCTGAGGCAGGCCCCAGGAGTGATCAGTTTTATTGTACCTCACGGTAGAGCAAGCTGCTGCTGGTTGGTACTCCCAAGAAAAGCCAGGCCAATCCATTGAACTGCAGCACAGAGTTTTCAACTCAGTTTCTGTCCTGTGGCATAGAGATGAGGAGTTGCTGCCAGTGAAACTACATTTGTCCAATAGCTTTAGCTCCTAAGCAGAGCTTCCCTAATAGAGAGTAAACAACTGTATCCATACATAATTCCCAAACCCCCACTCTATAATCTACTTCCTGCCATGATGCTTTTCTTGGTTCTTTTTAAATTCACCATCTTTTGACTGACCACTCTGTGTTCTCACCTTGTAGTCATCATGCTTCTCAAAGAACATACGCCACAAAAAACCCCGAAAAGGAGCAATCCCTGTTCCAGTAGCAAGCTGCCATCACATAACCAGATGAGAAATTCAGATACCAGCTAAATTCAGATGTCAGCTCTAAAAATGGTTAGAAACCCAAGCAATTTCACATGTCCACTGTTATTTTCCAGGCCAACAGAAGAACATAGGCCAACAAAAAAACTTCAGAGCCTGTGGTTTGAAAGAAATTCCAAAGAATGGATGAGCATGGCCATTACCATGATAATGTTGGCATTTGGATCAGTGGGCATCAACATTTCTTTTCCAACAGGCCCTGTGATGGCAACTTCGTCCGCAGGTTTCAAGTCACCTGAAATCAATCAGTCAGCCAACAAGAAGGTTTGGTTTGAGAAGATTTCTAACAGTGAGCTGCAGTGGGAATCTTTCCTGAGGACAGGGTATAGGCATTTACAGTAAGCAAACAAAAAAGGACACTCCAAAAGGTTTGTCTTCACCCTAGGAGACTTAAAGCAAACACAGAGCTTATTCCTACATGGGCTCAAGCACTATGTACAGGAGCTACAATTTCAAGTTTGACAGACACGTTCAGGCAGAACCCTCAACCAAGAATCAGGGGACACCCACACCCTTGCCATGTGTGTCAGGGAATAATGGATGAAAACAAGCATTGACTACAAAAACAGAACTGAGAATGTCCACAGATAGTCAATTGAGAAGCAGTGGTGTGTGAAGTTGCATTACAGAGGAAGTTGGAGCAAACACCCTTGACTACCTCACCCTTGTCGTTGGTGTAGACAAGTCTCTTCACACACAAGGACACCTGCCCACCAACATTTCTTCACACATCAGTAAGCATAATATGTGTTCAAAAATTAACATAAGGAAGAGAACTCCACAACAAACCCATATGTAACCCTAGTGCCCGATAACCTGAATTAAGCTGAAAACATTACAGCTTGGAATTCCACTACTCCTTGTGCACAACTAGGTAGCTTATGAGTCATTGAAAAGTGCAGATGAAAGTCTTGGTGTCAGGCTTACTGTCTTGTAGTCACCGAAGTCACCTGGAGCACTGCTGGCAATGGAGTATAACCGCAGCTTGTGAGGCTTCCCATTGGCATCAGTACCAGGTGGCACAACACCAATAGACTGACCTTCTCTGTAAGGAACCTTACCTATAGCAAAACAAATGTAGGGTTTATCAGTCACGTTAGCAGTACTCAACCTCACAACCCAAATGAGCCAAAGCCACCATATCTTATCACCATGAAAGACCATACATACCTACAAATGGTCTTTCACAGCAGCCTGTGTATCACCCTAGTTTTCCAAGGATTTTCTTCAAGTTAACACATACAAAAACACAGAATTTCTTGATTGACAAGCAGAAATGAAATAAAGAAATTATATGACAAGACAACAGACATGTCTCAAATAAGGCCATTGATGGGAAAAGACCTTCAGTAGTGAAAACCATGTGCCAAGTTTCACCAGGAGCATCGTCACCAACAATCTTGGTGTTCAAAAGGCAGCGGCCAATGTAAGGGTCCTTTGGTTTGAAGACATTAGTAGATAGTCCCTCATCATTCTTCCGTGACTCCTTCTTGACCTTCTTGGTAGTCTCAGTCTCAGTCACAATTGCTGCCTGAATGGTGGTGGTGTTACTATGGAGAGTAA
>Ga0116228_10004677_pt1 | contig 12149 bp, 9 predicted proteins | sample S1TSphfallax_2_FD_89694 | JGI IMG/M metagenome (GOLD analysis project Ga0116228, IMG submission 89694) | Host-associated microbial communities from peat moss isolated from Minnesota, USA - S1T2_Fc - Sphagnum fallax MG | ecosystem: Host-associated > Plants > Peat moss > Unclassified | place: USA...
AGCGTGTCGCCCCAAGGGGCCCAGCTGGGGCATTTGCTGCAGGTCTAGCAGGAGCACCTGCGGTATCTCGTAAACATCTTGATATTGAACGATTCGCAGTCGTCAAGATAGCATGCGTTAGGGAATGAGATTTAGAGTTCGTGATGTCGACCGGCCGGGCAAAAGCTGCACCCATCGGTCAGAATTACGTAGTCGAGGTTTAGCCGGATAGGTTGGTTCCGCGATGGCCCGGTCATTTTTCGCGGCGTCACGGGATCGGGCATCGTTCCGACGATACAAGTCGATGTGTCAGCGCTCACCACCGGTAGGCCGCGGCTAACACCACTACCTTCTGTGTCCGCGCCTGGGTGATCGGGCTGTCCGCTGCACTTCCCAACAAACGGTTGGCCGCGATGTTCATGTTGACGAGCCAGTGTTCGTCGATGAAACGGATGGCCGTAAAGCCGAAGCCGGCGGACTCCAAGCCACCATGCGCCTGGTAGTCGGTGTATCCCGACGCGCGGGCTTGATTCGAATCCACGCCGAACAAGGTTTGCAAATGCAACCGATCGGCGAAGGTCACGGAGGGTCCCGCGAACAGCACCAGCTGTCGAGAACTCCCAGGCAGAGGCGCATAAAAATTGAAGTCGGCCACGGCACCATCCGCTCCGCCGGCGAACTGTCGCACATCGGCGCGCAGCACCAACGGCAGGCTCTTGGAAATCACGTAGGATCCGAAAAGCTTTACCGTGGGCGCGGCCGACACATTGCCCAGTCCTTTCAAATGATCGAGATCGTCCTTGGCATCCCGACCTAGGTCATACCCAATGGCGATGCCCGCACGATAGTTGTCACCGCGAAGGACATTGACGCCAATGCCCTCGCCCACCGAGGCAAAGGCCAAATCCTGATAGCGGACGTCGATGACCGGTCCGAGCAAGACACGGTAAAGACGAGAGCCCTCGTAAAGCGGTCGAGGCTCGACGGCAAGGCCCGTTTCTATCTGCCATTCAGGCGTAACGGGTTCATAGAGCTTATAGAGCGCAATACCGCTCGAATATTGCCACTCCTGCAGCGGCGACGGTGTCTGGGCACACACAACCGTTGGCGCCCATATCCCCACCAGGAGGGCGATTCCTAACCGCCGCAATGCGCCCTACGACCGTGAACTGATCGCACGGATTGCGGAATCGGTTGCCGCGAATGCTGCGGATGCTGCGGATCTCCTCGGCTGTGCATAATCCATGCCCATAGTATGCCGCGAGCCGCCAGCGTTGAAGGTAGGCCGAAGGCGGCGTACACCGTAGGAAAAAGGTGTGATTCCCGTCAGGGTGCGACAGGGAGATCGATGTAACTCGCCTGCTGCGGCGTGTGATAAACGCGCTGGCGGGCTTTGACGTAGTCGGAGGGTTTGGCCATGAAAATGTTGGGCACGAATTGTTGGGGGTTGCGGTCGTAGAGCGGGAACCAGCTGGATTGGATCTGGACCATGATGCGGTGCCCCGGCAGAAAGACGTGATCGGCATGGGGGAGCTTCAAGGTGTACGCCACCACCTTGTTGGCGGGGATCGCCGTCGGGTGGGCGGGATCATCACGGTAGCGGCCACGCAAGATGTCCATCGCGATGGGTAGTTCATAGCCTCCGAGGTCCACCTGGCCCGGCACCTCGTCGGGATACACGTCGATGAGCTTGACCACCCAATCGGCATCGGTGCCGCTCGTGGACGCCAAGAGATGGGCTATGGATTGTCCGGCAATGCGCACCGGCGCGCGCAGTACGGGCGTCGTGTAGACGAGCACGTCGGAGCGGTCGCCGGCGAAGCGTTGGTCGTCGACCAGCCAACGCCGCCAGGTCGAGTCCTCGGCATAGGTGGGGCGGATGGGACGCAGCCGGTAGGTCACGGGCTTGGCTGGATCGGAGACGTACTCGTCGTATGGCATAGCGTCCGTGGGCGCATTGGAGGCGGCGACGGTGCCGGGGGCTTCAAAGGAGAGCGTGCCGTGTGCGGCGAGGTAGAGTTTGCGCGACGCATACGGGCAACCTGAGCCGCAAGATTGCGGCCATCGGTCGTAGCGGCGCCATTCGTTGGTGCCGGTTTCATAGGCCGTGACCGGCGAGATTTCGGACTTTGTCCCACCCTCCTTGAGGTGCGCATCGAGAAACGGTAACAGCACGTTGCGCCGGAACCAGCGCCCGGTGTCGCCGTCGAATTTGATGGCGCCCAAGCTCGAACCGTCGGCATTGCCGCCGCCGTGACGCCAGGGACCAATGACCAGATAATTCATGTCGTTGTGGGCATCGCGGGCCTCGGTGGCGGCATACGCGGCGGGGGCGCCGTAGATGTCTTCCTGGTCCCACTGGCTGTGGACGTAGAGTATGGGAACCGACAAAGGCTGGCGCGCGAGGATTTTGTCGACCGCTTGGGCCTGCCAATAGTCGTCATAGGCCGGGTGATCGATCAATCGCTTCCAGAATGGCAATTGGTCCATGCCGAGTGCGGTGCCGAAAGCGCCCGCGGAACCTGCGTCCAGCCAGGTTTCGTAGGCGTCGTAGCGCAGCGGTGTCCATTCGTCATCGGATTTTTTGTCCGCCGTCTGTGCGTAAATATAGTCTGCATAGGTTTGGCGGAAGGCACCGTTGTGAAACCAGTCATCCCCCACCCACGTGTCGACCATCGGATTGAAAGGCACGGCGGCTTTCAGCGCGGGATGCGGATTGACCAGGCTCATCAGAACGGTGAAGCCGTCGTAGCTCGTGCCCATGGTGCCCACCCTGCCGTTGGACTCGGGCACGTTCTTGACCAGCCAATCGATGGTGTCGTATGCGTCCGTCGAATGATCGACGCTGCTGTTGTTGAAGGGTCCGACGAGGGGGCGGTTCATCACGTAGGCACCCTCGGACTTGTACTTGCCGCGTACGTCCTGGGACACGATGATGTAGCCGGCATTGGCGAGCTCGCCGTACGAGGTGGGCAGTGCGAGCGCTACATGCGGGCTCGGTGCCCGCGCCACGAACTTGGTGGCGCTGTAGGGCGTGCGATCGAGGATCATCGGCGCGTGCGAGGTTCCCTTGGGTATGACGATGATGGTGAACAGCTTCACGCCGTCGCGCATCGGGATCATCACGTCGCGCTGCTCAAAATCCATCAGCGTGGTGACAGGCTCGAACTTCTCCGGAATGTCGCCGGCGGGCGGCGGCGCTGGCACGGGCGAGGCGGCTCGCGCATCGGTGGCCGCAAACACGGTGGCGGCGAGCGCGGTCACGGCCGTGGCAAGCACGACAGCGGCCGCGAAAACCTGGGTCAAGCGCATGTAGTCTCCCGGTGGATGTCCTTATGGCCATACAAGCTGGCCTTGACGGCGCTCGAGACGATAGTGATCGGCTAGATCGCAAATGCAAAGCGCCGCATTCGATCCTGTGAGACGCTGGGGCAGTAGTTTTAGTGTATCGCAGCAATTCCAAATTAGTACACTGCCCCCGTGTTGCCGCACTTTGCCATGCGAGTCCGACCGGGCTAAACTGGAGTGGGTGGAGTGTCATTGTTGTCTCGCCTCGTTTTCCTCATGCGCTCACTTGCCGGTGATGGCGGTCTAAGTTTGGGCGTCGATGAGCATCCATTGTCATGCACGATCGATCAGGAGGTTCCATGGAATCGAGGATCCCCGCTTCTCGCCAGATGCCCGGCTCGTCTCCGGCAACCTTGCCTGCAGATTCGCTGCAATTCGAATATCGCGAATCCGTTTTCGCCAACGTCCGCGACGAGATCAAGATGCGACTGTTCCAGCACGTCACCAAAAAGAGCACCAACCTTTTTCTCAAGGGCAAGGACAAGATCTCGCTTTACCCGCAGCTGGTGGGACTGCACGAGGCCACGATCACCCGTCTGATCGATTTTTTCGCGGCCAGCGGACACGCGGATTTTTTCCTGGACGTCGGTGCGAACATCGGCCTTACTTCCTGCCAGAACGGCAACAAATTCAAGCGCATCGACATGTTCGAACCCAACCCCCTGTGCTGTAAGATACTCGAGGTCAACTGTCAGATCGCACTCGCCGGCCCGCAATGGCACGTCCACAATTATGGCGTAGGAGAAGAAGATAAGCGCGCCACGCTGATGGTTCCGCGGCACAACTGGGGCGGGGCATTCATCAATGACACGAGCAATTCTTACGATCAGGCGACGCTGGCCGGCAAGGACCAGTTCAGCAGCATCAATGATTCCAACTACTTCCCGGTGCAGATCGAAATTCGTAATGCAGAGACCGCGTTCGCGAAGCTGTTCGCCGACCTGATCGAGGCCGGGTTGTACTGCGGTGTGGTCAAGATCGACGTCGAGGGGTACGAGCCGTCGGTTCTCAGGGGCATTGCGGCGGCCATACCGCCGCAGGTGAAGCTGTACATAGTATTCGAATCCTGGAATGCCGAATTCGACGTCGCTGACGTGCTGGGATCGTTCGAGGGCCGTGCTAGGGTATATAAGATCGAAAGGAACGTTGCCTGGAAAAAGTCCTGGCCGAAAGCGCTCAAGGCCGCTTCGATGTTGCTCCATCCAAATATCGTCCATCGCGTCGTTGCAAACGACACCTCCGACTGGCGGGGGTACGTCGTCCTGCATATCGATTAGCCGTCACGTTGGCCGGCCGGTCCCGCAGGTGCTGCCGTTGGTGCTGTAGAACAGCTGATAGCCCGGCAGTTCCTCATCGTTATTGTTGCTAAGGCGGTGAGCCATAGCGGCTTACGAGCCTGCGATTCGACAACCGACTGGGCATTGTGTAGATTTTCGCTCGCTGCGTGAGCAGTGTCGGGGTTGAAGGCGCCTCTCGACCCTACATTGACGATTGGACAAGGACGTTCGATATGAAGAGCAAACCCTCCGGCGTGATTAAGCAGACCGTGACGCTCTTCGTGTTTGCACTCGTGCTGTCGGGCATGCAGCTGACCGTTCTGCCGCGCGCTATTGCACTCGATCTGACCTCGACCGGCGCGGCGAACATCACCGTGTCGCCCACGAACCTGATGTTCGGTAACCAAGCGGTTGGCTCGATCTCGGCGGGGCGGGCCATCACCCTGACGAATACCGGCACGGCCGCCGTCAGTATCGCCTCGATTGCCGTAACCGGCGGCCAGGCGGACGATTTCGCGCAGTCGAGTAACTGCGGAACATCGCTGGCGGCCGGAGCCGCTTGCAAGATTGTTATCTTCTTCGCACCCGTCGCTGCCGGCGCGAAGTCCGCCGCGCTCATCATCGAGGATTCCGCCAGTGGTTCGCCACAACGCGTGTCGCTGTCAGGCACTGGCATCGCAACTGCCAACCTGAGCATCAGCACCGAGTCTCTGGCCTTCGGCAGTGTCATCGAGGGCGAGAAATCCACAGCCCAATCCATTACCCTGACGAACAGCGGCACGGCCGCTCTCACGTTCGCCTCGATTGCGGTGACCGGCGGCCAGGCCGACGATTTCGCCCAATCCAATAACTGCGGCGCACGGCTGGCGACTGGAGCCACCTGCAAAGTCTCGGTGTTCTTTGCGCCCGTCTCGGCCGGCGCCAAGTCCTCCCTGCTTAAGATCACGGACTCGACGAGCAGCTCGCCGCAATACGTAGCCTTGGCCGGCACGGGGATGATCCCGGCGCCGAGGGCGCTGTCCTATTCCAGTCCCCAGACCTGGACCGTCGGCACTGCCTTCCCCCGCTTGACTCCTAGAGTCACGGGGACGGTGACCAACTACTCCTCCCAGCCAGCCCTGCCGGCGGGCGTTTCGCTGGACCCCGTGAGCGGCCAGATTAGCGGTACGCCGGCCAGCGCGGCCGCCACGGCGAATTATCTCATCACGGCCAGCAATGGCAGCGGGAGCACCAGCTTCAGCATTGTCATCACCGTACGGATCGCCGCGCCGAGCGCCCTGTCGTATCGCGGTCCGCAGAAGTACTTCGTCGGCACACCCATCGCCCCGCTGTGGCCGGCGGTGACAGGCACGGTCGCAACCTACGGCATTACGCCCGCGCTACCGGTCGGCTTGGCGCTCAACCCGAAGACTGGCGTGATCTCCGGCACACCGACGGCGGCGCAGGCGGCGGTCACCTACACGGTCACCGCCGTCAACAGCACCGGATCAACAAGCGCGGAGCTCTCACTCTCCGTCGTTCTGCTGGCGCCCCAATCGCTGTCATATCCAAGCCCGCAGAGTGTGGCCCGTGGCCTGCCGGTCACCCCCTTGAGTCCCTTTGTGGTCGGCCTTGTCGCCAGCTATGCCGTCTCGCCGGCACTGCCGGCGGGTCTATTGCTCGATGCCAAGACCGGTGTCATTACCGGGACGCCGACGACGCTGACGGCGACCGCACCCTATACCATCAAGGCGACGAACGCCTCCGGGTCAACCACGTTTGCCCTGTCGCTTGCCGTCGTCACCGTGGGGGTGACACCAGCGCACATCACGCGCCTCGTGGCGGCCGGCACGCCGCTTGTGGTGCAACTAGCCGTGGACTCACTGAGCCTCACCGGTACGCTGTATGTGACCGCCGCCGATCCCACCCAGCTCTTTAACTCCACGGCGACCGTGACGAGCACGGCAAGCGGTTATGCGGTCGCGCTTCAGGTGTCGACAACGATCCCAGCAGGTCATTACACCGGGAGTGCAACGCTCACCTTGTGTCGCGACGCGGCCTGCACCAAACCACAGACGCCCGGCTCCCTCAGCGTGCCATTCGACGTGCAGGTGCTCGCGACGAACGCCTGGGCGGGGAATAACGAAACGCCGCTCGCCGCGTGGAGCGGCGTTGCCGATTGGACCATGTTTCAAGGCAACGCTGCGCATACCGGTTACGTGCCTGTGACCATTGACCCCAACAGCTTCACGACACGCTGGCAAGGCGGACCGACACTCAACAACACGCCCAACGATTACAACGGCGCCTATGCGACCACACTGACGACGGATGGTGGACAGCTCTACATCGCCACCGGCACGACGCTCTATGCGCTCAACGAGTTCGATGCGAGTCAGATCTGGTCATACGACTTCTCGTCGCTGCCATTCGCCTCGGTCAATGCGCCCGCCGAAGCGAACGGCACTGTGTATATGGCGGCAGGCCAACAAAGCTCGACATATCTGTTCGCCTTCGAGGAAGCGAGCGGCGCAGTGGTGTTCCAGTCGCCGATGAGCTCGCAGTGGGAGCATTACTTCGCGCCCACCATCGGGGCGGATGGTGTTTATACGAATGCCGGCACGTATGGCGGTCTCTTCGGCTTCGACTTCTCGGGCAATCCGCTTTTTTTCGACCAACTCGCGCAAACATCGCAGTGGACGCCGGCAGCCGATGACCAGCATGTTTATTCCTATACCGGGCAGCTGACGGTGGCGGACCCGATCACCGGCGCCGTGCAGACGACGATCAACGACCCGACCTTCGAGAACTTCGAATACATCATGGATGGATCGGCGGTCCTCGGTGCGCCGGGCTCGGTATTCGCAGCCAACTATACGAACGCGTACATCAATGGCGGTGCCGAGGGCAATACGTTGCTCGACTTCAACGTGAACACCGCGGCGCTCACGTGGCAGATCACCGGCGATTATGGCTATAACCCGGCCTACCATGCGGGCGTCCTCTATGCCGCCAACAATAGTCCGTTTCGGCTCGAGGCTCGCCGTGAAAGCGATGGATCGCTGCTCTGGTCATGGACGCCGCCACAGGCGGGTGACACGACGTTCGACAGCGAGGTCCTACTCACGGATTCGCTCATCTTCGTGAGCACGAATCTTGCGACTTACGGCATCGATACGAGCACACACCAGCTGGTGTTCAGCTACCCGTTTCCCGGACGGCTGGCGCTGTCCCGCAACGGCATCCTCTATATCCAGGGCACGGGACCAATCGTCGCTATCAACGTGAAGTGAGCCGTAGGTAAGGGCGCGGTGTTCTGTTCGCTCATGATCGTCACCGCCCCGTCGCACTTCGCAGAGAGCGCGCGATCAATCGAAGGCCGCCGCAACGCTCAGGTAATCCAGTCGAGCGCACCCACCACTTGGGCCGCGACCGCGTTGATGGCCTTAGGCTCGGCGTCGGGCGTGCGTTCCAGTACGGCCAGGCTCCCGTGACCACGCAACGGCACGATGACGCCGCTGTAACCGTGCTCGGCGAAGCGCACATCGCGCCGCACGGACTCGTGCACCAATAACATGACCGTCACCGGGCCGGCAGCGGTCTGCACCACGAGGTGCGGCACCAGATGGCCGCGGAACTCGCAGCTGTGCGCGTAACTCACCAGGCCCGCGCCGGGTTGCAGGTGCGCGCCGGTTCCGCTCATGACCGCCTCGAGCTTCGGCTCCGCCACCGCCACGTCGGTACGCGCCCAGGCATCAGGCTCGCCGGCCATGTGATTCACCACCGCCGCAGCCAGGCTGCGTCCGGGCGCGGCCAGCCACAGTAACCCTACGCCCACCACTGCCAGCAACACGCTGGCCGCAATCGCCATTGTGCGAGATTGCAGGGGGGACTTCTTGCCGCGGCGGCGCAGCCGCTCCGCCTGCAACGACACCACCCGACCGCGCGGCGCCCCGTGGACGTCGACCTTGAGAGCCTGCTGCAGCCGGCCCTCGAAGCGCGAGATCCGCGACGTGTATTGCGTACACTCATGGCAGCTCGCGACGTGCGTGCGCATGGCGGCGGGCGGATCGCCCGGGTCGGTCAGCAGCAGGCGGCGGTATTCAGCGCAATTCATGAGTCTTCAGGATCCATCGAGGCGTCCTCGCCGCACAGCGCCCGCAACTGCTTGCGCGCCCGGAACAGCCGGGTCAGCACCGCGGCGGTGGAGAGCCCAAGTTCCGCCGCGATTTCCGCACTGGTGTAGCCCATCAGAACCTGCAGCACGAGTGGCTCGCGGTATTCGTCGGGCAATTTGAACAGCGCCGCGCGCATCTCCGTGAGCTCCTGATCATCCGCTGCGGCGAGCATCGGCTCCTCCTTGGCGACCAGTTCGTCGACGTCCAGGGTGACGAAGCGCTTCCGCTCGAAGGTGCGCGCATACTCACGTCGAATGATGGTCAGAAACCATGGTTTGGCGGCGCTTTGTTCAAGCAGCGAATCCTGCGCCTTCCACGCTCTCAGCATGGTTTCCTGGACCACATCTTCAGCCACCGCCCGGTCTCGGGACAGCCAGAACGCGAACCTCAGGAGATCAGGCCTGAGCGCCTCGCACAGCGCCTGGAAGCGGGCGCGGTCCGGATTTACCCTCAGCGAATCCTTCATGTATGGATCTGCACCCGCCCTGCGATTTGTTCCCGGCGATAGTAGCGCGTTACGATGCCGGGCCGGCGATCGGCTGGCTTCCGAGGTCACCCCCGACGCCAGGATTAATTTCTTTTCAGATAATGGAGTCACCCAGAGATGACCGGACATTCGGCAAATTCATTTCCGCAAACCCGCATGCGGCGCATGCGGCGCGACGATTTTTCGCGCCGCCTGATGCGCGAAACCCAGCTTAACGTCGACGCCCTGATCTATCCGCTGTTCGTGGTCGAGGGCCGCAGGCAGCGCCAGCCCATTGCCTCCATGCCGGGAATCGAGCGACTCTCGGTGGACGAACTGCTGCGCGAGTGCGAAACGCTGGTTGGCCTCAAGATCCCGGCCATTGCGCTGTTTCCGGTCACCCCGGTCGAGAAGAAGACCTTGGATGCGCGCGAGGCGTGGAATCCCGAGGGCATCGCGCAATTGGCGGTGCAGGCGGTGAAGAAAGAATTTCCCCAGCTGGGTGTCATCACCGATGTGGCGCTCGATCCATTCACCACCCACGGCCAGGACGGACTGATCGACGCCAGAGGCTATGTCCAGAACGATCTCACGGTGGAAACGCTGGTGCGGCAGGCGCGCTCCCACGCGGACGCCGGGGCCGACATCGTCGCACCCTCGGACATGATGGACGGACGTATCGCCGCGATCCGCGCCACTTTCGAATCGGCCGGTCTGGTGCATACCCGCATCCTCGCGTATGCCGCAAAATATGCCTCGAGCTTCTACGGTCCGTTTCGCGATGCGGTGGGCTCGGCGGCCCAGCTCGGCAGCGGCGGCAAACATACCTACCAGATGGACCCGGCGAACTCGGATGAGGCGCTGCGGGAAGTGGCGCTCGACATCGCCGAAGGCGCCGACATGGTGATGGTGAAGCCGGGTCTTCCTTATCTCGACATCGTGCGTCGCGTCAAGGATGAGTTCGGCATGCCCACCTTCGTGTATCAGGTCAGCGGCGAGTATTCGATGATCATGGCCGCGGCCGCGAACGGTTGGGTCGACGAAAAAGCCATCGCCCTGGAAGCGCTGCTCTGCATCAAGCGCGCCGGCGCCGACGGCATCCTCACCTATTTCGCCAAGCGCGCCGCGGAGTGGCTCGCCAGGTGAGTCCAGCCCACGAGACGGCGCCCGGGGGCGAGGGCAAACCGGATCAGTATGGTCTGGTCGGTCATCCCGTCGCGCACAGCTGGTCGCCGTTCATCCACGGCATGTTCGCGCAGGCGACGGCGCAAAATCTCTCATACCGGCTGTTCGACATCACCCCACAGGCTTTCCGCCGCGACATCTTGCACCTATTTACCAGCGGCGTCCGCGGACTCAACGTCACCCTGCCGCACAAGCAGGCGGCCGCCGATCTGGTCAACGAATTGACGCCCCGTGCCACACGCGCGCAGGCGGTCAACACCATCGCGTTTTTCGAGGACACCACGCTGCTCGGCGACAACACCGATGGCGTGGGTCTGATATTCGATCTCGAGCAGAACGTGAAGTTGACGCTCGCCGATACGCGCATTCTCATCCTGGGCGCGGGCGGCGCGGTCCGCGGCGTCTTGGGACCGCTGCTGGAACGCGAATCGCGTGAGGTGGTGATCGCCAATCGCACCGCGCAGAAGGCCATGAGTCTGGCCGCCGAATTTGCCGACTTAGGGCAAATCAGCGGCTGCGGTTTCGCGCAGATCGGCAAAGGACCGTTCGATCTCATCATCAATGCCACCTCCGCCAGCCTGCGCGGCGATCTGCCGCCGCTGCCGGATGGGCTGGTCTGCGAGACGACGGTCTGTTACGACATGGCCTACGGACGCGCGCAAACGCCCTTTACCGCGTGGGCCACCGGACAACACGCCGCGCTCGCCTGCAAGGGTTGGGGGATGCTGGTGGAGCAAGCGGCCGAGGCTTTCCTGCTGTGGCGTGGCATCCGCCCCAACACGCGGCCGGTGCTGGACGCCCTGGCCCCGCACTTATGACCCGGCTGCCAGATACTCCTCCTTGAGTTTCACGTAATTGGCCGCCCCGGGCACCATGTGCGCGATTTCCGCGTCGGTCAATTCGCGCAACCGTTTCGCGGGGTTGCCCACGTAGAGTCCGTGCGAGGTGAGCCGTTTGCCCGGCGGTACGACGCTACCCGCGGCGACGATGACCTCATCCTCGATCACCGCACCATCCAGCACCACGGCCGCCATGCCGATCAGGCAGCGGTGCCCGATTTGCGCCGCATGCAGCATCGCCTTGTGCCCCACGGTCACATCCTCGCCGATGATGAGCGGAAGGCCCCCCGGAACCGATGGCGAATCCCTGACCACGTGCAGCACGCTGCCGTCCTGGATGTTGGTGCGTGCGCCGATCTCGATGCGATTGACATCGCCGCGTGCCACGGCAAACGGCCAAAACGACACATCGTCGCCCAGCGTCACGCGGCCGATCACCACGGCACATGCATCGACGTACACGCGCTCGCCGAGTACCGGATTGACGCCGAGATATGCGCGCAGCGGCATGGCGCTAGCGCATCGTGACGAGTTCTTCGGAACTCGTCGGGTGAATGGCCACGGTATCGTCGAAATCGCGTTTCGTCGCGCCCATGCGAATCGCCACCGCGAAACCCTGCATCATCTCGTCGGCGCCCGCACCGATGACGTGGCAGCCGACCACTTTCTCCTCGGGGCCGACGACCACCAATTTCATGTCGGTGCGCGACTTGCGGTTGGTGAGCGCGTGGTACATCGGCGTGAAATCCGTGACGTACACCTTGACCGCATCGCCGTGAATCGCGCGCGCCTCGATCTCGGTCAAGCCCACGGTGCCGATCGGCGGATGCGTGAACACTACGGTGGCGATGTTGTTGTAATCCAGGCGCCGGTCGTGCTTGCCGTTGAACAGGCGGTC
>Ga0116228_10004678_pt1 | contig 12149 bp, 12 predicted proteins | sample S1TSphfallax_2_FD_89694 | JGI IMG/M metagenome (GOLD analysis project Ga0116228, IMG submission 89694) | Host-associated microbial communities from peat moss isolated from Minnesota, USA - S1T2_Fc - Sphagnum fallax MG | ecosystem: Host-associated > Plants > Peat moss > Unclassified | place...
CTGATGTAGGCCTGTATTGCAATTTCAAGGGTTTTCTGGCACCTGTCTACTACTTTGTTGCACAAGATTGTTCTTCAGCAATCAACCCTGCCCCTTCAAACAATCTTATCATTACGCACCATGGATCTAGATTCCCATGTTTCAAGCACTCCTCCCTTTATGGGGTCAGAAATCACTTCCAAAAAAATCACTTCTGTGTCACATCTCTTTGCATTTTTGCTCCTACATCCAAATAGGTCAAAGAGCTTCCACCGTGAGATTTTCTCCCTATGCCCATTGCCCTCTCTTGGGCTTCTTCACAAACTTTATGTCTCCTCTTTTCATCCTATCCTTGTCTTGGGACTTTTTTTCCTCAATGCTTTCATCTTTCAAGTTTCCAAAGACCACTGAAAAATATCTCACACCGCATAAATCCTTTGCAAAATCTACTGTACATTCCTTTTACTGGTAATGAGCATTACTCATTTCAAAACACCAAACTTTTTGAAAACCCTTCCAATATCTTTTAACACACCAATCGCACCAACTCAATTCCAATGCAGGACAGGTTTTTGGAAGGAAACTTGACTACAAAACAAAACAAAACAAAGGGGATGCAAAAAGTGATGATGTGTTTGTGCAGTCATAGGATTTCCAGAAGAAGGGACATTTTGACAGTTAAGTCTGTTCAGTTGCAAAATCAATGGAAAAGTATTAGTTTGTTGGAATCAACCACCAATCTATGAAGACAGGTTTTCCCCAATGGACAAAGCACATTCATCTATGAACTAGTTACTCTCCCACTCATTGCTGTGCAGAATTCAAGGTCATTCTAGAAGCAGGGATGGCATATACAGAACAATACACAAGGAAGTCACAGATAAGGTCAAGGGATGAGATGGTAAACTTTGGCTGGCAGAGCAAAGTATGTAACCATGAAATCAAACTCAAACCTCTTTGGAAAATCATACTGATGATGACTCCCTTGTTGAAGCACACCCATTTTGAGCCCTAAAACCTTTGAAGAAATCCCCACCACCATCACCACATGCGAATAACAAAATGCACTTTTTTAATATTTTTGTTGAGTTTCCACCCATCAACCCATCAGCAATTGTTCGTTTAGTGGTGAGTTATTATTACCCTGAGAAACACAGTGACACAAATTTCCTATTTTAGGAGCTTTTCAAGATCAACATTGAGACACATTGAAATGTTGGAGATCGATTCTGGTTCCCATTTGGACAATAATGGAGAATCTCAAAATTCTTTTACGTTCCATTTAGCCTTTGCAACTTGGGACAGAAGAGTTGACAAAGCTATCATCTGTTCATAAGTGGGGCACCTGTTGCATTCTTCCAATTCAGACTTCGGGAATGTTGATGATGGGTGAACCAAATTAATCCACTATTGCCCCAAAATTGGAGACTGTCATTGTGCCTCCTGAAATATCTTCCATTGCCCAAATAATTTTTATACCCAGCAGCTTGAATTAGTCATGATAGTTCTGTTGCAATCTGTGGAAAAAAGAAACGAGAGTCACGAATGGCACTGGCATCTGAACCATTAAGGACTTGAAAAGAACACAAAATGATTCATATATCCCCACCACAATCCTCGATCAAAAGCAAGGATTTCAAAATAGACTTCAAATGAATTCACCATCTAGAGCAGTTGGAGCATGAGGACTTGGGTGATGTTGGAGTTAACTTCTAGCACAAACATGCATTGAAAAAATCTTTACATTTTGTACAACTAGCCTAAAGCTTGTTGCCATCATTACTCCAATGTTATGTGGAGCTGCCAAAGAACATGCCAACAGTTAAAATTCTTATCCTTGCTCCAGAAGTTCAAGAAGTTTTAGTGGGTTGTTTCAAGAAGACAAACTACACAATCTGAAAAACAAAACTTTCATGAGCTGGCTGAAGTGGCATGATCGAGAGAACCCCTTCCCTACCACACACTCCAAACCTTAGCATTTGTGATCTACAAACTCAATGAAGAAAGTGGGAGTAGCTCACTTTTGACTTGAATCTCTATCACATTACCCCCCTTGACTCTGTTATTCATGATTGGATATTTAACCAATGCAGTCGATAAAGACATGATAAAGAAAGGCAAGTACATGAGCTTCATGGTAGGTGGCATATGAATGCTTGTAGACAATATCTTTGACCTCTACCAAACATTTGCATGCATCTCCTCCATGTAATGGAAGGGGGCCAAGGAAATTTGGGAAATATCAACATGACAAACACAACAATACATTGAGATCATTGAGCCTATAAGGGCCAACAATGTAGGTCCACTTCCATTCTAGCCCCACCTAAGGCTAGCATGTAAACTTCTTCCTCCAAAAGGGCAAGCTTGCATTTTTGTTTTTCAATTAGTTTTTAGAGAGGTGAGTAAATGATTTCAAAGAATTGATATCAGCATTCCTTTCCCCACATCCTCTCTACCATGTCTTTAGGTATTCACCATGCCCACTTAAGTTTATGGGTAGGTTCAAGTTTGAGTGCATGGCTCTCCGATCATGCAATCATCTGGTTAGTACGCATTAGGTTGAGCCTCCCCCATCTAATAGTTCGTAGCTTAGTCCATTGCATTTGTGATCAACTTATAAATTCAATGGGGATACCTTTCTTTTTTTTTCGTTCACACGAATGGAACACATTACAACACATGTTATTCAAATTATTTTTATTTCTATTGCTAGAACAATTGGGAATAGACACATGTCTTGACATCGTCCTCTCTCCAATGTTCACATCAACAAGTCAATATTGTGTTGAATAACACAAGTGGAGTTCACACTTTGGCTTATGTCATCATCATCAATCCAATTCAAGCAAATTTAATTTCATGAGTTTTTATTTATGGAATGCTTATAACAATTATGGCCTAAGCAAAAGACAACTTATATTAAAATTAACACCCTAAGGACATGTTTCTCCTTTTTGCCATAGAGATATTTGAATGTTTACACCAATCAACTAATAAATTTTTTAATTAACATGCAAATCAAAAATGGTGTGGTCAACCAAGTGTTTCAAAGGTCTCTTTTGTTGTTTTACATTCAATTTATAAGCAAAAGGTGTCAATGACTTTATAGAAAATTCAAATGGCTTTCATCTTGAGGCAAAAAATTGTTGTCAAAAAGACTTTTTTTATGTTAGGTGTTTTTTCTCACCCATTTTTTAAAAATATACCTCATGTGACAAATGAAAGGTTGTTTGTTTGCCCCCATTTAATAACTTCCCATAACTTTTTATTATAGGCCCCATTAATGTATTTGCATTTTTGAGTGTTGTCTTTTGGTTTGACATTGGCCTTTTTTTTAATTGTTCATTCTTTTCCTTTTTGTGTGAATGTTTTTTCAAATACGAAGTTTGACAATGTTTCATCAAACAAATAAACTATTTTTTTTCATAGATACACAAGGGAAATAATGAAACAACAAAGGAATGATAATAAAAATTTAAAAATAATAATGCAATTCCTTTCAAACCTTTACATCAAATCACAAAGGAAAATTTTATGTGAGGTTTTTCTTTTTAAATAATAAAAGTGGTCAAGTTACAAATAAGAAATATTTTATTTAAATTAATATTAATTATTCAAGAAATGTTCAATATTCAATAACCCATGAATGATAGGTTGAAACATTACAAAACCAATGCACCCTTGTTCAAGTCTCAATAGAATAATAGGAGTTGGACTAGCCCAATTTTTGATTGCTTAAAAAACAATGATAACAAATGCTGAAATAATGTAGTAAAGTGTGGCTAATTATAAAATGTGATAGATTGGGAACCCATAATTTTCATATTCATAATGATAAAAAAATACTTGTTTTTTTTATCATAACATATTATAATATTATGTAAAGGTGTGAATAATTTTTATACATGATGATGTCATTTTGAAACTATTTCATGTTCTTTAAAAAAATTTAAAAATTTTAAATAAAATTATTTAAAAATTATGCATGTTTTTGAATATTTTATGATCATTAAATTCAATCCAACTTATTCCACATGTTTCCCTAAAAACATTTAAGAACACCATATAAAAATATTTTAAATTTGTAACATTAGTATTTTTTGACACTACAAGCATGCTAAAGATTTGTTATAGTTTATGCAATATGCGTTCAGTGCGATTACACCCACTTATCACGAGGCCTTCCAAAAGCACCAAGAATATGACAAAAAGGCGTTGACTATTGGGAGATCTCAACATCATAAATAAAAAAAAACAAATAAACCACTATCTTTCATTACATGTTATAAATACAATAGTCACTAGTACACATAGCATAATGAAACATTGATTTTTAGACTAATTTTAGAACATGAAAATAATATTAAATTCAATATTTTTTGCTTCATTGGTTTGAATATTACATAACATTAAACATGCAAAGTACCTTGTAAATATTTTTTGAAAAGTACCAAGAATGGAAAGGCCCCCATAGTTTGGGAAGGTTATAACATTGTCATGTGCAAACAAACAAACATTTATTTTATTTAATATTGATGTAACCTATGTTGCTATTCAAGTGTGAATTAATAATTACCCAATTAAGTTTTCCTTCCAAAAACGTTTTCTGTAATTTAATGATTTTCCAATGACAAAACCACTCAAAATTGCAAGTAGATTGTAATGGTGACATGGGTATTCACAATAGAAGAGAATGTGTGTGAACCAAATGGAAACATGCTCTAACATACAATTAGTAATAAGCAATGTGCGAAGGAAATTTGGCAACCCCAACTTAAATCAACTATGAACTAATGCAGCTTATGCACAAGTGCGGTGGATTTGTGACTATAGCTGCCTATATATCTTACAACCATATTCTTTTGTTATGTATTGTTGTGATCAAATCACGGATTCCCTGCTTCAGCATCTACACAAATTTGCCAATACAAATAACAAGTGTTCTTATAATCAACCTAAAATGTTTTGTGTGGGTTATGCAAGAGCATGTACAAAATACACAAATAACTTTAGATATTAATTTACATACATATTCTATATCTCTTCCAGAGGGATTGAAACCCAATCCAATTATGGATTTTCCCCACCTAGAATGGAAGGAGGATTTACACATACCAAGCCACCTTATATTCTACATGCAAAATTAAAAGCTGTAGTTTTAGTCTATGGTGATGATATTGGAAATACCCAAGGCCACAACTTGCAAAATATACACATCATCTAAACTAATATCAGAAATCACATACAAAAAGTAAAGAAATGTAATGTAGATAATCATGAAGATGCAATAAATATGGAATGGAATATTTAGAAACAATTTACTTAGGAACATTTTACTTATTGTTTTCTCCCAACCCAAAATGCCCTTAAACAAAGGCATGTACATTGCAAATTCTAGTACAAAAAGCCATAGATTCATGGTTCCAAAACCCATAGATCTAGGCCTCAAAAAACTAGAAAACACAACACATACTAGTCCACCCATATATATGGTCATGAACTTCTAGTCTCCATAATGCATCTTAATTTTCCCCCACTGCTAAATTGTTATGTAGAAAGGGAAAAAATCCAGGTGGTAAAATTTTTATGCAAACATTTTGACCACCAAGTCCAAATGGATAATCAACCAGTTGCAAAGTTTCGATTTCAAGAAGTTCACATTAGAGAAGGTCCTCTCATCCTCCACACTGCCCAAGACCATGACAATGGTCAACTCAATAAGCTTCAAATATTTTAATAGCTTGTCAACCACAATAACATTTGATGTCAATCATCCCCACAATTTAATTATAGGGTTGCAATCAAGCAACAGATGCAAGGCACCATGGTTGTTGCTCTTCATTTTTAAACAAAAGAATGACATTTGTTGGTTAAAAAATGTTGGATCCAACAAACCAACAACCAAGGTGCCATTTGCACCTTTTGGTTTTGAGTGGTATAATTTTACTTTTAGGACTACCAAGTGACCAGGGAAGGTGGTCTCTACATTAGGCACCTCCCAATAATGGGGATAGATGATCCCCATTGCATTCATTAACTCATGGGCAAGGAAATGCCTTTTAAGTTCTTTTATCAACCCATCAACTGCACATGTACACTATTATTTTGTAGATTGTACTAAAAGTGCCCAATCATCCTTATTCACCATAAACATAACACTAGTAGTGGAGTTTGTTTTGTGCAACACATATAAACGGGTGTGGAAATTAAATGTGACATACTGAATTTCACTTTCTAGCTCCAACCACCAAACCATGTACAAGACATCACAAACATGTTTCACTAAGTCATTGAAAGTCCAAAATTGTGGGTGGTCATACCTCTTCAACGAATTTACATACCAAGAATACAATTCACTAGTACATAGTATGATAGAGCTCGCAAGATCACAAACAAAAGTATCCCTACCTTGGGCCATTTTGGACAAATTCTACATTGCTTCCATCATGGGCAACACACAAGTCAATCCCAAAATAGTGTCACAATCACATAACAACTCATAGTTGTTTTTGGCACTTGTATTCCCAATACTGTCATTAACCATTTTGACAACAAAAGTCTTGTATTTTTGTAAAACACGTTTGGCAAGTGCAAACATTGAAATCTATTAAGTCTTCATTTTATGAAGGATTTTTGCACCCTTTGTTTCCAAAATTTCTTCCAACTTTGTGAACTCCATGTGCCTTTTAGGGGAATGAATAAAATACACATGCATGGACTACAGCAATGTTTCAATCTTTGCAACTATCGACAATTTTGAAAGTGTTTATGCAACCAAATTACATTTGTGTGCTATGTAATGGAATCTAGTGACAAATGGTGCATGCTTATTTATAAACTGCATTGTCACCCCTGCTTTCAAACCTTGAAAACAATCACACCATTTGCCACAAAACAAACCAACCTAGAAGCCAAATCCCCCTCAGATAATCCCCCATAAATAGCTATAGAATCCACTAACATTGTAGTTAGGTTATTAGACCCACCTCCCTCAATTACCAAATTCAAATTCAAGAGGATGGGTACCTTCTAGAAATTCTTAAACATATAGCAGTGGATAGATGTCTAGCTTTGGTTGTCAATAGTTATGACCTCATCACAACTAAGGGTTATAAAATTTCGCCTTTTGAATTATATGTTTAGTTGCATCCAAGACTACGTTGTGCATAATGTCTGCCATTCCTAACCCATAAACCAGAAACCCTAAAACTATTTTAGTCCATAAAATTAGGACTACAACTTAACATATTCAAAAGTTTCTTTAATCATTAAAAGCATAAGATTCAATAACATAAAAGCAAATTCTAAAAAGCAAGTAAGATACAAACCTGCAATTCCCCACACTACAACAAAATGTGTCCTTGTATGCCAAGTGATTTCATTGGATTTTGAGTGAATTCACTACTTCTTTCATTGGTCTAGTGAATGGGGACTAGTGAATTACACCCACATTTTGTAATAATGCCAACCACTAAAATAATCCAATGCATTTTGGTAATTTACTCAACTTTAAGAAGACGAAAGAACCCTTGCATACATTCATAATCTATCAAAGGCCTTCCTTGTTGCAAAAGGAGGAAAATAATAACAAATTGGAGGCAAGTCTTCTTTTTTGAGCTCTTTCTACATTCACCACTTGGTTAAGAATAAAATTTGGCCTTATAGTGCAATAGACGAGAGAATTCTTTGCATGTTGGGTGTCAAAATTAATGTAGTACTCACCAACAATTTGTCCAAGTTTAGCATACTTGGACTTTTTTTGGCTATTGTGCTTATGGAGCCCATCCAACTTCAGCATTAACAATTTTTCCTTATGTTCAACATTAGTGCAAATCTTTCACCTCACATGGTGTAATTTGATTTCTTTCCCTATAACAAGCTCAGTCCATGGGAATTTGGCAACCCATGTGTCCAAAAAGTTTCTAATGACTTGCCATTGAACCTTCTTTTTTTATTTTGCATGCGTAGTAGGAAAAATGTTAGGCTCAACATTATCAATGCAAGCTTCAACAATAGGATTAGACATTCTTGGATTACTTGAACTTGAAGCTTCAAGTTGGAATCAAGCTGGAAGGAATAGAAGTTTCACTATCTAGGTGTAAGCTTCTAGACTTTGATTCCATTGTTGAAGATGAACCCACGATACTAATTTTGCCATTTCTAAGAAACAAGAGGTGAAATTTGAAATTTGCAAGGTTTTTGAGAGGTGCCATGGTTATTGTTAAAACTTGCAACCAATTAAGACATGGAAGACATCAAATTTGCAAAAAAAAATTCCAAGGAATGATATTAAAGAAACTACCATAACAATTGATAGATTATTTGGAACTTGGCAATTTGTGCTTGCTATTAAGGACCAACTACACACTAATAACATATATGATACTTCCCAAAACATAAATGTTGAAACAAGAAAGAATAAGAAGTCAAATAAGAAAGCATAATGTGATTTAAAGTTATAAAAAATTCACCTTGATTTGTAAGATCTCTTCTGTAGTAGTTGCAACCCTCTTTGTACGTTTGTTTTGAAAATTTATGATATCCAAGTCCAAACTTGACCTATTCCAAGGTCTGTAAACAAACTTTGAATCAATGAGTTTGTTGTTGTCACTAATTCAAGAACACTACAAAACTTGCAAACACTTGTTACAATTTACAACCAACTCTAAATTTGCAACCAATCAATGTGAATCCAACTCTAAATCCTTGCGACCATCCCTAAATCCTTAGTAGTTTTCAATTTGTTTCAAATATATAGATTAGTTCCAAGAAATTTGTTTGAACTTTTGGCAACTTGTGATCACATGGACTTCTTTACCATTGTTGTATGGGAATGCTCATCAAAATTCCATAAGAATGTAAAGTCAAAACATTTTGCCAAACTGACACTCAAAGTTCAGTATCCATAAAGGATGAGTAGCCATAATGTGTATTAGTAGCTTGACCATTATCCCTTAACATCATGCATTCAGGTTAAAAATAAAAGGTGTGTTATAGATACTAAGGTCAATAGAAAGTGGTAAAAAGTGGTTCATAATGAGAAAGGGTAAAGACTACATCTTGTTGATTGAATGTAACAAATGACTTGCTATCACAAGGTAAACAAAGTGCCATTAGTTGAATTGATAAATGAAGGTAAGGTTTGAAATTTAGGAATAAAGAATTCCAAACCTACATTTTTGGTGATGATGAGCACCACAACCAACACAATAATTAAAAGACCTACTGTTGTTCTAAGTGCAATGTCATTTGTTGATGCAACCACCAATACCATGCCCTAAAAAGTTAATCTAAGATATGCAATGGATTAGGAATCTCTTAACACTTTTCCTTATCAATTAATGGATAACAAAAATGAACTTTTGTAGGGTCTCATTGAAAATAGTCTTCATTGTGGTAAGGGTTGCATCTTCCAATTATGTATTTACATTTGTTTAAATTTCAGGAAATCTATATTCAAGGGTTCTTCTATAGATGTTCTACAATAATGCAACTAAAATAATGAAAGTAAAGGAATTGTTTTGTTTTTCCTTAAGCCCTCATTGCTCTTACTAAAACCCCATTTTCTTTATAACTAACAACTAAGTGTATTTTTACAATGTTAAGGCAAGCACAATCTTATGAATTAAGGACATGGAAGAGATTTACTAGATTATCACTCTTGTTGGCAAATTCTGGTTGACAACATAATTCAACATAGTTAGAAGATCTGGTTATAAAAAAGTTAACAAAAGCTTCAAATTTGGTGCCTTATAACAAAGAGACAAAATGGAATTTAGAGCTTTCAATTTTCATTGAGGACGTAGTGAATTTTGAAAAATAAATGAAGTCACATAATGAAAATGCCACCCACCCAAAACCATCACAAGATTGATAGAAGTACAATAATCATTAGAGTCAAACTATGTTATTGTATTTGTCATGATATCTATTTACCTACTATATATTTTCCTTAATTAATGATTAGAAACCCCTCATGTATAGAGACAGAGAAATACACACCATTTTGTATGATATATTTTTGTATTGATATAAATAGGAACATAGGCTAGCCTTGACATTATTTTTACTACTTGTAGATATGATTGGTACCAAAATTGCATTTGTTTTACGTTTCAAAATCATGATAAAAACAATCCAAGATATTGGAAAACCTCTTTTTCTACAAAAACCCATATCAAGTTGCAAAAATGATTAACATAATCATTATGTCAAATCTATTGAAAAAAAAAGGAAAGAAAAATTATAACACACTAGATTCATATTTGAATTGATCACTACTAGGAAATGCGTCCTAGTTCACTATGGGTTTCACTAGATTTTTGAATGAATTTGGACAATTTTACCTAGTGAAATTGTTTAACCCCCTAGTGAACGGGGACCAGTTGCTACGGACAATGACTTGTTTCATTAGTACCTCGTGAAACAAGGTTATTTTGAAAGTGAAATACACATTTACCAAACCATTCATTTGCTAGTTAATTAACTAACCAATATGGAAATTAATTAAATTTAAATTATTTAATATATAATATTATTGATAATATTATGATTTTTAAAGCCTATTATTTATTGACACATGTCATTACCTACGTTTGGTTAAAAACCTATCCTAGGTAGGTAGGGAGGCCACGTAATCAACCTAGGCACCTAACCTAGGAATTCAATAAATGAATATTCGATCAACATACCATTGTTGACCACATAGAACACCACCCATGAGGTTTGATCCCTTGACCTTTGGAATGGGGGCAAACATCTTTACCATCAAACCACCCCACTTGTTGTGATATTATATTACATTACATTCTATTTATCAAATACTTCATTTTAAACATTACAAAAACATAAACTTTGAAAATTCATATCTTATTGAGATTTTGTTCAAATGAAATGATTCGAGTTTATTTTTTAAAAATATTCAGTAATGTACATAATTACATTTATTTCCTTTTGAAAGTTTAAAATCATTTGAACAAAAAAAAAGTTGAATATCATTATTCAATAACATTTCAATGGCCATTCTTTTGGAAAAAAAAAGTTTAGTAAATGGATTTATTTTTGTTAATATAATAATACTACCTATGTTAAATTATTTTCAATTATTATATGACTATTTTTTTATTAATTTAAATTATTTCACCTTACATTATTTACGGTTATTTATGGCTATTTTAAATTACTTTTGGTTATTTTTGGTTATTTCACCCTAGGTTACTTTTGGTTATTTATAATTATTTTTGGCTATTTTAACTTATTTCACCTTAAGTTATTTTTAGCTATTGTAAGTTTTTTTGTTATTTCTATGTTATTTTTGGCTATTTTAACTTATTTCACTTTAAGTTATTTTCAGCTATTGTAAGTTTTTTTGTTATTCTATGTTATTTTTGGCTATTGTAGATTATTTCAATTTAGATTACTTGTAGTTATTATAAATTACTTTTGGTTATTTTAACTTATTTCACCTTAGGCTATTTTCAGCTATTATAAGTTTTTTTTGTCTATTTTATGTTATTTTTGGCTATTGAAAATTATTTCAATTTAGACTACTTGTAATTATTATAAGTTACTTTTGGCTATTGAAAATTATTTCACTTTAAGTTATTTTTGTTTATTATAAATTATTTCACCTTAAATTATTTTTGACAATCCTAAACAATTATAATATATGGCTATTGGTTGTTCTTTTATTAGTGCTATTGGTGGTTATTAATGGTTATTGGTACCTATTTTATTTGTGGCTATTAATGATTTTTAATGGTTATTCTATTAATAGTTATTGATGGTTATTCTATTAATGGCCATTAGTAGTTATTCTATTAGTGGTTATTTGTGGTTATTCTATTGGTGGCTATTAGTGGCTATTATTATTAATGGCTATTGGTGGCTATTAATGGATATTATTATTAATGGCTATTGGTGGCTATTAGTGGCTATTATTATTAATGGCTACTGGTGGCTATTTTATTAATGGTTATTCGTGGTTATTCTATTAATGGCTACTGGTGGTTATTCTATGAATGGCTATTGGTGGTTATTCTATGAATGGCTACTGGTGGTTATTCTATTAATGGCTACTGGTGGTTATTCTATTAATGGCTACTGGTGGTTATTCTATTAATGGCTACTGGTGGTTATTCTATTAATGGCTACTGGTGGTTATTCTA
>Ga0116228_10004679_pt1 | contig 12148 bp, 7 predicted proteins | sample S1TSphfallax_2_FD_89694 | JGI IMG/M metagenome (GOLD analysis project Ga0116228, IMG submission 89694) | Host-associated microbial communities from peat moss isolated from Minnesota, USA - S1T2_Fc - Sphagnum fallax MG | ecosystem: Host-associated > Plants > Peat moss > Unclassified | place: USA...
ATTTTAATTTGGAAATAGTAAAAAAAGGGAATGCCATTCCCAACCTATTCCAAACAAGAAAACTAAAAAAAAAAAAAAAAAAAAAACATAATTAAGTATCAGTTAAAAAAAAAAAAAAAAAAAAAAAACAAACCACAAGAGCTTAAATACAATAACACGAAATTTACAAACAAAAGTGCAAAGAATTTTTTATTATGATAAAAATGGAAACATCAACAAAAAAAAAGAATAAACATTATTAAAAATCTTGTATTATGTAGCCATTTAATTGTTACTAAATGCAACGATTTGTTATTTGCAACAATATCTTATCATTTTTACAACTACTAATCATCTTTTTAATTATATTATTACTATGGTGCCATTATTAAATTGTACATCCTTCCATATTGATTAACTTCTTGGGTATTTCATCCAAGAATATGCCCTTATGTTCTACTTACAAAATTGGTTGTAACTTGCTTATTTCTTGTGATGTGCCTATACATTTTATGTAAATGAATATAAATAAGGTGTTTTAAACTAAATTAAATATATATTAACATGTAGTCAAGGTATATTAAATTGATTAAACATATTTAGATGTATTTAATCTATATTCAATGTATATAAAACACATATTGTGTAAATATCGTGAACCTATTAAAATAAATCATCTTCATTTTATATTAGTATTATTTAAAAAACTAGAACCCCATGATTGGGGAAAAAGCTGTGGATTGGAAAAAAATCATACTAATAAAAAATACAAAATACAAAATGACCATGTCATGGTTTCTGCATGCAAGTATTTCAATTCAAAACATAAACATATATCACACCTAAGCATCTTAACAATGAGCCTTTTTGGTTGGCTTATCATTTGAATAAGTTATCAAAGTTTTTAGTCAAGACTTTCAAGATACAATTTAAATTTCCTATCCCATTAGGTCATATATGTAAACTTCTAATGTGCAACTTTGACCAAAAGATATGGTTTTGAGCATGGTGCTACAAAGAACACTTTTCTTCAAATTGAAAACAATCTCATACATATTTTTTAATTTATTCATCATGTCCTTTTGATCTATTGTTACTATTCATAAGTATGTTATTGATAAATGTATTTTTATAATCTTGAAACATCACCCATTTCCGTCCATAAAGGGCAAGCTACTTGTAGCCCAATAAAGTATTATAAACCTAAGTGAATGGATAATTATTGCCTAAAATCATGGCCCAATAAATCCAAATCCATGACTACATCCATGGTAGTTGTTTATGTGATTGTATGATTGGATAACATATGATGGGAAAATGTATATCAAATTACCTACATGCATCTAGAAAATGAGGTGTACAAAAAACTACTTATGTTAATTTAGGATAATTATTTATATAAGGTAGGCTAGCTTAAGTAGCTAGGATGATCATAAATTTGAGGACTAACCTAGGTATCATAAAATATTTATGCAAAAATTACATCAAAAAGATTTTTTTAATAATATGGGGATCACTCATCAAAGTTCAAAAGTAGTGCATAAGTATATATTTAGTTATTTGCAAATCCAAATTGTATGAACTATTTTCTCATAATGCAAGATGCAAACATGTGCATCAAGCTATGTGTTTTAAAGCTTGTAAATATGTGTATTTTATGAGGTGAACATTTCATGGTTGGAAATATTTTAGAACATTATGGGGAAGGGGTTTTTACAAGCCTTTGATTGTTCATGAAATTGTTGGTTTTATATTTTCCCAATGATAAAATAGGTCTCTCATGTACTCTAAACTTCACTTCTATCATGGAATGTTTTTCTTTTAATCCTTTTACATATTTTGGTCTCCTCGTGTGGTGGGGGGGAAATATATTAAATTTATAGGTCAAGACTCCTTTAATTATAGAGATATCACAAAAGACCTAAACCTTTTCGAGGTCCAAAGAATTTTGAATAGTGATTAGGCTTGTTACAATCTCCAAGTTTTTATTATAATACATTTTGGTTGTGTAATTTCAGATGATGAAAGTTCTTTATGCTTTAGGTCGTGGTGTTTTATGGGGCCAACTTAAAATGACGTGAATCTCACCTTTACAAGCCTATTGTAGCTTGAATGAAGATTATATTGACTTTTGGTTTATTGTTGTATCGAATGTTAGCCCAATATCGTGATTGTTTTGTGTTGGTTCCAAGAATTCAATATCAATTTTTGTGTAGTTGATTGTGTGGAATTTGGAGTAGATTATTATGTTATTATCTGCACCCATAATCAAATTCATGAAGTTGAGTGGGAAGTCATGGTAACTAGTCACTATTATTCACAAGGAAGGTGATGGTTAGATACTATGTGAGTAATAGTCACAAGTTTATGACCACACTTGTTATTTTCATGTTTGGTTTGATTTGGCCAAAATTGACATTACAAATACCTTGAATGCCTAAATGTGTTGTTATGAAGTTTTCGCTACGACTCATAATATGCATAATATTGTTTTGTAGATTGCAAGGCTATTTTATTCATCCAATTTTGAGGATTTATATGAACAAGTTTGATGTTGGTAGGTGTTTATTGGAAGGAATTACTTAATGTTATTAGGGATGAAGGTTTGAAAGTGTTGGGCAAGACATGTAAAGAGCTAAGGCATTTGCGAGTAGAAGATGATGATGTAGGTTATATATCACATAATGGTGTGGTTGTTATTTCACAAGGTTGTGCAAAGTTACAATGTTTGTGATATCACCAATGTTATAATGGGGCATGGTTGTTTGCATCTCACAAATTATCGTATTATGCTTGGAGAAAAGGTAATTTTTTTTGTAGATTTGCCCCTCTATGATGGTGTGAAGTTATTATTATAGGGCTATGTGAACCTAACTCGATTTTGCCTCTACCTGCGACAAGGACCACTAACACACCAAATTAATTCATATTGGGGAATATGGGTGCAATCTCAAGTGGATGCTCATAGGTATCACAAGGGAAAGTGATGTGGGTCTTGCATGTCTTGCATATGGATGCCAACAATTGGAACACCTGGAAGTATGAGGTTGTCCATTAGGGAAAACATGTTTTGCTACTATAGTGGTGGCAATAAGTTATTTGAAATATTTGTGGGTGCAAGGCCACCATCAAGTCAGTGAAACAAGGGTGGAACTTCTGGCCTTAACGTGCCCATGTTTGCACATTGAAATGTACCCTAGTGCTTTAGGACAACGTGGGTAGCTCTTGGCATACTATGCACTAATAGAACCATGAACTCATGGTCCCCTTGAAATGAAAGTGTTTGTCTGAAACCCACATAATCATCAACAAATGCATATTCTCAATTTAAGATTGTGTCCTGGAATTGCAATATGCAGAGTTGAAGGTCAATGTTGAACATTCTTCATATGGTACATTGAACTCAAGAAACCAAGAACGTAAAACATAAGATTTGTCATGATGTTAAAAATTACATTGTTGGCACAAGTTTGCCAATAGACTATATTTACATGTTTATTCAAGCTTTCATGCAATTCTATGTCAATCAAATTGATGATTGGAACATGTGTATGTATTGAATTTTATTGACAACAACTTGGAAAGTGGAATAGTTGTTAGTAGTCAACCCATCCTTGGGTAGTATGCTACTAACAGCTTATTGACCTCATTCTAAATTTGCTAGGGCAAATGGGCTTGTGTTGGGAAGACTGTGGATATTGTAATCTTCTAGGCTAAAGCCACACAACTAGCATGGGGAAAAAATTGGAGGATTTTGAAAAAAAGGAATAAAAACATACATCACAAAATGGTGGATGCTAGCTTTATGTGTTAGGGTTTCACTACATTAGTAAAACTTCCCTTGTAAGGATAGAGTCCATCCTGTAGGGAAGGAATAGTGTAAATACTCTGCTTCCATTCAAGACCAATATTGGGCATGCTTTCAATCTGTCAATGTTCTATACGTTGTAATAACACATGGGCTTTAAACACATGTTGCCATTTGAAAACATATAAATGTAACAAAAGCTTGAAATATATAACCTATTTTCTAGAGATTGGATGCCACATGTGACTACTATTATATGTCAAATAAGGCATCTTTTGACATGTAATTACATCCAAATGTGTCCTTTCAAAAATTAGGGTTCACAAATATATGAGACTTGAAATCATAAACTTTAAATAAATCCAAAAAAATACTATTACAAATAGCAACAACTAATTAATTAACTGCATTTAATCAAAACATTACATAACAAATTAATAATTCAATAATTAATCTCAGATCTTGATTAATAAAACATAATAATCTATGACTTATAAATAATAATAATATTGAATAATTGAATAATTGAATTATTCAATTGAATTTATTATTCATTTAATATGTTAATAAGTTGGTCAACAAAAATTATATTTATTAATTCCTTATTTAAAAATTTTAATCTAATCTGATTATTTAATAAATTACATATTTTAATAACTAATATTCAACATTTACTTATTTAGTTGATATATTATTCATTTTAAATTATTAACCGATCCCTTATCTATAATTAATTCATGAATAAATAATTATTGGTTAGATTTCATTTCACTATCTGAAAATTAATATATATTAATCATGAGTTATGCTAAGTAACATATAAGTACTAATGAATGAATAATTATGGAGTTTATAATAATATTAATCAAAATTTCATATTAATTCATATGTAATTAATATTCAACGAGTTATTCGACAATTCATATTTACACATCAAGAATGATGGTTAGTAGATATTAAATAATATTTTATTTTATTAAATAATAAATATTAATATAATAAAATATCATCAATTTAATTATTCATTTCATATTAATGATTCATTGTTAATTAAAACTAACTATCAATTAACCTACTTAGTAAAATTTTATTTTAATATTTAATATCAAATATTCAGGAATTTTTATTTAATAAATAATAATTAAACTGATAGTTGATCAATTAATAATTTATTTGTTATTAGATAACTAACATTTTAAAAGGTAAATGCCAAAATAAAAATAATTTTTTAATTATTAATTAATCAATTAAATGTAGAATTAAAGTGCTAACCAATTAATTAATTGCATTATTTTAAACTTTTAATTTGTATTGAATTATTGAATTACATATTAAATAAATAATTCATAAAATAATTACCTATGATTGGTGAATTATTATTATGAATTAAATGATGAGCTAGTAGAAGGTATGATGTAAGAGTGGATGCTACTTATAAAATTAAATAATTATAATAATGTAATTATAGGTAGGTTTTTATGTGGGTAGGGAGGTAATTAATTAATGGGCAATAAATCAATTAGCTAGTTAAATAGTTAGTTAATTGGTTTTTATTACCCACGTAGTTATGTAATTAAAAAAAAAGAATAATAAAACATATGGGAACAAATTTCAAGTTGTAATTCAATTTGCAACTAAAAAAATTGTAATGTTTGTATTTAAATGCAACTATAAACTTATAAACTAAAAATAAACTAGTTTCCCAATTGTGCAACTCACACCTTTTGTACAAAAGTTGAATAACATGTAACAACTAAACTTGACTACAAGTATAATTGGATCAATTGTTGGATTATTCACCCACTTCAAGTAGGATTTATAACCCAAATGAGTGCTAGAAAATTGCAAATATGCCACAATTCTACCTTCATCACATTATGCGTCTTCTAATTTGTAATGATTATATTTGTATGTAGCTAAAAATCAACTATAAATTGACTAGTTTTCAAAATTTGAAACTTAGACACCTTTCATGCAAATAAATGTTTTAAATGCAATAACTAAAAGGATTATTCATTATTTCAAGTTAAGCAACTCATGAAAAACTATATGTGTACTAATGAATATGATTGTTACTTTTCCTTCCATTACACAAGTTCAACACCTTTCACTCTTATCCATTTCCTAAAAATTTCCATTAAAAATAAACCAACCATTAGACATATGCATCTTATTTAACATGTGTTATAACCAAATGAACCTTGAAGTATTTATAATCTTGTCCAATAATGGAAACCATGGAGGTGACAATTCTATCCCCATCTGCTAGCATTACCTTTGTGTTGCTTACTTCTTTTTTACAAGTCTATTTTTATTTCATCACACTCAAATTTCAATGGCTCCACCTTAGTGAAGAAAAAGAAATAGTAACCATATTATTGTTGTTGTCAACAATTTGTTGCTAACATACAATAATTTATTTAAAAAAATATAACATAACCTAAAACAAGAAGTAAAAATGATGTTGATAAATGTTTTAATCATTTTTATAACTTTTACTTATTTTGTCAACAAAGTCCACACGTACATTATAACTATATAATTGGTGATAATGAAATCTTTCACCTGTCTCCTATGTTTTTAAAGTTGTTAAATTGTTCCCAAGGAAATAGGAATAAACTGAGAAGCAAAACAAACACTATGAGAAAAATGGGCCTTTTGCAACTAGCCTTGCAACTCAGTAATTTATATAATTAAACTAATGATTATATGATAATTAAAGATGTAAAAAAACTTATTATTCAATTATTTGAAATAATGATTTGAATTATATATTTGAATAAATATTTTCCAAAATTTTAATTATCAAAATGTTTAATCTTATTTTATGAAAATTAATAATTTAAAATAGACTTTGATTAAATATATCATAATTAATTATTTGGATTGATTATTTGAATTCACTAACTAGTGACCTAATTATCTAAATTAATACTTCAAATTCAAATAATTAGTTAGTTCATGAATTATGATAATTAATACCAACAAACTAATTAATTTAATACTTTTTATTTTGAATAATCAATCTAATTTATTAATTATTCGATTTTAGATAATGTATTATCAGATGATTAATTATCTAAATTCATTTAATTACTCACTTGTCATTTGAAATTTTTAAATAAAAGTTATTTAAATTAATTAATGGGCTAATTATATGAATAAAACTGATTTATAATTCATAATTCATAATTCTCAATTTAATTAGTTTACTATAATTAAGTAAATTACATACAAATGAATAATTAATAATTAGTTTAACTAATTAGTTCCTTATAAAATAATAAGTTACATATTAATTGAAAACTAATTATTAAAAATTCAATATTAATTATGAATTTTGGTAGAAAATATGAAGGTATAAATAGGCATATCCATACATACATCGAACTGGATTTGCAATATAATATACAAATTGCTTTTAGTTTCACATCCAAATTAAATATATGTTTTTCCAAATAATGGGCTGTTTAATGAATTTAAATAATTAGTGATTTAGTAGTTATTGATGATTTAATAATTATCTTAAATAATTGAACAATGCATTATGAAACATCCCCAATTTGGATAAATATTTATTTGATTAATATTTGATAAGTAACTAAATTTTTAATTAATGTAAATTTAATTATATGAATTACACTTATTAACTCATATTTATAATTAAATTATCAAAACAATAATTCTTTACAAAACATTGCATATGAATATCTATCCTTATTAAGTTATAAGTAGTTGTATTATAATCATAACATAGTTGAACAATAATATTTTAGTAATGATGCACTGATGGGTGTATTAATTTAATCAATGGGAATCATAGTTGAAAATTAGTTGCAAATGTATCTTATAATGGGCGGTGGAAATGTGAACATATGGTGTGATCACATGAACACATAATTGTTGTTTCAATGGCACATTTACAACAGTTCTAAAGTAGTTACTACATACAACTACAATGCAACTTTTTTTAAAATCAAACATGGTTGATTACATATGTATATACAATATGTATAAATTGTTATATATAAAACCCAATTTTAACTCATTTGCAACTATGATACAACTAATTGATTTTTTAATGCGGTAATTTATTTATTAATACACAGTAGTTGTAATATTAAAGGATAGTTGCACAATAGTTATATATGAGTTGATATTTGAATTTTAATAATATGGTAGCGTGGTTTTGATGGACATAATTTTTCATAATGAAAGTTGGGATTCAAATAATTATAACAAATTCAAGTGCATGTCACTAATTGAGCAACACATTTTAGTCATAAACATTATGCGACTTCTAATGTGATTGTGTGATGTGTAATGTCATTTGCGACTACAGTTTCATGCCACTTGTCTAAAGTGACTATGGACATTTTTAGTTGCAAGTGTCAAATAAGATTGAAATGCAATTACAAATGCAATTGTTAATTTCCAAATTTCTTCTAGTGTTTCACTATGATTTCAACATCTACTTCATTGAAAATAAACAAAAAACTTCAAAAAAATTTGATGCAATGGAAATTCCTAATGGAATTTTTAAAACTTATAATGTTATAATTTCAAACTTTAGCATTCAAAATACATGGAGGGTTTAAGGATTTTTGCAATTAAATTTATGTTATCAAAGTTACAAAAGGTTGTAGGGCAATTACAAATAGATGAATTTTCAAGATGATGGTTAACTAGCTAGAATTGATTGAAGATTCAATCAAAAAGTCTAAACATAAACATAAACAAGTTGATTTTTAATTGCAACATAGTCCACTATAACAAAAGGTGTCCTTGTAGGCCAAACAATTTCACTGGATTATGAGTGAATTCATTGGTTATAGTGAACATGACCTAGTGGGGAAACAATGAATTCATTGGTCTAGTGAACAAGGACTAATGAACTGCACCCACATTTTTTAGTAGTGATCTTAATATAGTTGAAAGGTAATTGTACACATAGTTATCACAAACCTTCAACAAGTTAATCTATCACGATGTGATGATATTAATCAACGTGGATGATGCCAATGGTTATGGAAAATTTGGCCATCACATATATTTCACTATTTGTGGGGGTGATTATTTACCTCAAGTTTGTAAGTTGGAGTTAAAAGACTAATATGTGTATCTACAACAAACAACATTGATTGTAAAATATGTAAGTACATGGGATGAATCATTAATTTGAAAATGGTGAAGGTTTGCCTTTTGGGGCGTTATTGCTAGAAGGGTAGGATGGTTAGTTTTGGAATAATTTGTGCAAGAGTTGACACAACACATGAAACCTTAAAAAGGGCATAATGGTTAGTTATGGAAAGATTGTGTACAAGAAATTTCACCCTATATAGATAGAGGGGTGATTTGCTATGATGTGCCATGTAATAAGGTTTATTGTTATTTGGTTGTTGGTTATGGACATCAATAGGTGTACATGCTAACATGGTAGTGTCATGTTGACATTGTCATCTTGTGCCACTTTCAATTATTAAAATTTCATACATTTTGTAATACCCAAATCACCAAAAACATCTACATCACATTCCACAAAATATTATTCCAATTAGAACTTAATGCTACCATGGAAAAACATGTTGGTATTTTTGTCATAATCCCTACATTTCAAAAAACTTGTCCCCACTAATTGGAGCTTATTGGTCTAACAATAATGTGTGAATATCATTGTCACTAAACACTATAATATTGTGCATGTTTGCTCATTCCTTTGGCCTCAATATATATATATATATATATATTTTTTTTTTTAAATTTATTTTTTTTCACAAATCTTTATACATGTATATTTATATCTTAGTGTCTTTTTATCATGCGGATTCTTGCTGATTTTTTCTCTATTTTAAAAAAAAAAAATAATTCCATTTCCTTATTCCATAACTTTATGGTGATAAATGAATACAAGAATTTATTGCATTTTTCTTGTTTATATATGTGTGTTTGAAGCTTTTAAACATTTGTGGGTCCATGCACACCCTTCACGAACAAATCATATCACACATTTATTTTCATTCCAATCTTTTTATTAGTGTTACAATTCATAGCAATCTTTAGCTCTTGCAAACTTTTTGGCATAAGTTGTTTTTGCATGTTTCTTCCAACTATTTTTGTTGCAATTATGTTTTTATATGTCACAATTTTCTTCGTCCTCAATTTGTACAATATGTTTTGTTAATGAAATGTTATTTTTTTCTTGTCAAGAATGTTTCATTTTCAAAAAATTCTCCTAGTTGTAATGGGGAATGGCAACCATGGATTGGCTTAAATTTGGATGCACTATTTAATTCTATGATATTTCAATTTTGCAATGCAAATTTGTTAGTTTGTAATGATATAACAATAATAATTCTTCACATAGTTAGGAATCATTGAAAATTTTGATTCATGCAACTATGTTTCCACAACGATAATCATAACATGATTAAATTCCCCAAGTTGGGAAAAAAAACTCATGTTCTTCTTTTCATTGTTTGCATGGAACCTAATTAACCCATGAAATCATAAACCTTTGGGAGGTAATTTTCATTTCCAAAAGAGTGTCAAACATCTTTCATGGATCTATGTGCATAAAAAGGAAATGCGCCATTGAGTTTGAACAAAATAATGTGAAAAACAAGTCGTCAAAATTTCAAAGTGTTTGATAAATTTACATCAGCAAACTTAAGCATTCAGAATACAACAATCTATTTACCTAGAACTATGTGGTAGGCGTAGATCCTATCATGTAATTACTCTCTACCTATTTAAAACAATATGAATTTTACTTCAAGCATTCATTTCAACTTTTAAAATATGTGGTTTCAATTATTCAAAACAATTTTGGTAGGCTATTTTTACATAGTTTCCTTCTTACAACTATTGTTCATTCTACTCAAGTTCCATTTCCTTATTAAAAAACAAATTTATGGTCAAAATATAGTTAGATATTAGAAACCAAAACACAATATTTACATAGTAAAATAAAGGTTTTCTTATCAAATTCACACTATTTTCTTTACTCATAATTGAACATATCATAATTTTTAATCTTAAAAGTAGAAATCAAAATAAAAAACATGAAAAATCTATGGTTTCCAATACCAATAGAACTTTAAACTCATGTTATGTGTATAGTCTAACTCTAATGCTCTTTAATTCTAACTTTGTCTGCAAACAAAAACAATTTCACAAAATTCCATTAAATTCCAAAATTACATTCTAAGTTTTTTTCCTTCCAAAAGTAACTCAAAATCAAATGACCAATACTCTTAGTCCTCTCCAACTAATCAATTGCTATATTGCATTCCTACCATTCACTAATTAATCATTGCCTTGTTGAATTTGCTCCATTCATTGGGTAACATTATGGCAAAATTTTGAATTTGAAAAAATAAAATGAAACACTACCCATCCAAGTAAACCTCAAAATAAATGTTTCCAAATTAATTATCCCATGTTTAAATTTAAATTCAAATGAGTTCAACTTGACTATAGATATGAAATAATACAATAAAAATGCATAACGCCGTGACCACCAATAAGGACATTTCCAATGAATGTCATGTAATTTGGTGCTTTAAATTAAACCTTGCAATTACATGGTTAGTAACACCTACTCCAATAGTATTTAACAAACAAGACAAATTAATGACAATTTATTAAACACCACAAACTACACTACACTAGGTGCTTAGTCTATATAGGAAAGTTAACCAAAGGGGTTTGGCTTTTGAGCAACCTTCCTCACATGCAAAAATAATGGACAAGATGTTTTTTACAATTCCTATTCAAAATCTACATGGATATGGTTCAATCACCACATCATTGAAAATATTTTCTTCTTGTGCCACCAACCTACGTTTTTTTCCAAACATGTTTAAATATATGCCATCAATCCTTTATTTTTTTTCATAAAAAAAAGCCATATATATATATATATATATGGCCTTAAATAGGCCTTCAAGGGTTAAAGATCATTACTACCATAAAACCTTTACCATTTTGAAATAATTTAGGCGAATATTTATTTATTTTTCACGTTTTCATTTTGAACCTCCAATCACAATTTAAAAAAACTTTCAAATGTAGATTTTAAAAAATTCAGCATATTATTGCAAATAATACTTATGTAGTTATGTTGGTACTAATGAGTAGATAGTTTACATGTTGGTAAACTGATGAATCCAACAATTGTGATGATTTATTGTGATGACTAAGGTAGATAGTGATTTCAAATAAGTATTGATTATTGGAATTAGGAGGTGCTCACTACCCATGGACAAATCAACACATGAACCATACATTTCAAAATTTTAAAAGTAATTTTTTTTGAAACTTTCAACAAGGCAATTTGCAAATTTTTTTTGAAAATTTGAA
>Ga0116228_10004680_pt1 | contig 12148 bp, 11 predicted proteins | sample S1TSphfallax_2_FD_89694 | JGI IMG/M metagenome (GOLD analysis project Ga0116228, IMG submission 89694) | Host-associated microbial communities from peat moss isolated from Minnesota, USA - S1T2_Fc - Sphagnum fallax MG | ecosystem: Host-associated > Plants > Peat moss > Unclassified | place...
TAAATTTCATTTAAATGTTAGTTATAATAATCAACATTCAAGTATTTGGAATGTAGGTAGAATTCAAGAACCCATAGCTTGCTTCAATTTAGGTCTGTATTTTGATGGCTTATGATGAAACAAATTCAGGAAGCTAGGTGCAGGTAGACATGAAGGATCGGATTCATACATTGTTCTTTAATTTTTTAGGTTATTGTAGCTTGGTTGGGTTATGCGGGGTGTAGGCCCTCAAGACAAATCATGTGGAGAAATCAATGAAGCAAATGAGGGCATCTGATGGAAAATACCCTACAATTAAATTGAATAATTCAATTGTTCAATTATGGGATTTAGAGTCACCACGTCAAATATGTTGGGCTACACCTATGCTTGAATTGCAATATAATGAATTGTCTGCACCTTCTATTTTCTCGCACTCGTACACTGTTATAAGTTTATTGGTTAGCATCGCCTAACATGAAGCTAAAGGTTTTAGGGTTGGTAACGTCGGTAGTGTGGATTGATGATAATAGGAGGAGCATTTGGCACTTGATACGATTTTTAAAAAAATTACACAAGGTATCAAGAATGTGCCTATCTTCATGTTGGATGGTAACTTATGTCTAGTAGCTTTGCAACATGTATGCCCATGTGAACATTTTGGTGGGATAAATATGTTCTTTGTGGCTTTGAAGATGCCCAAGGATTAAGCTTGCACATGATTAAAGGTCTAGGAGAGGTGGTTAATATAGAAATCATAATGAAGGAAATCAATTTGATGTGAAACCTCAGAATGTGATGAAATTGAGGACACATGACTAAAAGACACTCAACTTTTGTTATTGACTTGGTGGGAGGCATGGGAATTGTGGTGACAAAGTCCAAGGTAATAGCATGCTAGTCTAATTTAGCCTCCACCACCGCCCAAATTGGTGACATTCATGTGTTTTGTCAATCATTGTAAATTTATGTGGTTCCTAATCAATAGATGAGTTCTACACAACAATGTTTGATAAAGTTTCCACTACTTGTGGAGAAATTGTTTTACTTTGATATACTAGGTGGAGTCATTATAACAAATGGTAGCATTTCATAAATTGTTGTTCAGAATGTTGGCCAACATCAAAATTCAAGATTTTTTTTAATGTTGAGGCAGATTCTAAGTTTGTGAGAAAGAGGGATTGAATTGGATTGCGAATTACATTGATGTTCTAATGCAGTCGCTTAAGGGGTTTCGCTTCTGTTAGTGAGTTTTATGGGGGTGAATTGGGTTGTTTATGGTGTAGATTATTTATGCATCACTTAATGAGGTTGAAGTTATAGCAACATCATAATCTCCTTACCCAAATTGTGTGAGAAGGAAAACTCTTCATAAAACTAGAAGTGTACATATGGACATTACTTGGCCTATTGCCATAATCTGGGGATTAAGACAATTTAATACCCTTGGCAGGCATGGCATGTGCTTTGCTGATTTAATTGATCATATTTCTTTTTCACAATCCCTGAGGTATGAATCCAATCATGACACCTCCAAGAAGGATCGATGATGGGTCTAATTAAGAAATGACGTGTAAATGTGTAATTACAGCCTTGTGGTTTCATTCCTACCAAACTAGTCTTATGTTGATGTCATTGTAATACATATTGGAACTTGATTGTGTTTTGGGGTTGAATCACTCGCTAACATGATTATATATGAAAACCACTTTTAGTTTCTGCAGTTAAACATATTTTGCCATTGATGTTGGTGTAAACTATTGTGGTTCAAACTGTACATTTAACATAACAACTTCAGCTTATATAATTGGAAAATGAAAGAGTTTCTGGTTGCTGAAAAGATGTTAATTGTCAAACAGTGATACATGAAGGAGAACACAAAAATAGCAAAATGTGGCTACAATAAACCATGAACAAAGGCACATGATAGGTTGGACCTTGACATCCCAATTAATAGGGGAAGTAACCAATTAGCAACTTATTTGCAGTTCCTAGTGTTACCTAGATCAATCATGAACCTTGGTGGAATAGGGAATTGCTTGGTGGTTAATGTTATAGTTAGTTTTATTAGCTAGTTCTGATGTGCAAACAAAACTTACACAAGGGGTTATAGAAGTGAATTTTGGTGTTGTTGAGTTAGAATTGGATGTGCCATCTCAATTATAAGACCTTGGTGTCAAGCAAGGGCCTTGTATTTCTAGCTTACAAATTACGAATGAATCTATGCAAGAAATTTTCAATGGGAGTCACCTCTTTGGTGGCAATGTTACCCAATGTAAGCTAGCAAGGGGGTGGAGATTCTTTGAAGAAGTGGGATCTTAGACATAGTTTTCCATGCTATTAGCCTCTATTCCATTGTTTGGAGGTCATTTTTTGATGATTGTTCACTACATGTATTTAATGGCCATTAGTTACTATACATGTTCATGAATCATGGTTGTGTGCTATAAAGCTTTTTCCATCCACTAAATTCAATGGACTTTGCCAATAAACAAAGGTGTTCTTGCAATCCTTGCTGCAAGTTGAAATGGTGATGAGGGATCAATCAATTGTCCTCTTTCTTTTGAACTTGAAGTTCCACAAGCTTTTGCTAAGGCACATACTTTCTCCTTTGTCTTTGTTTGCTTACACTAAGTGTTTAAATCGATTTTGTTGTTATTATCAAAGCCAAATGTTTCAACCATTGTTGCTCCATTGGTGAAATTGACTATCTCCTCACAAAGCTTGGTCAAGCTTTGAAAACCATGGTTTCATTTCCTCACTGTGCTAAACTGAAAGAGTTTGGTTCATTTGGTTCATTCATTGACAAAATTATCACCTATAGTTGTAGTGCCTAGCTAAGAAAAATAAAAAATTGAGAATTTTTGTGGATTTGAAAAAGCTTAATGTTGCCACAAAGAAAGATCCATACATGTTGCCTTTTATTGATGAGGTTATTAACACTATTAGTTGGACATTAAGTTTATACATTTTTAGATGGTTTTTTGGATACCATCAAATTTCCATAACATTGGAAAACTAATACAAGACTGCTTTTGTTATTGATTGGGGGGTTTTTGTATGGGTTGTAATGCCTTTTGGGGTAAAAAATGGACCATCAACCTATCAAAGGGCAATCAATAAAGCATTTCATGAATACATTGATGTATTCATGAAGATTTTCTTAGATGATTTTATTGTTGTCAATAACTTGTCCACCCACATGAAAAATTTCAAATTTTTTTTTCTTAAATGTAGAGAGTATGGCATTAGTCTAAATTTAAAAAAATGTGCATTCATGGTCTGTTTTGAAACTATTTCAAGATTCATAGTCTCAAAAGAAGGAAAAACACTTGATCCTAAAAAAATAAAAAGCATAGTCAAAATGTTAATACCTAAAACATTTTAGGAGATTCAAATGTTCAATGGAATCGCCCAGTTCTATCAATGTTTCATCAGAAATTTTGCCTCTATTATGGCACTAATTAAAAAGTTACTCATGTAAACTAAGATATTTGAACATGGACTATTAAATGTCAAATTTTTTGAGAAGACATCAAAAACTAGTTCATTCAAGCTCCAATACTCATTAATGCTAATTGGGAACTAGAATTTCATGTTCATACTGATGCATCTCAATTAACAATAGGGGCAATATTGGCCTAAAACCCAATAGGTAAATTCGATTAACCTTGTATGTATTATTCAAGACTACGAAATTCTAGTGAGATGAATCATATTATTATAGAAAGAGAGGGTTTAACTATGGTCTATGCCTTACACAAGTTTAGACATTACCTGTAAGGTAACAGGTTCACATTCTACATGTAAACCATATGGCTTCAATATATTTGATTAACAAACCACAAGTTTTTGGCAAGTTAGCTAGATGATTCTTGCTATTCCTAGAGTATGATTTTAAGATTATTTATAAATGTGGTAGGTCTCACCTGATGGCAAATGCATTGAGTAGGTTACCTAACTAGTATAAACCTATTGGAATACTTGATTAAACCTATGATGCTCACATATTCACATTACAACCTAAGTGGTTGTAGAATGTTTATGAATACTTGTTAGAGGGAGTGATGCCAGAGAGGTTTACTAAATCACAAATACAATAGTTCACCCCAAAGAGTAAAACCATTTATGTTTCATGAAGGAGTATTATACAAATTTGGACAAGACAATAAGTTTCATGTAGTCTTACAACCAGAATAGGTAATCGCAATCTTGTAAAAACTGCATGAAACAATTACACGAGGGCATTTCTTTTCTAACATCATTATGAGAAAGATCTTGAATGTCAGTTATTGGTGGTTGATGATGAATTGGGATGTTCACGAATATTGTTGAACCTATGACCAATGTCAATGAACAATTAACTTATTGATGCAAAACCTCACAAAATTGGTTACCAATTTACTTGAAGAACCATTTCAAAAATAATTCAAACTTATGTTACACTAAGATTTTTTTATAAGGATGAATAAAACTTCTTCATGAGTTCCTCTGTTACTACCTACCATCACATACTTTGCATGTTCACTCAAATAAGCATAATGAATTCATATTTTGCTCCTTGGATGGGGTCTATAAACATGTTGTCAACTTCAAATGCTTGTTCTTCAAGCAAGTCCTTGGTGGTTAACAATATGATGTTTGACAATCCTAGCAACATATCCTTGCCTAAACGCATATTGGTTCGTTGCATGGCTGAACTTGCCCTTGCCATAGTTTGTCCAATTTGCTCCAAATATTGGTCTTTAACATCAATTCCATGAAAGTTTGCAAAGAAATTGTGGAACATTCTTTTTCCTACATGCTTAGGTTCAAAATTAATGTCCAGCTCTTTTGTCCACCCTCGTCTTGCACGTAAAATAGCCAAATGAATCTGTAATTCCCCTGGTGTAGCATGAGTATCATCATCCTCTGCACTTCCTCTTCCTTTTTCATTTCCTCTTTGCATTACATAACATATTACCTAGTAAAATTGTTGCACTTGTTGCAACTAGAAACTCAAAGAGGAAAACCTATCTAGAGAAGAAATTTTGAGTGTCAAAAGCAAGGAAACATGGTTCAACTTTATTAGCCTCTATTGAATTGGGACTGGTAATAGTAAGTGATAAGGTTGTAACCACTTGTACCATAAATTGCGCTTCTACTTTGGCATGTGTCATAAGACCAACCAATCTATGTTGCAAGAACCATGTTCAATAATGCACAATTACAAAAAAAAACACCCAATTCAGGAATCAATTTATAGTACTACTGCACATTCAAAAGTTCTTAAACATCTAGACATCTCCAATTTGATATTGCTCACAATGTTGTTAGAAAAACTTGGATAGTGGGCAAAATCCTCAATGAAAAACAAGATCATATTTGGGACTTTGAACATACAATGATAAAAAAATATAGTGCAATCCATTGTATATATATATTACAAAAGTCATTATTATGAATTACCATTTTAGCCACTATAACTGTTGACATTGCAATCTACTTATCTTTTGATGCAAATTCATACATGTCCATAAAATAATGACATTAGTTGCATCAAACATGCATGATTAACAATTGATCCTTTCAAATTAAAAAGGAAATCTCAATTTACATTGAGGAATTTTCAAATGATCTTTTTGACCTTTGAAGAATTGATTAACTTGATAACAATCTAGACCTTGAAAACAACTATTAGACAAGATAATAGACATGTGGATTGAGAATAATTGTTCAAAACTACATAAAGAAACTATCAAACCAAGGAAATGCTCTTAGGGACTTTTGAGTTTGAAATGTGTGTTGAAAGTATTTCCTAGATTGTCCAACTAGTCCATTAGCACAAAAATTCTCATACAAGCTCTTATTCCAATTGCCTATCACACCAATAAAAAATGCAAAGGTCGAAAGCTCACGAGACTAAACTAAGGTAAGAAAGTACAATTGATAAATTCATGCGTCACCTAATTTAGACCTAAAATCCACTGCTATAATTATCCACCTTAATTGGCCAATAATTCTAATACATTCATTCAATTGATGTTGGAGCTCAATTTTTTGGCAATGTATGAATTCATTGCCCTAGAAAAACATAAATGCATGCACATCAACACTTAAAACAACATATGAGTAGATCATCCTTGCATTACAAAAATGTCCAAAATATGGACAAACATAATTCATACAAAAAAATGTCTTTTGACATATTTGGAAATTTTTCATAAAATTAAATCACTTTTTGCTCTTCTTTGGTCTCTTCAATTCCATAAAACCACATGCCCATGTTTGGCATCTAGAAACTACATCCAAGGATCTACTTAGGGCTTTGTGAGGTCTCTTCCCTTTAGTTTTCTTGATTGTATAGTCCACATCTAGAAGCTTTGACCTTTTCATCCTTACTCCTTGTGGCAAAGATGCATTTAATGGCAACCTACCAAGTGGACAACTCAAGGGTGACAACCTTGCAAACATATTTTTGACTAACACATGGTCCAAGTTTTGGTTTTCTTTCTCACCAACAAGGTCAAATTGTTTTGAGTGCCATTTGACATGACTGGATGCTTCCTCATCACTATTAGTTTCTAACTGGAAATCCACATCTTCATGATCTTGATCTTGAATGCCATCTTTTGTCTCCATCCCAATTGCATCTTTCTCCTTGGGTGTTGTGCCAAGAATAGGTACATCATTTGTGATTTCTTGCATTCTAGGAGCAAAATACATAACAAGGGGGTTGAGCTTGTTATGAAACATGGTTGACTGACAACACTTCCAACTAATAATGACATTGTCACAAATTGGGCAATTTTGCAACCCTTGTACACATGACCCACAAAATGTTGAATGGCTGCAAGTTTGCAAATCACACAAGCAAAAATGTGTTAGTTTTTTAGCATATGTGTCCATAACAACTTAAGCTTACAAGAAAAAATTGTAACACATTCAAAGAAAACCTCCAGTATATGAGTTAAATCACAAAATGCAAGATGAATGTATCTAAAACTAAAGGAAAAAATACACTATAGGGTATAAATAAAGTTCAATTCATTACCTCAAGGTATATTGTTGATAGTTGTTTAAAACAAATGCTACACTTTTTGGGAGGAGTTAAATCTATTGCAACAACTTTTGGCTTCTCCACATTGCATAATTGGTCAAAGTCACTTGAACCTGGGCTTGGCAAGGATAGATCTTCATTGTTGGAAATTAATCAAAAAGATTGGATAGCCGAGGTGTAACCATTGTTGGGTCCTACTATTATGTTTCCAAATTATAAACCTAATGTCAAAATTAAGCATATAACATCAAATGACAAAAAATCAATAGCTCATTTTGAAATTGAAGTTTTAGATTATTTCTCTAGGACTCTAAATTATACAACACATGACTTTAGGACAAATTCAGAATTCTTCATTTAAAGTATATTCAAGATTAGGAATAGAAATTTGGATTTTTATAATAATGTTTGCCACCAAGGAAATAATTCACATTTTAGGACCAAGAGTCCTAACATTGGACTAGGGTTTTTGTTTCAAGACTCAATAACAAATAGAGTATTGACTAAAAATAGACTAAGAATATAAATCCAAATGACAAAGGACTAAAAATCTTGACTTTAGAATGAATCCTTACTTACAAGTCTTGATCATGCATAAGAATTCGAGTCCAATCCTAAGTTGCCGATTGCAATTAACTATTGAGGACTAAATTCCTCATTACTCCTCTGGGTTTATTGTAAGGATTTATGCTACTTGATTTTTAGCTTAGGGATTAAACTCAATGTAAAGAATTAGACAAGACAATCCAAATTACATGAACACTCAAGAAATTCCAGGAACCCCAAGACTTTCAAATGCATACATGTACTACTACACAACAAACTTATCCTTGGGTGGTACCACTAGGAACATCACACCTAAAATTTATGTGACCCATCCAACTTAAAAACAACATAGGACTCACATAAAGAAAGCTTTTCATTCCAAATTATTTATCAAAAGTTTATCCAAGTCATGTAAAATTCAAAATTCAAATTAAATTTACATGTGTTTTGATGTGGAAAATGAATGCATAAGGAAAAATTTCAAGAATGTCACATACAAGATTTTTTTGATCAAGAACACAAAAGGAATTTTTTTTGGATGTTAATTTTTGAGAATACTTCAAATGCCAACCTACTTTATGTTTTTTTATATAGATAATTGATTGAATCTATTTTGATTTAGTTATGAATTTTTTAAATCAAAAGCATTAAGCCCCAAAGGGGCATTGATGTTAAGAACACAAATGTTAATTATTTTCACCATTTTTCATTTTAATGATTATTTTGGATCATTCCCTTGTGCATGTATTAAATAAATAAGAAAAAATATCTAATGTGTAAATGTAAGGACATTTAAAAGAAAAAAGTTAGGAATTGGGTTAGGAATGGTTCATGAATCAAAATGTTAATGCATATTATACGTTTTTGGGTGTTCATTATTTTTCATGAGTGTGTGCATAGGTGGGGAGCATATTAGCCCACCTAGTCCAATCAAATAAACCATGTATAAATAGATGGAATTTTATTTCTCAAATTGGGTCCAACTTTCTTGTGATTTTGGTAAGGTGGTTCCTAGTGGTACCACCCAAGGAAAAGTTTGTTGTACACGAAACTATCAAATATGAATTACAAATCTACCAAGAAACCCATGTTGCCATTAAAAGTTGTTAAGGATTTAAAAAACATGTTAAGTAGCAATTTCACATGAATATGCGTTATTTCCAAGACTAAAGCCACATAACAGAAAGAAACACAAAAATATGAACTTAACATTCAAACAAAACTAAAGTTACAATTTGTAAAAATGTAGTTCATGATTTACCATTCATTACTAGAGTTGATTTAGGTTGTTGTGTCATTATGTGACCCCTCCTTGGAAATAATCTTCAAGAGGGGCCATTGTTATTATTGGTGAAGATGTCACCTTAATGCGGTAACCCATCGCAACGCGCTAGTCATTTGCATATTCCTCCTCATAGCCTTTCACCAAACATTTAGAAGAAACCTTTGAATGTTCAAGAAGGCACCATGGGTGATAACTATGACCACATGATAAAAAAAACATAGTTGTGGCCAGTATAACATAAGTCACAAAATGGACAAGGATTCAATGTAACTAAAGTATCTTTCAATCTTTTAGGGTTGCATAAGATAGGCAAGGGATACAAACTTGGCCCACCCCCTCTTTCCTTTTGTGAGACTAATTGGCTCAATCCCACATTTTCCTTGTCCAAAAACATTAATTTTCTTGCATTTTCCTTAGTAACACAAGAGGCACATTTTTCATCTATTGCCTTATAATTATCCTTTAAGCTTTCAAGCTTCTTTGTAGTTCGTTTTTCCTTGTTCTTTGCCAACATGACCTTGACCTCACATTTTTGCAATTTCATGGTGTCAAAAGCACCTTACGCTATCTATGATGTTATAGCTTGTTGAATCACAAAGACATCATTGGCAAAAACATCACTAAAGGCATCAAAATTGGTAGAATTTGAACCTATTTGTAAAAAAGTTTATACTTGCAATTTTAGATTTTTTTAGCCTCTTAGAGTTTTTCTTTGTGACATATTGGAAGACTTGAAAGGTTGCTTTGCACTTCCTAAGGCCTTTTACTACTTGATCATGGTCAATAATCCTAGCAAATAACAAAATATATAACCTTTTAGATTCCTCTAAAAAATCAAAATTTTCTAAATTCAAGGTTGTGGGTTTTGTGGACATATGAAAATACTCTTCATTTTTTTGTCTACAAATGTAATTTTGTTATCTCCATTTCTAAAATGGTCTAGCGGGGAAGAGAAACAATTGAGACAATTGAGACAAGGTTCTAGGTCCTAGCAAATGACTACAAACAGAAGACATACCCTCCATCTTCCTTATATTCACATTCAAATGAACCAAACACCTTGATTCAAGCTTGTCACTACATTCTACAAGACAACAATTGTCCTTAAGTTGCCAAATGGGCAAGGGTAGTGATATAGGAGCTTTCAATGGTCGTGGGGTAGGTGCTTTGAGGTTGTTCAAAATTGTTTTCTTCAATTTTCATTCAAACCCAAGCTCTTTTGATTTCTTCATAGCACATCAAAAATTGAATGTGTGTGGCATAACCAGCCTAGTTAATTTGAAAGCATTTAAATTCAACAACAATTACTCTTGCAAACCCCAGATTGATTTGGTTGTTCAACACCTTTGGCTTGCCATTGATGCATTGATACAAGTCTCCAACATGTTGCACTACTTCTACTCTTGGGCATTTGTTATACTTCCACCCATTCTTCCTTTGTTTCGAACCATAAAAAACATTGATCTCTTTGACATTCACCTTCTTGTTTGTAATTTGTGTCACATCCAACCTTAAGTTCGGTAAACCTTTGTTCATGGCAAACCATTCTTCATCATAGGTGGCCATGGAACTTCAACCTTAGCCATTGTTGCAACCCATGATCCCATCACACAATTAAAGATTATGATTATGACTAATCATCATTACAATGAAACTACAAGAAAAGAATTGATTGATTTTGCAAAAGCCTTTAGCATCTCAATACATGAATATACTTATAGTGAAAATCTGAGACAATGTTGTACATGGACAACATGAAACCAAATGTATATTCAATTCTCCACCAAACATGTGCATCAAAATTATTCAAGCATGTGTAGGTAATGTGCCATAATCTAACAAAAATAAGAAGAATTACTGTGGTGAAGATGTGTACGTTCAAATCAAGGAATGAAATGCCTTAAGCACATGAAACAAACACATGAAATGTGTGTGTAAAACAATTGTGCAAATTTTTAACCAATAGGATGCCTCCATTTTTTAATGGTTTTGGTGCCAATAACTTTAGGACTTGCATTTTTCCTAAATCTTAGTTCCTAAAAGGGTACCTTGATCATGATTAGAACTTGAACATATTTGTTTCAATTAACTTTCATACCTGCTTTTGACCTTGAAAATCATGAATTTAAAGAATGTGTCTTTAACAAAAGTTATTCATTTTTGTGTTATTTAAGGCATGGATGCATTATATATAAATGATATAGATCAAGATTTAGTAAAAATTAAGTATATTCAAAACCTAACTATAAATTGGGTATGAAAAATGTAGAAATTAAGAAAATTGACCAACATAGGAATGCCATGTGTCAAATGTAGTCTTTGGAAAAGACTTTAACCTTGCATTTTGTGGTTCCCTTTAATGCCCTCACACCTTATTTTAATAATCTTTAGGTACAGTTGAAGATCGAACTTGAACATTGTAGTAAGAATACTATTAGTTGTTTTTTTTTGTAGATTATTCGTTACTTTCATCAAATGTTCATAATAAACCTCCATTTTTCCCATGTGGTTTTATTTGAACATCTTCAATTGCATGTATACTTGTTTTCATATATTTGACCCAATTATAAAAAGTTTGTTCCAACTTTGCAAAATTGTAGTTAGAACATTTTGCAAGGAAATTTTGTTTATATTTTAAGATTGTGTCATGTAAAGTGAATATGGACATGTGAACAATATCTTCATCTTTTATTTCACCATTTGTTTGTATTGTTGTTTTGAACATTTGTACATGAACATCAAGATCTATATCCTTAACATATGGTGGATAGGAAGTTATTTGACATGTTGCTTTTAAACCTTTATCAATGTAACACTTCACGTCATTGGTATCGTCCATGTAGGCATTCACTACTACATATTGTGCCTTTTTGCGAAAGGCCAAACAAAAAACCTGAAGGGTTTGCGAAGCAAAAACAACTTGCCATATTTGCGATGCGACACGCATCGCACCTTGTGGTGCACCACCCATCACTAATTTATAATGTACTTTACAATCATCGCAACACTTTTGCGACATATACCACAAAGAAAACTTTGCGACCCGCTGAGTCTTCGTCCACCCTAGTGATATTCCACACTTCGCAACATTTAATCATACTCAAAACATCGCACATTTTACAATACAAAACGTATCGCTAAAAGCTTTAAGAATCACAAGAAATCACAAGCTTGCGTTATTCGGCGCCTCGCATTTTGTGTTTGAATATGTATCGCAAACCTCATCACAAATTTTTACAAAACTTTCCGGTGGTGGATGTATCACAAGTTGCGATGTGCGTTAGTTTGCAAATTAGTGA
>Ga0116228_10004684_pt1 | contig 12146 bp, 8 predicted proteins | sample S1TSphfallax_2_FD_89694 | JGI IMG/M metagenome (GOLD analysis project Ga0116228, IMG submission 89694) | Host-associated microbial communities from peat moss isolated from Minnesota, USA - S1T2_Fc - Sphagnum fallax MG | ecosystem: Host-associated > Plants > Peat moss > Unclassified | place: USA...
CTAAATTCACCAAATTGCAAGGAAAACAAATTTCAAATCACAAGGTTTCTATACAAGGATGCAGTAGGTAGCGAGGGATGTAGGATGATAAATTCTTTGGCTCTCATATCTCATTGATAAGCTAAGTTTGGCTCATTCTTCTTGTGGATGATCAGGCCTTTGGTCGCATTACAAAATTGGATTAAGAAAAAATAACACTAAGTCATCAAAACAAAACACCATGACTAACAGAGAGATGAAAAGAAAGCGAAATAGAGGACAACACATAAATTTATGTATTAAGGAAGGTAGTTATTTTGTTTATAATGTTGGGATCCCTCAAACCAAGTGCCTCTCCTGGCACAAATGGTATTGTTGGAAAGCCCTAATTGGGTACGGGTGCACAAAGGTGGTTTCATATTATTTAGACTTATTGTGTGGGAGTTGTTGAATATTCAATAATTTTGACAAAAAGATTCAACAAAATCAAATTTTAAATCAAATGAACTCTTGGTAATATTGGAAAGCCCTTGATGATTGGGATTTCTGATAGTTGATTTTACAAATTTTTAACCTATGGCGATTGAAGATCATCCATGGGAAGATGTAGAGAAAGTGGGAATCATGCCTAGGAAGACTTAGGCAAATCTGGCTGTAAACTGGATGTGAAGGCCAAACCTTTAATCATCATACCAGTGTTAGCTGGTTGTTGATTTTTGACCCAGGTCAGTTGTAATAACCTATGAGTTTGTTCTTGATCTTTTGACAACCAGTTTGGTTGATAACTGCCTGGTATTGAATTCTCAGAAATCTAATAACTTACCTGGATGACCTCATTATCATCCAGCTAGGTTATTAATCTGTAGGCACTAATACAAAAAATTAAGAAAACAGAAAACAATAATGAACTGCCTGCATTATTGCCAGACCTGCTTGAAATGTTTGTGTGTGCCCAAATGAATATTTTGCAAAACTCTCCAAATGGTCTTTAAATTGTAAGACATTGGCTACAACCCAGCCCTAATGACCTAGTCATGTTGACACCTTAGGTTGTGGACATGCCTAATAATGGGGCTTGAGGGAGCTTCCTCCACATTCCCCTTATGTACATTTCACACCTAAGGTTGTTTTTATGCATATGCAGTTTAATCAATTTGGAATATATTCCACTAAAATTGTTTGACAACTTTGTCAATGGGTTCCTTAGTACATACGATAGAAGTAGCCTTTTTTTCATTGGTGAAATTTCATGAAAATGCGAATTTAAAAATTGATGTGATTTTTGAAGGTTTTCAATTGCAAGAAGTGAGGGGGAGAAAAAATTGCCAAATTTCTATAGAAAAGAGTGTGTCGCCAAAGATGTAGAAGGATGAGCAAATTTTGTAGTTAGTATCTGGTTTATAGCCATATTTGAGGATGATTGCCACTTTTTCTACATCTTCCTATTGACAATCACCACTTTGGCTACAAACAAAAGTTCTTCAAAGAGACACTGGTTACAAGATTTTAGAAATCCCTCAAGGTTTTGTACAAGAGTAAATGAGTTACTACAATGAGATGCATTCTCTTGGCAGCTTGCTTTAGACAATGCTTTTCATGCACCACATGTGGAATTAGAGCTTGCAAAATTATTACTTATTACCTGCCCAGGAAAGCTAGATTGGTGAGCACAGCTTCTTTTTTCAATTTTGTGAAATTTGCAATTTGCAAATTTTCCAAAAAAGTAGAAAATGTGTCAAATTCACACTAGAACCATATTTCTTAAAAAGTTCCCAAGCTTTCTACAAAAAAATCCACAAAATTTGTGGAACAAAAGTCATGCCAATCATGAACAGAGTTTGGATTTTTAATTATGGGATAACCAGAAATTTGGTGAATTTTTCCAAAAACCAGGAAATTAGTCAAATTTACACGAGAAAACCCAAGATTTCCAAAAATTTCCCAACTTTTATCATGAAAAAATGTAAAAATTTGTTGGAAAAAACTCACTGGAACCATGAGCCTGTTAAAAGGTTGGGTACTAGCACAAAATGCAAAGTAATCAGTGTACCGAGTCTAAAGTTTTCAATGAAACCAAGGCTTACTTACAAGCAACAAGATGCACTCTTTAAAATCACATTTCATCCTGTGGAAAGGATCTTTAATTACGAAATGAATAGCACAAATTCGCCAGATTTTATTTTTAAAAGTCTGAATATGGCCAGCTTTCTATAGTAGGTTGCAGAAGGTAGGCAAAAATACAGAGGGATTCATAATTTTTTTCCCTCTATTACCAGGTTTATAGCCATATTTGGCTAAATATTCTTGTAGATGATGCCCACTTCAGATACATCACAAAATTGGGGGAAAAAAAGAAAAGCGAAGAAAACCATTGCTACTTTGTAAGCTTGCTGGTGATGATACGTTTTGGATGCAAAACAGGCATTGAGCAGCTTACTAGGTACCCCCCTGAAAGTTTAATCATTGAGTTACGTTAGGTTAAATAAGCCTGTGAAAAGCCATTGGATCATTAAAGAAGAAAAAAGAACCTGAATTCATGAATTGAAAGTATGAAATAATCTTCAACCTGTCACACAAAGGCCAACCAGAAAAAGACCAGTCAAGAGATAGATTAAAAGTGAATACATGTAAGTGGACTTGGAGATTTATGCTGGCTTGATCACTTGAAGATTCCCTTTTGGTGAAGGAACACCTAAGTCTGCTCACAAAGTGGTAGGTAGCTTCTTTTTTTTTAATGCTAATGAAAAACATCATCCCTGATTCAGTACCAAGCTTCATTTACTAAGGGAAATCCTTATTCTCCCTCACTCTGTGTGGACTCTCTAAGAACTACACAGCATGGGGTTAAATTGGTAGTAAAATTTACAAAATACACATATCTAAAGGCACATTTTTTATGGTTGACAATTATCACACCTTGTATATTGAAGGACCTAACAGATTACAATACCCATTTCTAATGATGGGCCGAAATTAGTATTGTGTCTTGACAAGATAGGAAGGAGGACTCAATATGCAATCTTCAAAACTGAAAATTAGTATTTAGACAAACAGTGGGTGTGATGTATGATCCTATTGTTGGGTTGATCCTTGCTTTCTAAAGGCTGCTCTTCTGTACCAGTTAAAGAATGTGTACATTAAAATGTCACATCTGATATCTATTACTCCTGTTGAACTGGTTCAGTCTAATGAGAGTAATAGGTATCAGATGGATCACAATACATGCACTGTTGGTGCCCCTGAACTTTGATTCTTTAAGTTTCTGTGCATCTTGGTCTACTTGGTTCAGACTTTGACCTGGTGCTCTATTATGATCAAAGGGAAACATGTGACCTTGCTTCAACGGGACTCAATATGGGGTAGTGGCCAACACCACCTACAACACCCTCTGCAATGGGTCCGCACAAAACATCAAACTTTGTAGCCTTTCTATTCATTGATATTATAGTTGTGGAAACAACTTAGCCTGTGGTACATACTGTTTGCTCTTTAATTGAAGTCATTGATTAAGCTGTCATTGCCAAATAATGAGCTTTAACCATTAAAAATGCATGTTGCATGAAAAGCATCTCCCATATCCACCTTACACAGAAATGTATCTTTTCATGCTTAACTTTAATTCTCTATTGGGTTGATTTATTTTTTACATGAAAATAAGAATGAAAATGAATGCAGATTTCAAAACGCATTTTTCATTACACATTACAATGTGTGAACGATGTGAGTTAAAGAACATCAGGTCTTGTAACTTGAGATTCTCATTTTTCACGTACTATTACACTCAACATAGAATAGTTAAAATTTTAATTCTTCTTGTTTTCATTGATTAGCTTTTAGATTATTCCACAATTTTCTTTTTATTTATCTTTAGACCTAGTCTCCATTTGATCTTGTCCACTACCACATCAAACATATTGGTGTGTTTTGGTCGAATTCTTTATGTAGTCAAAGTGGTCATCATGCATCTAAAAATTTAACCAAATTTAAGGATTTTTTTTAAATGCATATTGCATGAAAAGCATCTCACATAACAACCATACAAGGAAATATAATTTTTCATGCTTAACTTTTCTTTTCCATTAGGTTGTTTTTCTAATTTTCATGGAAGTAAGAATAAAAATGAATGCATTTTTTAAAGCATGTCTTGCCTCACACATTAGATGATGTGAGTTTAGGAACATCAAGTCTCATACCCTGAAAATCTTTTAGACATATCATCTTCCTAGTATTGTATTCAACATACTACACCTCGAATCTAATTTTTGCTTGTTTTCATTGAATAGGTTTTAGATTATTGCACAATTTTTGTCTTTACTTACTTTTAGACCAAGTCTCCATTTGATGTTGTACACTACCACATAGTACATATTCTTGTGTTTTGGTCAATTTTTAATGTAGACAAAGTGGCCATCATGCATACAAAGAAGTAGTCAAATTTAAGGATACCTTTAAAAATGCATGTTGCATAAAAGACAATGCACATTAGCAACCTTACAAGGAAATGTATATTTTCTTGAGTAAATTTCCTTCTCCATTGAGTTGTTTTTTAATTTACTTGGAAGTAAAAGTGAAAATGAATTCAACTTTTAAACCACATATTGCCTTGCACATGAGACCATGTGAGTTGAGGGACATTGTGTCTTGTGTTGTGAAAGACATTTCAACATATTGTTTTTCATGTATTGTATTCACATATTATATCTAGAATTAAAATTTTCTTGTTTTCATCAATTAGGTTTTAGATTATTGCACAACTTTTGTTTTTACTCACTTTTGGACCAAATCACCATTGATATGGTACACTACCATGTAGTACATACATATTCATCTGCTTTGGTCAATTATTTTATGTAATCAAAGTGGCCATCATGCACAAGAAGATTGAATGAAATTGAAGCATGCCTTCAAAAATGCATGTTGCATTAAAAACATCACACACAACAACCGTACAAAGAATTGTATTTTTTCATGTTTAACTTTCTTTCTCCATTGGGTTGTTTTTCTATTTTCATGGAAGTAAGAATAAAAACAAATGCATCTTTTAAACCACATCTTGCTTTACACATTTAACAATGTGACTTGGAAGTCGTCAAATTTTGTACCTTGAAAATATTTTAAACATCTTGTCTTCCATGTATTGGATTCAACATATTATATCTAAAATCTAATTTTTTATCATTTTCCTAGATTAGGTTTTAGATTATTTCACAACTTTTGTCTTTATTTACTTTAGACCAAGTTGCCATTGATCTTGTACACTACCACATAATACAGTTTGGTCAATTTTCATCAATTTTTTATGTAGCCAATTATGTGGTCATCATACATATGAAGATTTAGCCATTTATTTAAAAATACACATTGCATAAAAGACATTACACATAACAATGTTACAAGGAAATGTATCTATTCATGTTTTATTTTTCTTCTCCATTGGGCTTTTTTTATAATTTACATGAAAGTAGAATGAAAATGAATGCATCTTTTAAACCACAAATTGTTTTACACATTAGACAATGTGAGTTGGAAGCCATCAAGTTTCGTACCCTAAAAATCTTTTCAACATCTCATCCTCCAAGTATTGTACTCAACATACTATACCTAGAATCTAAATTTAAATTATTTTTTTCACTTAATAGGTTTTAGATTATTGCACAACATTTGTCTTTACTTACTTTTAGCTAAATTGCCATTTGATCTTGCAAATTGCCACATCATACATATTAATGGGTTTTTGTCAAAAAATTTATGTAGCCTAAGTGGCCATCATGCACACAAAGATTTAACCATATTGAAGGATAGTTTTTAAAATGCATGTTGCATAAAAAATATTGCACATAGCAACTCTACAAGGAAATTTATATTTTCATGCTTCACTTTCCCTTTCCATTGGGTTGTTTTTCTAGTTTTCATGGAAGAATGAAAATGAATCCATGTTTTAAACCACAACTTGCTTCGCACATTAGACGATGTGAGTTGAAGGCCATCGAGTTTTGTACCTTGAAAATCTTTTAAACATCTCTTCTTCCACATACTAGACTCAACACATTATACCAAGAATCTAATTTTTTCTTTTTTTAATTTATTAAATTTTAGATTATTGCAAGACTTTTGTCTTTACTTACTTTAGACTAAGTCTCCATTTGATCTTGTACACTACCACATAGTACATATTCATGTGTTTTGGTCAATTTTTTTAATGTAGTCAAAATGGCAATCATGCATACAAAGATTTAGCCAAATTTAATCTTCATTTTATATTTGTGGCTACTTAATAGAACCAAATATTCTTTTTTTTTAAATTGTTCAATATGGAAAAAAAAATTCAAAAGAAATCATTGGAATCTTGTTTTTAATAATTGCTTAACATTATGTTGTGCAAATATTTGATTTTTAAGGAATTTTAAGTTGTGTGATTTGTCAAACCTTCCACCATAATCCATGAAAATTAGGTTCAATTTCTTATTAAAGAGCTTAGTATGTTGTAACACATGATTGGCCTTTTCATGGGTGTCATTGGTATTTTTTAAGTATCACAAATGTCAATTTATTTGGTGAGAAGAAAATTACATTTCATGTGATAGATTTGGAAAACATTTGCTTTTGAAATGATGTAGTGAAAAAGATCAATGATGAATCAAACCTCAATTCATTAGATGTGTGATTGCACAATTCATTCATGTAATCATCCACTCTAATAATGGTTTTTTTTTTAAACTACTTAAAAAGATGCTGGAAAAAAAATCATTGCTTGGTATAGGAAAAAATCATATTTTTCAAGTTGAACTTGAAAATTCACTTGAAAAAAAATCATTGCAAATCAATTGATTTGCATTTTCACAAACAAATCAACAATTTTTACACATCCCACCTCTCAAATCACAGAATGTTCCTATGTGTTAATGTTGTCCAATTTCACATCATATTTTGAGTTTTAATTTAATTGTGCGACCCATGGATCAAAGGGTTGCATTGGTAGAACATGAACCAATCCTCAAACCGACATCCTATTAGAACCAAACTTTGGTTACAAACCAATGTTGGATGGGTATTTGGTTGGACGGGTAAGAACCTTAAGTAAAGATTTAGTTCCATAAGCCTTACCTAGAATTGAGTCCAACATTTTGGAATTGAATATGAACCTAAATTGAAGTTCTACCTAATTACAAGATTCACTTTTAGAACTAGATCCAAGAACTGGCCAAAATATCATCATTGATTGAATCCAACACCTGTCAAACCACTTGTTTCACATTGAATTCCAAATCTTGTTAGGTTTAGGTTTTTAAATATTGAACTTTTGAACTTTCTTCTTTCTATCCTTATTCAAGTTGTTGCTTTCAATCAATTGTGTGTTTTTAAAGTTTTTGACAACCTTTGTTTAACATTGTTTACTATAAGATCCAAGTACCCCACCTAGCATTTTTCTTCTTATTTCTTGTCTATGCTATTGTTGGGCTTGCTCATGTTTGTGATAAATATGTAGAAAAGTTATTTTGGCAACTTTGACAACTTCTAGGTATGTTGTCACCCTTCTTTTCTTTTGTTTTCCATGCTTTGATTATTTTGTCCCTTGCACCCTTCTTTTCAAAATGTTTTTTCATTATTTCCTCTTATATAATGCTTTGCAATGAATGTCGAGGTTAACTAATAAAAATCATTTTCAGAAAATTATTTCTTGGGGAAAATAATCTAAGGTTAATGGGATGTAGTCATACTAACATGTACCATTAATAGTCATAACCATTGCTTAATTTTTTGAACTTTAGATTATAAAAAAGAAATAATAATAAATTAAACTAGTTTTATAAAATGTTATTGGGAATACAATATGTACATATTATCATAAAAATTTGGAATCAATCTAATGAATGAAAAATATGTATAAGGACTTTTAATGCTTTGTAACCACTACTTAAAAACTAATTAAAATCAGTTTAAAAGTAGTTTTGACACTAAAAGCACAATTTGAAAAAATATTTTTTTACATATTTTGGGATTTTTTAATATACACCTTCACATAATAATATTAAAACTATTTTTAATATTTTTAATTTTTTTGAAAGACATATTAAATAGATTCAAAAAATATTATTAAAAAAAAAACATATGTTTAAGTGGGCATAAGTGGAACTTAATAGCGTGGTTGGACCCAATGGGTAAATTTTTTTGTCTAGTTAACTTACAAGGCCTACTAGTATTTAACTTTTTTGTTATTAATGGTGGGTTTGGACTTATCATTTCTTATTTATTAAAAGATGAAACCACCACTAAAATAATTAGTTCTTAAGGATAAGGTGGTTGGCATTAGTTTGCCACTAACTAAGGATTTATGCAAGAGATGGAGATAAGTTGACCTTGAAAGATTAAATGAAAATATCTAAAAAAATATGAAAAAAACCCATGTGTATATATGTGGGCTTAGTTGGTCATTTTTAATGTTGGTGTATCTTTGCAAATCAACATTGTTGACATATGTGTTTGTTTTTCTCAAAGTTTTTGTATCATGCTTGGGGTTACAATAAACCTCCCAAAAAAATGATTTTAATAACTTCAATGCCATCCAAATATTATGTATTTTTTCACCCCTTCCTTTTTTTAATGTTATTCTATTTATATTGTAATTAAAAGGACAAAAGAACTTTCTATTCTTTCACCCTTTCCATTTTTTTGTTATTGTGTTTGTGTTTTGTATCTGAAAGGGAACAATAATTGTTTTTTTTTCTTTCTTTGTTGTTGTTGTGATCTTACTATAATTAAAATGATGCAAGAACTCTTGACGACATTTATAAGTGGCATTCATTTTAACACTTGATAGCATTTGAAAGCAATGAGTAATATGGTGAATTTGTGTCTCTTGTTGAAAGTATTATTGAAGGATCACAAGAAACATAAAATCTTGAAGGAGATTCATCTTGGGCATTTCTTATTTTTCAACCTCTAGCCAACTAAAGTAAATGATATCCTTGGCATTGCATTCCAAGTTATTAAGGGGTTTTGGTTGTCTACATGATGGTGCACAAATTTATTTTTATAATCCTCAAATTATACAATGTATTGTTTGTTAATACAATCCAATTGATGTCAATGCTAAAAATGTTTCCCATGGGAAAAATAAGGGCCTTGTGAACTATGACAAAGATAATGGTACATATTTCAAAAAAACTAGTATTTCTGGAACATGTGAAAGAGTGTAAGAGGTGGGAGTTGTTATTGGTGTAAAAAGCTCAAGGTGATAAAATTCAATGAAGAATAACAAAATAAGGAAAAATATCCTTCCTTCTATGATCTCATCAAGTTTCTTAGCAACCAATGGCCTTATAACAAAAGTAACCTTGCACAACATGCCTTTCTTGAAAACTTGCTTTTATACATTTTGAAAGTAACCATTTGTTATTCTCTATTGAGAATCCACAATTAAGGTGCAAGGTTTTAAAATAAATGGAAATCCTCCCACAAAAGGAGCTTCACATGTTGTGTTTACATTTCAGCATCAATTAATGACAAATGTGTTACCAAATATCATGAATTTTTTTTTAAAATATATTCTATCTTCACATGTTTCATGCATTACTTGCATAATGTTTTTTGATCTTTGGATGTCTTATGGTGGACATCAAACCTTTGCCATGGTTGTCAAATATATTACCAATTTATGAAAGCCCACATGTCACAATGGGAATTTTTGGGGTGCATAACACAATAAGTGCAAGCATGGTAAACTAGGTATAGGTCTTATTTGACTCTTTTGGTTTATTCAACAAAGTCATTGCTTATGTTAAGGACGAAAGGTTGAATTTAAGTACTTTGACTTTGGCATTGACAAGTGTTGTTACTCATCCTTTTTAATCTTGGCTATTTCATGTCAAAAACATGTTAATATGAACTACTACAATTCATGGTTTTTCTAACTAGCTTTTATAGTTAAAATACCCAAAATGACAAGTGTAAAAAAAATCACCTTATCAATATGGGCAAATCAAATTGGATTTATTAATGTGACTAGGTAGTCAATTTAGACCTTGTTATTTCGACTAGTAAAGTGACTAACTATTTGATTGGTAAACAATGGACCCTTTGACTAGGCCAAATTTATACCTAAATTAGAATCATTTTATGGATTATTATTTTTGAAATTAATAAGTAGGTAAGTAAATAGATAAGTAGGTAGTAAATAGGTCCAAGTAGGTTGGAAAAAAACATTCAAGGAAATAGGTGCTACCCTAACCTAACCTAGCTTAATATATCTAGTTGAACCTAATCGGATTTCATTGAACTACTTTAATCTAACCTACCTACCTACCTTAACCTTTTAAGCATGCACATAGGTTGCAAATGTTAGGAATTAAACCCTAAACCTTCACAATAATAAACCAAGTCCTTACCAATGTACTACACCATCAAAGGTGTTTAATTTTTGTCAAGTTTTTTATTTCACATCACTAAACATAATGTCTAAACTTAGGTGACAACTAATGATTAAAATTAAGCTAAACATAATGGCTAAATCAAGTGATTAAACCTAATGGTTAAACTTATTGACTTAATGTAATGGCTAAACATAATGGTTAAACCTAATGATTAAATGTAATGGTTAAACATAGTGATAAAACTTAATTGATAAACTTAATGATTAAATTTCATGGTTAAATTTTGGCTAAACCTAACGGCTAAATCTAATGACTAAACATAATGACTAAACCTTAATAAAACATAGTGATTAAATTTAAGCTAAACCTAGTTATTATATTTAACAAATATTTATTAAATTTTGGACTTTACAAAAGTCCAAAAATACCAACACTTGAATATGTTAATTGTTTCTATGGGAAATTATTTTTATTGATAATGCCATCATGTCAACAATGAAAAATGTATTTTAGATCTTATAATAGTTACATGTATGATTAATAAAAACCAATAATCCTTTGGTTTGATGTCACTACTACAAATTTGTGTTTTTACATTGACTTTTATGATTGGAATTTCAATGGAAATAAACAAAATGGACAAAGTTGTCAATAGTTAAATAAAACAAGTCAATTATGCTAAAAATTTGACTATTTTTTTTATTGTCCAAAATGATGGAAATGATCAAAACTACCAGTTGACATGATTATTTGAAATGACTAAGATGCTTAAAACTACTAATTGACGTGAAAATACTAATATATATTTAGATATAAAGGTACATTCACAAAATAAGGAGCTGAAGGTGCACCCTTAGTAAGGACTTCGATGATTGCTTATTTTGAAAGATTTTGGATATATATTAAGAATATTCCATCTGTAAGTTGTAAAAAATCATAAGAAAGTCCATTTGATTCAAAAAATGTGACATTATACTCTTATGTGAATATGTGTTTTAAAAATCTTTTAAAAATTATGTCATTTTCAAGTCCTTTAAGAATCATTTATGATTTTTTTCAAGTAGTAAAAACATTATAAAAAACTAGTTACATTGACTAATCAATGCCTTTAAGAATTCAAATTTCATTAGATTCATTTCAAATTATATACATGTTTCCACAATATATTAAAAACATTATCATCAAAATGTATAAAAGAAATGTGTAATATTAATATTATTTTTGACATAAAAACATGAGAAAGGAATCACTGGTTATAGTTCCTATGGCTCCTATATTTGTGAATGTACCCATAAAATTTCAGTTAAAAAATTCTAAATTGAACTATGGACAATTTATGATTATATTGTTGAAAAATAAATAAATTTTGAGTTTGGTGGATGGGGTTCATCATATGATGTCATGGACATAACATGTCAAAATTGGGCTTTGAACCCTCACTTGCTTGGCCACAATCCAAATCTTTTAGATCACCACCACATCATCTTGTAATATAATTGGTTATCGCAAAATATATGAAAACATATATTGTTTAGGCTTGGCATGTAGTGCCGACTCTCCAAACTTTTGATAACCCTCATAATTCAATATGTTTTTATTTGCAAGTGACCAATCTTTTTAACACTATTTAATGCATCTTGCACTAGAAGAATCATGGGTACAATATAACATCTGAACACTAATACCTATTCAGAAGGCTTTTTGTCCATACCTGGGGCTACAAGTTGAACGTAGCTTCAAGCATAGCCTTTTTGAGTGTACACATCCTTGACATGTTGTACCCAGGGTTTCTCTTAA
>Ga0116228_10004688_pt1 | contig 12142 bp, 10 predicted proteins | sample S1TSphfallax_2_FD_89694 | JGI IMG/M metagenome (GOLD analysis project Ga0116228, IMG submission 89694) | Host-associated microbial communities from peat moss isolated from Minnesota, USA - S1T2_Fc - Sphagnum fallax MG | ecosystem: Host-associated > Plants > Peat moss > Unclassified | place...
ATAGGATGAAGTTTCCAATAGTTGTATCATAGTTGTAAGATTGACCAAAATAGTTGAAATTTGATCTTATAGTTGTAAATGTTCCCAAACTTAGTTGTAAAAGACTACAAATCACATGCAATTGCAAATGAAGTGATTACATTTTGGTTGATTTCTACTAGTGTTAATCTCAATTATTTTGTGATGATATTAATTCCAAAACCTCCATCCAACAACACACCCTTTATTGTATTTTTCCCAATCTATACTTGGATAACTACCATATGATTATCTATTATTATAGTAGTTGTCCCTACCTTTGGTATTAAAGAACTAACTTGTTTCTCTTTAGTTGTTCTATTAAGGATCTAAGTTTTTTTTGGTTTTAGCTTCTGCCAAATATACCTCTCTAACTCAGGAGCTATTTTAAGCAATTTTCTCAAGTTTAAAATATAACTTGTTTCTAGCATTTGTTTATTAATGTCCTGAAAAATCTCTTCTATTGTAATCAATTTTTGTTATGAATTCACTACCTCTTGAAATTTTTATGCTTCTATAAGAGTAGTATTTAACATACCTAGCTAGGTTGTGTTCCATCCCTCCATGGATGTGGATGGCCCTTTTGTTTAGATATGTGTTTTTTGAATTTGTTGAATTGTCTCCACCATTGACTTTTTCAATTGTTCTTCTTTTTCCCAATCAACAACATTCTTTGCTTTCCTTGGCTTTCTATCCTTGAACAAATGTTCTTCCGTTTCCTTACTTTTTTGTGATAACATTAACATCCACCACATTCACATTTGTAATGACTATTTTTATCCCAACAACAAGTTGAACTTTTGCTATTGTCACAAATTGCCCATGAAAGATCTTTTGCATCTTAGTAAACTTTGGACAATCTATCATTTTATGTCCATTCAAACCACAAATGTGGCTTGCATATGAAGATGTCTTTTGTGGTTTTTGACTTTGTTGTGTTGCCTTTATGGCTACCACTATGGTCTATTCCTTTTTCTTTATGCATGTCTTGACATTGTGATTATTCATTTCACAATTTGTGCAATACTTGCTAGTCTTCCCTATATTATTCTTTGTTTTTGGTGGTGTTACATGTTCAATATTTTGTGGTATTGAAAGTGCACTCTTTGCTTCAATAATAATCATTCCTTCTTCACACAACATTGCTACCACCTTATGATGTTGTAGTGTTGATTGTTTCATCCCTATAGTCGCAATTCTAACATATGATTGTAAGCCCGCGCTAACACAATAGTCAAGAAATTATATGTGGTTGGTACTATTAAACCATGAACCAACTTTTGAATCCTCTTATAGTATACCTCCACCTTCTCAGTCTTTTCATGTATCATGTTTCTCAACTCCATGTATATTTGCTTGTCATTCTAAGTCTTTTGATGACATTTAGAAAATGTTTATGTACATTTCAAAAAAATAAAATTAGGAAATTCTAAAATATAATTATGGCATTAGTTCAATGTTATATCTTTTTGTGTATAGTTAAACACATTGATGGTATATTATTCAAAGGTTTTGGCATTTGCCTTCACATTAGAATTGAACATTCTAACATGAGCATCTAGGTCAACATCTTTTTTTTAAGTCAAGGTACTTAAGAACTACCATGTTTGGCCTCACAAAATGACCATTTCTATGATTAAGGATTCTTATAGCTACGACATATGCATCTTGATATCCTCCTCTTGAATTTCCAACATCAATTTTTATACCCTCCGATAGCTATTGAGTTCATTGGTGGTTGATATGCAATCCTATTTACATGAGTGGTCAATATCATATTGGTAAACACCATATGGGGTGTCCCAACAACTCCAGTAATTATTATTGGTATTTTCAAACTTGTATTCAAATTCCTTTTCACCGAGACCCTTCTCGATCTACAACCCAAGTTCATTACAAATCCCATTAACACTCCACTTCTAATAACATTTGTGTTGGGTGCAACAACAATTTCCACTCTTGTGGTTGGTATTATAACATTAAACAATTGAATAACTTCTATTCTAGTAGGTTGTTTCCAGATTTCAACAACTTCCATTTTTGACATTCTTGGTGAATTTGAGGTGACTTGAGTTTGATGATTCCCCATTTTGTGATTACCCATTGGTATCCTTTGTGGCGTAGAATGAAGATGTGAACACACCTCTAGTATTTTGTTCCTAAACTGAATGGATGGATGAATTTGTCAATTTTTTGGTCCCAGTTAACCTCCCAATTCTATGCATCTCAATCTATTTTAAACTATAGGAATTCTTAGTTCTTGCTCCTATGATTGATCCATTAATGCTACTGCCACATTCTACAACTCCACATGTTTAGCAATGCCTATTCTAATGTGAAAAGGCACAAAAGGACAATCCATGATTATAGGTCCTTCTTCCTCACAAAATGCACAAACTTTTGAAAGTAATATGGCTACCTTTGAATCCATAGATTCATGATCCTTGGTTTTGGTTATGTACTTTGTTTGATCCAACTCTAGATTTCTTTGATGTGAATGTGATTATGGTACTTCATCCAACACATTCATTTGTGCTTTTGCATATTCAAATGGTCTTAAGTAGTTTTCTTTAGTCTTTTCAAGCACATTGATATTGGAGTTTTTTCCCACCTCCCAATCTTGCACTAGTTCATAATAATTTGGAGATGTAGATTAATACACAAACTTGGATTATATACCTCCTATAATATCCTTTCCTCAAGTAGTCACTAATTTTGGACTTGAGATTCCTTATGGCTAATTAGGTATTACAAAAGTTCCTATTCTATCTTGATCTTTGTGACTTTGAACCACATATTATGTCTGAGAAGTATATTGTATCCACTCATTTGGGTGAATATTCAACTACATTTCTCTTCATGGAGATTATCGTCTATATTTGTGCATGAAGAGATTATCGTACATTTCTCTTCATGAGACCATTAATCCGTACTTCACAGCTTACCAACTTTTGTGGTAAAAACGACTTATGTACTATAGGTCTTTCTTCTATTCTTAGAATTTGTTTGTCCAACATTAGATTTCAATATGGGGTTTTTGTAATTCTTGCATACTCTTTTCCATTTTCATGATTATTTTCTATCCCTCCTTTGAGATCTTAACAATTTACCTCCAAATTATCCAATTGCCATTGTAAATTTGAATCACCATCTGATTCATCTTATTTAATTACAATCCTTTCTTCTTTAGAATTTGTAAATTGTTCTACAGTCCTTACAACTTCAATCGCTTAGACCTTTGGTGCTTTCTAACATACCCATTCCAAATTTGAATTGAAAACAAAACCATTATTTTGAACACCCACATTTATAATATAAATAATGGAAAATGTAAAAAACCTTTTTTGTTCTTGTCAAAGAAAAAATAATTCCCCAAAAGATGGTTGCCAAATGGTAGATGTGGATTTAATTATTGTAGAACCATTGCACGTTTACTGTAACAACATATTTACACTATAAATATACATTCATTCACAACTATACACTGATTCTAAACGCACATCTATCTACAATCCATCAAATACATCAAATTCATGATTATTTTTGATAACCAACATATGTAATCCAAAATATAATGTAAAAAATTACAAACAAAAGTACAATTCATTTTCATGATATTTTAATACCATAGATAATTCACACATCAAATTGAATATGGAAATTAATGGAAAAGTATGTACTTCTTAGTTTATTAAAAACTTCAACAAAATTACAACAAAAATCCATGTTTAACGAAAGTGTAATCAAATAACAAATCAAATCTATAATATCTAGCACCAAAATTTATAGTTTATCTACAAAGTACTTACATCTTTATTCTTACTCTAAAAAATGTGTGTCTATGAATATTTTCAACTTTCCCAAAACTCCCATTCCTAGGTAGTCCCCAAATCACCATCAACATGAACAACAAAACAAAACTTAACAATAATTCAAAATTCAAACCCCCAATTGTCCAATGGCCTATTCCTATTTGTAATGCCATGTAAGTTCCAAAAATTATGTGATCTACCTAGTCCTTTAACATAAACATCTTCCATCCTATCTGTACCCCATTATCCAACAAGTTTAGCCAGTATTGCACAAGGATGAGGAAACCCAACCTTATTCAAATCCAACCAACCTACTTTTCCCCTTATCCTAATTAGGCCACCCACCCCTCAAGCCCTATTGGGATTAGTACATATGCCCTAACCTACCCCTTTAAACTTAAGGTTAACCTGAAAACTTCCTTAGCCATCCTACCCCTCATAATAAAAATTGGTTTAGGCTAATGGTTGTCATTGCAAAAAGACTTGAAACATATGTTTCCCCAAGGAACTTGGCATTTCCACATGGAAAATACATTGTTCCTAGCACTTTTCCCTAGGAAACTTGGGCCCTTCCCTCGGGAAAAATCATTGTTCCTCAAAGAAGTTGCCTTTTTTGTTGGCAAACTTCTCTTACTCCATGGGGAATTTGTTTGGGACTGGCACTTAGTCTTCTTTGCTTGGATGATAACTAACTTTTTCAATATATTTAAATGTTTTATGGATTTTTTCATCCATTTCATTTGTTGGAAAAAATAATTAGGAAAGGGGTTGAACCCTGGACCTTTAGGTTGAAGGGAAGATTTTAACCATTGCATCACATGTTTTTTCTTTGAAATTGTTGTTTAAGAAAAATATATGCAACATTAATCATTATGCAGGTATAATAATAAATTGATTTTTTTTTCATGTTGGGTAGTGTATTGTAAACTTGATGTTGCATTTAATTTGTTACTATTATTTAATGATTACTTTTTAGTTCCTTGTGTGATATTTGACCTTTCAAAAACTCATAATATATTATCTTTTTGGCGAAAATTTATCAAGTTTAAAGATCCTAATGAATTACTATCCTAAAATAAGCAATTTAAAAAAAAAAAGGTGAAGCATATATATATCCATTTAAATTTAATACTTATATTTGCAGTCAAAGGACCAACCTTGTCCTAGAAACTCATGCATAGGCCTTGAATTTGAAGGGTTTCTTAAGATTCCCTTCACAATGAAAGGCTAATGTTAACTTTGCCTTTTAAAGGGAAGGATTTGGACTTAGATTTCTCTTCAAAGAAGTCCACAAACAAATTTTGCATACAAATTTCCAAGATTAATGATTGGTGTGTATGGTGTATCATACACAATGTGGTAATAATATTAGTCATGAAAATTTGTAGATAGGTTTGCATAACTTGAGTGTGTGGAAAAATATGATTCCAAGTTCGAAGTCTTTTATCTTGAAACTTAAAACAAATATACCACCAATTGTAGATAGTTAAAATTATAACATTCTTAAGTTTGGAATCTCCAAGTGCTTCTCAAATTTCAAATATAGTATTAACAAATTTTTTTTGGGTATGGTGTTTCTTTTTTATATGACAAGTTGAACTTTGATGTGCTTGATGGGGATGGATTAGATGGAACCCAAGTTGCATTAGGTTGTAAATTTGAAAGGTGAGAAACCAACAACAATTTTTTTTAATGTGCATTGTGTTCAAGAAAATTGCAACTTGTATGTAAATTAGAAGTCACAACTTTCTTACATAGTGGTTTAGGTTTTAGATCATAGAGAAAAACAAAGGAATGAAGTAGCATATTTTGATTACATATTTGTTTTGTATATGAAAAATTGATTTTTTATGTGTTTGATTGGGATAGATCAAATGGAATTCAAGTTGCATCAGGTTGCAAATTTGAGAAGTAAAAGACCAGCAACAAATGTTTTTATTTATTTGCATCATGTTCAAAAAAATTGTAACTTGTATCTTGATTAAAATTCACAACTTTCTTACATAATAGTTTAGGTTTCAAATCATAGAGAACAAAAATGAATAATGAAGTAGCATATTTTGATTAACTATTGTTTTTGGTATAATGACAAATTGATTATTGATGTGTTTGATGGGGATGGATCAAACAAAACTCAAGTTGCATTAGGTTGCAAATTTGAAAGGTAAGAGACCAACAAACATGTACTTTGTGTTTTGGACTTCAAGTGCAATGGCATATTCTAGGTCATGAAATTAATTTTTGGTTGTTAATTGATTGATCATTTGTGTTCATTGTGTGCCAGACTTGGTGTCAAAGTTAATTACTTGGGAATAGTTTGGTGACATGATCAATGTGGTCATGGTTGTTAAACACCATGACAACACTAGTTGAAAGCATATTGGCTTATTCTTTCTTGAGTTATAATCAAGATTGTGTATAATTGAATTGTAAACAAATAAAGTACTTCAAAGGTCATTCCATCATAATCATAATGTTTCAATTGTTATATTACATTGTCACTTACTATTGATGGAACTCATCCTTCATTAATATATGGGAAACTAAATATTTCATGTACTAGAAAGAGATCCACTAAAATTCCATTAAATCCACATCCACTACAAGTATCCACTAGATCTACACTAAACTCCACTAAAAAGATTCATTAAAAGCTCACCAAAGTTCACATCTATTACAACTATCCACTAGATTATAGTTCCATTAAACTCCACTAAAGAAATCCACTAAAAGTCCATAAGACTAGCATCCATTAATTAAAAAAAATTCTCCATAGGTAATAAAATAAATACATAAAATTTAAATATAAGTAAAACATATAATAATATTATATTTGGTTGTAGTCATCCTCGGGTGGACATTAGTGGAGTTTAATGGACATGGGGTGGTGCGTGGTGGAACCATAATGGGCACCTTTCTATTCCACCCATGAGAGGACATTAGTGGAGTTTAATGACACATGGTGGTGCATGGTGGAATGTTAATTGGGTTTTTCCTAGGTGTTCTAGTTCATTAACATTTCCATTGAAAATTGCATGCATTCCATTATGGTGGAATTGATATATTTTTTCATGGAACTTAAGTGGAATGTTGGGCAAAAAGGGGACATGTTCTGTAGTAGTGCTATTTGTAATTTGGTTCCTAGTAAACCTCCTTCTTCATGTGCACAAACATCCCATGTCCCCAAGTTGATCATGTTTCATTGAACCTCATAGTTCCCATTGCCCATTTGTTTTTATCTCGCACCATGATAGGCCTATTTTCCACCCCATTTTTTATGCAAACCATTCACCACCCACTATTTACCCCTACCATTTTAACAAATCACACACCACCTACTAGTTCCCCTAACTAGCCCCAACCTTTTGTGCAAATGTGGGGCCCCAACCATACACTTTTTTAATCACCCTAGATAATGCACATGTAAGACCTTTTCCCCTTTCCATTCTATCAGCCCTACAATTGTTCATGATTAGAGCCCCCAACTTACTCACATTCCCCAACACACCCATAACCTCCACCTAGAGCTTTTTGCCTTACATGAGGGCATGAATTTACCTCTTGAAGGTTAGTTTGTCACTCGTGTTCATGTCAAGAATCCAATTCAACTAATTAAAACCCATGTGACCATTTCAATTTAATACCCTCCTTTACTCCCACCCTACATGCATTAGCTTGGGCTTAGGTTTCAACATTGAATGTCCTTAGGTCTTTCCATTTAAAATTTTGTCATTTTTTATTGTACACATTACAAGAAATCATGGTCTATTTGATTGGAAAACTAAATAAAAAACCATTCATTTTGACATTTGGACAATTTGACCACTTAATCATACTAGACAAGTCGATTTGAACATGTCCAACTTGATTAATGGTTTTTTTGATTGACCATAAATGGTCTTTTTGACTAATCAAATCAGATAAAACTTTGGGCAGCCCAAAAAAATTAATTAAAAAAAACTCAATTTGTAAATATAAAAATGTAAATAATAAATAAATAGTAAGTACCTACCTACCCACCCTGGCCTCATACCTACCTATCCACAACCCACTTATGTATTATACATTTACACACATGTATAAGATATATATACAAATATACATATTTTGCATAGTATATGTTGGTAAAGGGAATTGAACCTTGGTATTTTTGGTTGCACACCAATGTCTTGGCCATCAAACCACCCCACCATTTTGTAAAACAATATGATACCAAATGGATTTAACATGTATTTTTGAATTTCCATGAATTTTTTCGTCAATGTGTATAACAACATTTGAATTTGAATTTGAATTGATTTCATATTTAGGTTAATAGGTACCTAATTAGGTGGATAGGTAGGTATGCATGCCTACCTACCTATGTTTTTAAATGTTCATACCAACTTATGTAAACTATAGGTAGGTATGTAGGAAGATACTAGGTAGGTAGCTAGGTAGGACATAGGTAGGTTGATAGTAGGTAAGTAGGTAAATAATATGTAAGTAGGTATATAGTAGGTAAGTAGGTAAATAGGTAGAGGGTAGATAACTAAGTAGCTAAAGGGTAGGTAAATAGGTAGGTAGGTAAATAGGACATAGGTAGGTAGATAATAGGTAGCTAGGTATTTAGGTAGAACATAGGTAGGTAGATGGTAATGAGGACATATTCAAATAAGTAAATAGTTATGTGTTAGGTAAATAGGTAGTTTAATAGGCATAACAAGTAGGCTAACTAATCAAATTAATATGGCCAATTTGACTAAACATGGCCATTTAGTATGGTCGATTTGACTAGGCCATGGGCATCTTGATGGACCATTTTTTGTTTTACACCCACATCCTCCAACACCATTTCAACTTTCACCCTTTTACATGATGAATCAAATGATTTTTCTTGTTTTTCCTAAAAGACTACAAACTAAACCAAGATTTCGAACTTTTGTTTAACTCCTTCAAATTAATATTCCAACACATGTTGCATTTATTTGTAAGTGATCCATTTGGGATGGTTTTTGAACACTTCTAAAATTGTTTTCACATAGAAGATTCCATGAATGGATTCCCATAATTGTTTCAACTTTGTTTTCATATCACACAAGGTCAAATTCCACATCGAATTCCACATGTCCTTGGGGTAGCCTACCTTTTAACCATGGCCAATGTTTTAGGTGGAATTTGCCCCATTGTTATGGGGGAAACATAATATCAATTCATAAGCCCACACAATATGATTTTAATTTCAAAATGATTTTGCCACACATTTTTCTATGCATCAATTTAGAGTAGTAATTAAAGGTGGATGTGAAACAATAATCCATGATATCAAGTGCATCTTGGACTTTCATTTTGACTAGGTTTTTATTCAGTTGGATGTAGCAAATCTTTTTAATTCTATGTCAATTTAGTGTTAATTTGGTGTCAATATTTTAAAAACTTTGTGTAATAGGTGGGGACATTATATAATTCATCCCTTTTGTTCGTGCATTTTATGCATTTGAATCTCCTTTATTTTATAGTCACCATAATTATGAAAATGATGTCCTGGTCATCCCATCTTCCATGGGAACTTGTCAAAGTGACCCCTTGGGAGGGATACTATTTGTTTTAATTCATTTCAGGGCACTATGTTTTATAGCTAGTCATTTCCCCTCTTGTATATTTCCATCTATTATTGGTGACACTCACATTAAAAACCCTAGTCAATTATATCATTTCGATATGAACATTTTCAGACCAAATTTTGTGTGGTAGGTTTTTTATCCAGCCTTAAAAATGTGTAGTATGGTTTCTTTTTGGCTTGTTGCCTGATTTCAACACCCCATTCTAGTTTAACACCCCATTTAAAAGAATCATAATCTTGGGGGTTCCATTGGGCACTTCATCATTAACATCATCCTTCATAAAATATGCCTTACTAGAAAATGTTTGGCATTTCGACCTTTTCCCTATAATGGATGATGTTTAGGTAGCTTTGGGAATGGTAATTCATTATTTTGTGCAATAACCATCATATGTATTATAATGCACACCTCCTTCTTCCACCTTCATAAACTCCCTTGTTTCCTTTGACTCCTCATTCCTTCAAATGTTTGGACACCTTTTGGATTCAAGGTCCTTTCAGAACTTGGAAGGACCTTTAATTCATAAACATGTTTATTTCCCAATAGCTTTCGGGGGTATCATGTTCATATCGATAACCACCATCACCCCAACAACCTATTTAAGGAGTTAAGACCTTGTAGCTTCAATTATAGTTGTCAAGTTTATGGTCAATCAATGTCCCTGAATCTTGAAACCTTAGTATGAGTTGACAATAACACGTTCAATTTTTATTAACACTTCAAAGTGGCATGCGATTTTCTATTGCCCTTAGCATGTGCACATCTTCCTCCTTTTGAATAATTCATTAAGCAACAAATGGTTTGATTTTTGGATTCCATCTCATAATGTCTACACCATCATACCCTTTTTAGCATGCTCTTTGACAAGATACTTGAAACCCATTATGTTCGAATTTTATGATGTTTTGACGTTGGGTTAGACATTTGTCTTATAATTTGAGTAGTTTTTTTGAAGCCAACCTTTTGATTATCTTTCCTAGTTTTCTTCACAATGCTTTAGACGCAGCTTGGACTACCACATCCTTCAATTGTAAGCCTCCTTCGATGTGTGTGCACACATCCCATCAACCTTATAGGTATCCACCTTTTACATTACATCCATGACAATGAACACACAAGAACTCATGATGTAATTTGTGACATTATTGCTGCCATTGTGCAAGATGCTAACTTCCAGATGTGACAAAAATAACTACACGTGTTTCCTTTAGCCACATTCAACTATTTTTGTTGACAAATTGACATTGTGTTGACCAAAGATGGAATTTGCACCTTAGTGGACATTGTATTGTCATTGTCAACCCAATGCTTGTGGATTTATTTCTTTGATCTTGCATAATTCAAGGATTTGTTGCCTTCAATGCAACTCAAACCAAAGAAAACTTGGAGCTATTGTGTTTGACACCCCAATGATCAATTCTTCCCTTTAGCAATTTAGATATTTGAATGTTTACACAACCAGGTTGATGTGTTCTTACACGATTGTGCCCATGCTGTTTGGAGCTTCAAAAAGGGCCAAAAGGCTCTCCTCTTTTTGTCTTGGTTACTTTTGTTCATAAAAAATTTCAATTACATTGCAAAGGATGCAAACATCCTCCATCTTAATTTGGGTGATAGTGGTAGGCTTAACTACTTCTTGACTTCCACCCCTTCAGGACACAACCCCCCTCATCATGACCAAGCTATTACACGCAGTCAATTGTTGAGATGGAGATTTTGACATCTTGATGTCCTTTAAATTCTCCCTGTCTTTTCTAATACCTTTGTACATTTTTCGAATCAGCAGTGTGTTTATAAATAAAGTTTTGCAGGGTTCTGATGAATTGCTCATTTAGAAACATGATACCTTGCAGTTCCCCAAGAGAATCTGCTTGTTTGCAGTTTGCAGGCTGGCATATTGTTGAGACATTTTACACAGTGACAGACTGTGATGGAAAAGGGTTCTCTTGACCTGCCTAGGATATGCCCAGGTTTTTTTGGGACATTTCCTTGAAATGGGTCTGTGTGCGGTTGCAGGACACGTTTGGAATTTATTGTCTTGTTACCTGGTTTTTTTGTACATTTTTTCATGGGATTTCCTTGGAATGTAGTGTGCCAGCTTGTGGGACACTTTTGGAAAATAACCAAATTTAGCTTCTTGGAAACAAGTGGGTTTGGGAGGTTGGATTAATAGAACAACCCATTGCCACCCAGCGCCCCCCATTGTAATCAAGCACACAAATGCACAGCAACGAACTTAATAGGCCATTTGGAGGGCGTTGTATAGGCACAAATTTCCATCATTGGAAAGCTGGAGAGGGATTGTACTCCTTAGTAGTAAAATCTTATGAGGCCAGTAATTTTGAATGCCAAAAGGTATATAAATCAATTTATTGCTTTTGAGCTTTTTCCAATGCAAATTGTTTAGAAGAATCAGGAGCCCATGGTTGCTCTCTCTAAGGCTGCTTTTTCCAATTAAATAATATGATAGGAAAATTATATATTATATATGTTCAACATGGAATTGTTCATCATGCTTACCACCAATTTGGGTACTTATGGACATGTGAAACCAGTGTTCCAAACATGGATTCTCCTTTTCTTTGGTGTTATACATGGTGGGGATGCTAATGGAGACTACTTATACATTAGATTATGTTATTTATGTGTCTTACTTCTGGGTTTGATCTTGTTACACATACTTTTTTCTACTGTATTCATTTAATGAAA
>Ga0116228_10004690_pt1 | contig 12140 bp, 10 predicted proteins | sample S1TSphfallax_2_FD_89694 | JGI IMG/M metagenome (GOLD analysis project Ga0116228, IMG submission 89694) | Host-associated microbial communities from peat moss isolated from Minnesota, USA - S1T2_Fc - Sphagnum fallax MG | ecosystem: Host-associated > Plants > Peat moss > Unclassified | place...
TACGATACCGTCGGTGCCAACGATGCCGTCCGTTCCTACGATCCCTCGTTTAGTGCCGATACCGTCAGTGCCAACTATTCCATCGGTACCAACGATACCGTCGGTGCCGACGATTCCGTCCGTTCCTACGATCCCGCGTTTAGTGCGAATACTGTCAGTGCCAACTATTCCATCGGTACCAACGATGCCGTCGGTGCCCACGATCCCGCGACGTGCGCCAGTGCTGTCAGTTCCTACGATACCGTCAGTACCGACGATACCGTCTGTTCCAACGATTCCTCGAGCAATTGCAGTTGCAGCAGTTGCGTAAATTTTACCGTTTGAGTAACTGAGACCGCTAAAGGCGAACCGCTGACCAACAGTGAGCCCATCAGCTGTCAATGTGTGCAGTGCGCCTGTGTAGTCCACGGAAACTCCGCCGACAACCAACGTGCCAATTGATGCATCTATCGAATCTATGACACCGCTAAGAAGAACAGGTGTGGCACCCGCTACATACTGGATATTCGCGTCTCGAATACCAGAAACCACGTAATTGCCGCGAGCATCGATCACGCCACTGACGGCTACCACTCGCCCTGCCATGTCCTCAGAGATGCCGGACGCGGATATCCATTGACCCAAAACCTTGATCCGCGCGCTCTGCTCACTCTGTGCCTCGACAGGGCCGCGCAGCAAAATCTGAGGTTCAGCGGCTCTACTATCATTAGTCGTAATAGTTAAAGCCAATGCGCTCAAAGCGATGTAGGCAACATAGCTCCTCATCTTGCCCAACTCAGTGCGCATCATTTGATCCTTCCCCTTGCAATGACTTGAGGTATTCCTCTCGATCGGTATCGCTTTCAACATAGTGATAGACGCCGACACCTGTTTTTATTGGTCCCTTCATTTCCTTGTTGGAATGCTTGGCAAACCAGGTGTCCACTTCCTCCGTAAATTTTTCACCAGCCTTGCGGATGAACAAATTGAACTTGGCAAGATCGTCTTCGGATAAACCGTAGTCCGCGAAAACGACGCGCTGAAGCAGGCCGGCACCACGCGTAGTCCGTTTGAGATTTACGGCCATAGTTCCGATGACGTTGTGAACCGCCTCGGCGAAGACCTGTATGTTTTCTGGACTTAGGCGCTCGGCAATGTAGGTGCGATCTATGCATCGCACGATTCCGTTTCCTAACTTCTCAACGTCGCCCGCCTTCACGAGAGCGTCGAGCACTATCTCGGCGGAAACCCCAGGGCCCGCATATTTCCGTACCAGAGACTGGAAACTTCGCGTTTCGACGCCTCGCGTGGAACTCTCTGGAGAAATAGGTATGTCGAGAACCAGGCCGTAGGGGCCCAAATAAAGTACGTCGGAGTGCCATCCGGCTAAAACCTCGGATGCAGCCCAGGAGTAATTTGGGGCAGTGAAGTTCACCGCCTCGGTTCCGCGTACGCCGCGAACCTGTTGCGCAGTCATCCCAGTCATCAATCCCACCTCTTCTTCCGAGGGCTCCCTGGCCCCATCCGCATCCAACTCGGTGCGCGCACCGTGCACGAGCGCGCTCTGCAACGCGGCAGACAAATCGTCAAAACCAATCCCATTTCTTATGGCAATGCGACATAACGGACGCAGCACATGCCGAATCGCCGCCAGAAGGTTGCCTTTAACAGATTGCTCCACCGGGCGACATAATACAACTATTTATGTGCTCCAAATCACGTTATGCCGTTGAATTTGGGTCCCTTCTAAGTGTTATGCTTAACTAATACACTAATACTGCGCCACGACCCGTCTTGGCGCATTCGTTTCTTTTAGACTGCGGTTCCCGGCTTAAGAGGAATCCAAAAAAAGATGCCTAATCGGATTCGCTGGATGCTCGGCCTCCTGACCACGCTAGCTGTATGTGGTTGTGGCAATCACACAGCCCCAGCAACCCAAGAAGGGTCAATCTTGCGACGCGGTCTGGGTGGTGAACCCGCATCGCTCGACCCATCCGCCGCTGCGGACACATTCTCGGTCCAAGTTGTACAAGACTTATATGAAGGCTTGCTTCGGGAAGCCGCAAACGGGGAAACAGAACCGGCAGTTGCGACTGCTTGGACGCTTGACGCCAGCGGAACTACTTATAGTTTCAAGCTTAGATCAAGCGCGCGATGGTCCAACGGCGAACCAGTACGAGCTCAAAATTTTGTTACAGCTTGGCAACGCGTTGTGGACCCAAAAACGGGGTCTTCTGTTTCCAACGATTTGCGGCCAATAGCTGGGGCGGCAGAAATCATGTCAGGTAAAGCTCCGCCGTCATCGCTCGGAGTTGTTGCGGTCAATGACAACGAACTATTAGTCAAATTATCGCACCCGACGCCTTATTTCCCGCAATTGCTGGCCCACTCATCAACGTTTCCCGTGTACTCAGACGCCTCCGCAAGGAGCCATAGCGCAAAAGATTGGGTATCAAACGGCGCCTATGTTCTTGCAGATTGGCGGCCAGGAAGTAGGTTGGACCTAACGAAGAATGAGCAATACTGGGATCGCGACCGTGTCCAAATTCAGAAAGTGCAATATCAAATAGCTCCAGATCAGTACGTACAATTCGCAGCGTATCGAGCGGGGCAGCTAGACCTGACCGATACCATTCCGCCGAATGCATTGTCGTCGTTGCAGGCGGAGCATCCATCCGAGGTCGTCATTGCGCCTTATTCCGCTGTCGCTTACTACGGCCTCAATATGACTGCGCCGGCGTTCGCGAAGAATCCAAAACTTCGAATAGCTCTTGGGATGGCCATTGACCGGCGGCGCATCGTGGACGCACTGGCAGCAGGGCAAGTAGAGGCTTTCGGGTTCGTCCCGCCTGGAATTTGGAACTACAACCCAGCAAAAATCGAATGGGAAAATCTACCGGATTCGGAGCGAGAGGCCGAAGCGAAGCGTCTGTACCGAGAATCTGGATATTCCATTGAACGACCACTCCACCTACAACTGCTCTTCAATTCAAACCCCGCAATTAAGCAAACGGCGACACTCGTGGCGGCGATGTGGCATGAGCAATTAGGAGTACAAACCACGCTCACTGACGAGGAATTCCGAGTCTTTTTAGAGTCTCGAAAAGACAAGAAGCGGTGGGACGTAGTGCGACTGTCCTGGGACGCAGACTACAACGACGCAAGCAATTTCTTAGATATTTTTCGCTCCGACTCCGCAAATAACGACACGGGATACTCAAGCACTTCGTTCGACGCGGCGCTCAATAGAGCAGCAAACACGCTAGATCCTGACGCGCGTCGCGTTTTACTTGAGAGTGCGGAAAAACTCATGCTGTCTGATGCCCCAGCAATTCCGCTCTACTTCTACGTATCCAAGCACCTGGTGAAGCCTTATGTGCTTGGACTTACGCCAAACTCGTTTGACAGAATTCGCTCCCAATCACTTTCGTTGGCTGCTCGATAAGCATAAGGTTGATTTCCCGCAACTTCGAAGCACGTTTTTTTCATTTTATTACGCATTCGCCTACTGCAAATCCACACAAGGACAGTGTATTAATGAGGTGCAAGTTTTTTTATGGAGACTTTGCTCGGGCGCTAAAAGATTACGCAACGGTCATACCCAAGGAAACAAAACGCCATGCGAAAGCAAAAGGTTGCGCGCGCCCCGCGAATTGCGAGAGCAAAGCGACTCGGCAGGCCAAAACTTAAAGAAGTTTCCGTTGATGATGTTATCAAACAGCTTCTCGAGCTCTTTGATCATATCGGTGTTGATGCTGGGAGGCTGGCTTCCCGGTTTGCTCATCTGAAGTCCAGAACAATTGCGTCCAAGCGCTTATATCCTCACAGCGCTGCAATTGGTGAGCTATTAACGTGCTGGCACCAAGATTCTGATTTTCTAGACGAAGCGGGCCACCCAAAACCAATAAGAATTCGCGGGACCCGCCGATCGTTTCGATTTTTAGCAGAAAAGTCAGTACCAAACATGGACGCTGATCAGCTACTGCTCGAGCTTGAGAAGGTTGGCGCTGTTGCGATCGATACCTATGGATTCGTTCGCGTCCTAATGCGTTCCTTGCCAGTATACGAAGACAGACGGCTTGCCATTCAGCACACTTTGACGTCTCTCGACAGTTTCATAAAAACACTCAGACATAACCTGAACAGCGCTCGATCAAACTCTGATCAATTATTTCATCGGGTGGCGAGGAATGCTGCGTTCGATTTACGCGACATACCGGCGCTGAAAATCAGAGTAAAGCGGCAAGCGCAAAGCTTTCTCGAATCCAATGACAATTGGATGTCGCGCCGAGTGAAATCAAGTGATAAGCGGGCCAAATCGAAATGCGCACAGGTGGCAATAGGAGTTTACCTTTCCGTAGATCGCGAATAGTCTTCCGATACTTCACGGATTTCGGCGAAAATTTCTCCGCTTTGTTAACGAAGTTTTGTTGATTTTCAATTTGCCAGGTTCTTCGTAGTAGAAAATTGTGACACTTACGGATGGCGCATTTTTCGGCTTCTTTGAAGACCGAGAATTGACAGGCCCTCGAGCTACTATCTCCTCTATTTCGCTCAGAAATTCAGCTCCCCTTGTGGAAATCTCTCGACGCAGAAGGGGCAATTCATTCGCAGGTACTCTCGCGTAAGCAGCGCTAGCAGCAAACACGGAGTTTTCCGGGTCCCGCATGTTTTGAAGCAAGGTAGTCATTAGCTCGGTAACTCGATCGCCAAACGCCTTCACAACTTGAGGTGTAATACCTCGGTCAACAGATACCTCTGCCTTTAAACGCACCGATTGCGAAGATCTAAGTTCTATCGATCGCGTACGTATCAGCTCGTCGAGCACCGCCCGCGTCGGAATCCCCTTACCGTGAAGCTTTACCAAAGACTCAAAAGTGCAGCCTCGACCATAAATTCTCAAGTCGGCGGGTTGCCCATTAGGGGTCGTAAATCGGGGATCTTGGTGCCAAGCAGAAAGGATTCGATTGGTGGATTGCTGATGGCGATCTTGATTATCAACTGCGGTCGCAGTTCCGGATTTGAGAATTCTTGAGATTTCGGCGCGCGAAATTCCCGTGGAAGCAGAGATTCCGGAGATATTCACTCGACGAGAAATTTCTAATTGTCGTGTTGCCATGCTGCGGACTGCTGCTGTGCGCAAGATTGAATGCACATCCTTAACACTTAGTCCTGAGTCAAAGACAAATCCCGCTAGTGGCTCCAGCAGGCGCGCCAAAGCTTTTCGTGCGGCCGCTGTTACGTCCACTTGAACGATAGACCGATTCTTCTGGGGGTCACAATGCGTTACGCTCGCATAGCAATTGATACGGTTTGGCGAGCCGCCCGTCCCTGTTCACACGGTTTTCGCGCGTAATTTTATTAAGCTAGTTTCGGACAGCAAAAGCCTGAGGGCGGTATGTCATCACAAAAAGGAGATTTGGCCAATCTCTGCTTTCCCCACGTGACAGTTCGCCATTAACTCCCACCCCATCAACCTCCTCCGTCACTTCCTGCGACCCGCGCGTGGCGGCGCAGCCGCCGTGATAGTCATCTTCGCTCTCCTCCTTGCCCTCGCCCTCAAAGCCGGGCTCATCGGAATCCCCCTCGGCCTCCTCATCAACTCCTGGTTCTTCAAATACGCCTTCATCCTTTTCGACCACACCACTCGCGGCTTCGACGAACCACCCGTGCTCGACATCAAAATGATGAACCCCCTCGACGAACAACGCCCGCTCGTCCAACTCTTCATCATCGGACTACTGATTTCCGCCACCCTCTGGACCCGCTCCAGCTTGGGCACATTCCCCGCCTACATCGTCGCCCTCGTCTCACTCACCGCACTACCCGCCTCCATCGCCATCCTCGGCCTCGAGAGCAACATCTTCAAAGCCCTCAATCCCCACGCATGGGCCCGCATGATCAAAGGCTTAGGTCCCCTCTACCTCGTGGTCCTCGCCCTCATATTCGTAGGCTCCCTCATCATCTTCACGCTCGGCCGCCTCGACCTCTGGCCCTCCATCCGCATCGCGATCGGCATGTTCGGCGTACTCTCCATGTTCAGCTTGCTCGGCGGCGCCATCTACGAACGCCGCGACCAACTCGGCATCCTCACCTGGACCTCACCCGAGCAAGAAGCCGAAAAGCTGCGCAAAGAAGACCACATCCAAAGCGAAAAGCTCATCCACACGGCGTACGGCCTGATGCGCGCCGGCCATCACGTCAAATGCTGGGAACTGATCCAACGCTGGCTCAGCGAACACGGCCACGCCGTCGACGCCTACCCCTGGATTTGCGACTCCGTCGCCAGCTGGGACGACCCCCGCTACCTCACCCGGCTCACCCAAGACCATCTCGAGAGCCTGCTCACGCTCAAACGCACCGGCGAAGCCTTGAAACTCGTCGCCAATCGCCTGAACACCGACCCCACCTTCCGCCCAAAATCCGCCGCCTCCACCTTGACGATAGCCCAGCTCGCCGCCCGCGGCGGTGGCGCCCCCAAACTCGCCCGAGCACTCTTGAGCGACTTCGCCGCACGCTTCCCCAGCGACCCACGCACACCCATCGCCGCCGCGCTGGCCCAGCACCTACAACCCTGAGACGCAAAAAAAGGCCACAGAACCAGGCGCAGCCGCCCTCAAAGGCTCTCGACCCGCTCGCACTCCAGCTCCTCCCCACCTCCGGCCGGTTACGGGGAAGCAGCACCGACTGGCTATACATGTAGCCACCCGCCAAATTCACCGTCAACGACCATAACTGCCCAAAACATCCACATTCGCAACGCACCCCCCGCCGGCCCGCGTCCGTCCCCATCGCCATGCGCAACCAACGGGCACCCCGCAACCAAACGACATAACGCTGCCCCGCACAAGTGCAGCACCGCGCGATTAAGGTGCGGCATTGCAGCGCCTCAGCTGTAAGTACATGATTGGGTACACCCGCGTGCGTTGGCACGCATTTCGCTTATGTCCGCACCCCAAGGGGACCATTTGACCAGCACACCGTACAACGAAATGACCAAGGTCGACGGCGACGGGCGAGCCCACTACCAACGCTATACCAGTTGGCTGAAGGACCAACCCCCCGACCGCCTCGCTCAAAAGCGCGCCGAAGCCGACGCGCTGTTTCACCGCGTCGGCATCACCTTCGCCGTGTACGGACAGGAAGAAGGCACCGAACGGCTCATTCCGTTCGACATCGTCCCGCGCGTGCTGCCCCAAGAGGAATGGATCCGCCTCGAGTCAGGCTTGAAACAACGCGTACGCGCCCTCAACGCCTTCATTCACGATATTTACCACGACCAGCAAATACTCAAGGCGGGCATCATCCCCCCGGAACAAGTGCTGTGTAATTCCCAGTACCGACCCGAGATGCAAGGCGTCGATGTCCCCGGCGGCATCTACGCGCACATCGCCGGCATCGACATCGTGCGCGATTCCGCCGGCGAATTCCGCGTGCTCGAGGACAACCTGCGCGTCCCCTCCGGCGTGTCGTACATGCTCGAGAACCGCAAGATGATGATGCGGCTCTTCCCCGAGCTGTTCTCCGAGCATCGCATCGCACCCGTCGAACACTACCCCGACGTGCTGCTCGAGAACTTGCGCAGCGTCGCCCCGACCGGCGTCGCCGACCCCACGGTCGTGCTGCTCACCGCCGGCGCCCACAACAGCGCCTACTTCGAACACGCATTCCTCGCCCAACAGATGGGCATCGAACTGGTCGAAGGCCAGGATCTCTTCGTGCGCGACGAAGCCGTGTTCATGCGCACCACCCAGGGACCACAACGCGTCGACGTCATCTACCGCCGCATCGACGACGACTTCATGGACCCGCTGGTATTCCGGCCCGACTCCATGCTCGGCGTCCCCGGGCTCTTGACCGCCTACCGCTCCGGCAAGATCACGATCGCGAACGCCATCGGCACCGGGGTCGCCGACGACAAGTCGATCTACCCCTACGTCCCCGACATGATCAAGTTCTACCTGGGGCAATCACCCATCATCGGCAACGTCCACACCTGGATGCTGCGCAAGAAGGAAGACCAAGCCTACGTGCTCGCGCATCTGTCCGAACTCGTGGTGAAGGAAGTGCACGGCGCCGGCGGCTACGGCATGCTCATCGGCCCCGCCGCCACCGCCGCGGAGATCGACATGTTCCGCCGCCAGATCATCGCGACGCCCGAACGCTACATCGCCCAGCCCACGCTCGCGCTGTCCACCTGCCCCACGTTCGCCGATAAGGGCCTCGCACCCCGGCACATCGATCTGCGCCCCTTCGTACTCTCCGGCCGCGACGTCACCATCGTTCCCGGCGGCCTCACCCGCGTCGCCCTGCGCGAAGGTTCGCTGGTGGTGAACTCATCGCAAGGCGGCGGCACCAAAGACACGTGGGTGCTGGAGACATGACGCACGACATGATCCCTCGCCGGCGCCACATGCCGCGTCCAACCACGGCGCACACCCGATGCTGAGCCGCACCGCCGACCACCTCTACTGGATGTCGCGATACATCGAGCGCGCGGAAAGCCTCGCGCGCCTGGTCGACGCCCACTACCGCATGTCGCTGCTGCCGCACTCCAGCGAAACCCTGTCGCAATCGCTGCGTTCCACCATGACCGCGCTGCACATGGAAAGCGAATATCTCGACCGCCACAAGATCATCGAACCGCGCGCCGTGTTCGATTTCATCAGCCTGGATCGCGAGTACAGCGGCAGCATTTTCAGCTGCCTGCGAGCGGCCCGCGAGAACGCCCGCGCCGTGCGCGGTTCGCTCACCTCCGAGCTCTGGGAAACCTTGAACGCCACCTGGCTCGATGCGCGCTCGCAGGTCGCGCGCCGCTCATCGCAGGCCGCCGACATCGGCCAGTTCGTCGAGTGGGTCAAGGAGCGCTCGCATCTGACCCGCGGCGTGACGGTCGGCACCATGATGCACGACGAAGCCTTCCACTTCACCCGTATCGGCACCTTCCTCGAGCGCGCCGACAGCACCGCGCGCATCCTCACAGCGCACCAGAGCGATCTCGTGCCCGGCGCCGACGCCAGCGTGGTACCCGACCCCTACGCCTGGAGCGTGCTGCTGCGCGCGCTGTCCGCCTTCGAGGTCTACCGGCGGGTGTATCGCGACGTCATCACGCCCTTCAAGGTCGCGCAGCTCCTCATCCTGCGCGATGACATGCCGCGCTCGCTGCTGCGCTGTTGCAAAGAGGTCTACAACAACTTGAAGTCCGTTGCCAACCAACAATCGGCCGAGACCGTACGTCGCGCCGGTGAGATGCACGCCGCGCTGCACTTCACCCGCATGGAAGACATACTCGCCACCGGCTTGCCCGTCTTTCTCGAACAATTCTTGAGCCGGCTGCGTGATCTCGGCGCCCGCATCGCGTCCGATTTCTTGGTTCCCCCGGCGGAGGTGTAAGCGTATGCAAATGCACATCAGACACGAAACCCGTTACCGCTACGACCGCCCCGTCAAGTACAGCGTGCAGTCGCTGCATCTGACCCCGCGCCGCGATCCCAGCCAGCGATCGCTCGCCTGGAGCATCACCTCGCCCGGCCGCCGGCTCGAGCAAGTCGACGCCTACGGCAACATTTCGCACCTGCTCACCATCGAAGAACCGCACCGCGAAATCGCCATCGTGGTCCAGGGCGTGGTCGAAACCACGGACTTCGAAGCGCGCCAGGACGAAGGTCCCATCTCACCGCTCGCCTACCTGGCACCCACCAAGCTCACCATGCCGAACGATGACATCAAATCGTTCGCCCATAGCGCGCTCGCCAGCATCTCCGAACCGCGCGCCCGCGCCCAAGCCTTGGCCGAAGCCGTCTCCGGCGCCGTGCGCTACAAGAGCGGCACCAGCGACGTCCAGGACAGCGCCGCCGTCGCCTTCAAGAGCCGCGAAGGCGTCTGCCAGGACCACGCCCATGTCTACATCGCCTCCGCCCGTTCCATCGGCATGCCCGCCCGCTATGTCTCAGGCTATATCTACACCGGTGATGCCAACGACGCCGCCAGCCACGCCTGGGTCGATGTCTGGCTCGGCAACGATCTCGGCTGGCAAAGCATGGATGTCACCCACACCCGTCCCGCGGTGCGCACCTACTGCCGGCTCGCGGTCGGACGCGATTACCTCGACGCCGCGCCCGTGCGCGGCGTCCGCCAAGGCGGCGGCGGGGAAGTCATGGAAGCCAATGTCACGGTCGCCGAGTCCGCCCTGCAGCAGCAACAACAGCAGCAAGCGCAACAGCAGGCGCAGCAACAGCAGCAGTAGGCACATCGCCGACAGCCGCTGCGCCCGCAACAGTAGTAGACTCCCGCGCCATGACGTACTGCGTAGGACTGCTGGTCGACACCGGCCTGGTCATGCTGTCCGACTCCCGCACCAATGCGGGAGTCGATCAGATCAACACGTTTCGCAAGATGGCCACCTTCCAGAAGGCCCGCGACCGCGTGCTCGTGCTCATGTCCGCCGGCAACTTAGGCGTCACCCAGGCCGTCGTGAATCTCCTGCAGGCGCCATCCGAAAACCCGGACGAACCCACGCGCATCTTCGCCGCCAAGGACATGTTCGCCGTCGCCCGCGTGGTCGGCGACGCGCTGCGTGAGATCCACAAGCGCGACGCCAAATACTTGGACGAACACGGCCACGACTTCAACGGCACCTTCATCCTGGGCGGCCAGATCAACGGCGAAGAACCGCGCTTGTTCCACATTTATTCGGCCGGCAACTTCATCGAGTCCTCGGTCGATACGCCCTATTTCCAGATCGGTGAATCCAAGTACGGCAAGCCCATCATCGACCGCGTCATCACCCGCTCGAGCAGCCTCGCGCAAGCCGCCAAGTGCGCGCTGGTCTCCATGGACTCCACCATCCGCTCCAATCTCTCCGTCGGACCGCCCTTGGATCTCGCCATCATCCGCCGCGACGAGTTCCGGCTCGCCACCCACATCAGCATCGACAACGACAACGAATACTTCAAGATGATCCGCACCCGCTGGGGCTTCGCGCTGCAGGAAGTGTTCAGCGAGTTGCCGAATCCCAACTGGTGAACGTCGCCGCCAAATGATGCGAACCGCACAAAGCTGGCCCAGAGACCGATGAGAGAGTGATCATCCATCGCGGGCGGTGCTCGTGCGGTTCGCGAATTGAACTGTATGCAGCGGGGTTTCGCGGTGTCCGTGCGGTAGCACACGTACCCCCTTCGTTGCAGGGTGGCGTCGCGTAGGTATCGCTGTCTCCTCTGTACGGTAGCGCACATACCACGTCACGTGCGCCACCTAGTATGCTACGCATGGACAATGGTGGCAGCGAACATCTGAGCGCGATCGGGCCACCTCAGAGCGCGGAGGAAACTCCGATTCTGCTGCCCGTCACCTGTCCCGTCTGCGGTACAGAATCGCTCACGGAATACCCCGTGCTTGTCGTCATGACGGCGCTGACCCGGTGGCACAACATGGCGCTCTATGCGAGCTGTCATGAGGGCAGCTGGGACGCCAGTTCGGCGGAGATGGCACGCATCCGCGCCTTCCTCGGAGACCCGTGGATCGAAGCCCACCGCCACATCATGCCTCCTGCAACGCCGGATCCCAGCGCATCTCCTTGAGCTGAGGCAGCATCCACGTCCAGCCCACGACCCCCACCGCCATCACCACCGCCGCCACCAACAAGGCATTGGTGAATCGACCGGTGGCCTGAATGATCTCTCCGGTGACGAACGGTGAGACAGCCCCCGCCATGCTGCCCACCGAATTCTGTATACCCACCCACCGTCCCGCCGCCTTCGGACCCGCCAGCACCTGCGGCATGGCGTAAATACCCGGCGACGAGGCACCGCACAGCGCCTGATAGACGAACATCCCCGCCAACGCCAGCGGCTTCGCCCCGAACGCCATGCAGAGCAGACACAGCGCCGAACCCAAGTGCCCGATCACCATGATCGATTTGTAGACCCCGTTGCTCGAACCGCCCCGTCCGATGTAGCGATCGATGGCCCAGCCCGTGCCGAGCGCGAACAGCGCATTGATCGCGAAGGCGCTGCCCGTCAGCTCCGCCATTTCCAAGGTCGAGAAGCCGCGCTCGCGTACGAGGTAGGAGGGCAGCCACAGCACCATGAAGAAGAATCCGTAGTTCGAGCAGAACACCCCCAAGGCCGTGCCCCACATCGCCGGCGTCTTCAAGATCATCA
>Ga0116228_10004691_pt1 | contig 12139 bp, 5 predicted proteins | sample S1TSphfallax_2_FD_89694 | JGI IMG/M metagenome (GOLD analysis project Ga0116228, IMG submission 89694) | Host-associated microbial communities from peat moss isolated from Minnesota, USA - S1T2_Fc - Sphagnum fallax MG | ecosystem: Host-associated > Plants > Peat moss > Unclassified | place: USA...
ACCATATAGTGAACCATTTTCACCAATGAAGGTAAAAGCAGTGAATTATAGTGAACTTAATTAACTTTTATGGTTCCACAGTGAAATAGTCTAGTGAACTACACCACACTTTCCTAGTAGTGTTTTCACCACCACCATGATGTCAACATTTATTATGAAGATGCAGTTTGAATTTAGATAGTACATGGTAGGAGCAAGAAAGGTTCCAATCTCTCTCCTAAGCCTCATGAAGGAGCTTATGTTTTATAATGTCTATTTTTTTGTCGGAAGGGTTGGGAAGTTGATGTAGGTTGATATTATGGGGAGCAAAAAATTCTCGTCGCTCATTGAAAATGTAATGTCCACTTTTGTTGAAGATCGACAACTTTATAAAAATGAGATATGCTTAAAGACCCTTGCAAAACTTTTGGAGCCCATTTTATGTAGTGGCATGGTTTGCATTAACATCTTCGAGGGAAGCATTGAAACATATGTTTGCTTAGTATGTCTATCTATAAATGAATTTCTATTCATTTGGCATTTTTTAATTTTTAGATTAGTAAAGTCATTTTTTGTTCAAAATGCAAGAAAAAAAATGTAAAGTTCTAGAAATTATCCCTTATGATCCTGATGAAAATCATTGTGAGATCATTGCTTCTTTGTGTCTTTGGATGCTTTTTGATGTGGCTATGAGAAATGTTACAACTAGTGGGGATGACCAAGTCCTTTGCATCACAGGAAATGTGCAAATCGTTGACATTGATGTTAGTGATGAGGATGACTTTAGAGGTAGCAAAGGGGAAGACAATTCTCATGCCTTGACTATGAATGAAATTCTTGCTCCTCCATTGCTAATTCACAATGATAGGCCGGGTTATGTCTGAAGGGAAAAAAGATCTGCAAGGTTGTCCATAGCTAGGATCAAGGTTCCAAAAAAGAAAATGAAAAAAAAAATTCCTTGTTAGAGACTTAGGGCACCAAAGTTGAATCGAGTAATGTGAATCTGCAAGTTGATGAAGACTTGTTGGCATCTCTGAACTCTTCAGGTGTTTGGACTTCAATTGCATCATTCGTCGATGTTGTTCCAAGGGGTGGAGGTGATTGGCAAGAAAAATAATGTATTGGTGAAGCAATGTGAGATATCAAACCTTTGGATACCTTGAGCCCAATGTAAATCAATCATAATTATTGTAATTTTTATACATAGGGAAATATGAATTGGTTTTGTTATGTTGTTATGTTATTTAATGTGCATAATCATATTATGAAAGTTCAAAATGATGTTGATGCATTCATGTACTGCCTTCTTGATCCAAACATGTAATAATGATTAGATTTTTTTTTCTTTCATTGAGAGTGGTGAAGTTTTAAAATAAATCCGTTCTTTTTTATGTTTGTGAATGATAGTTTTGATAACAAATTTCTAGAATTTCAAGTCTTAGAATCCATTTAATTTTAGGCTCCCAACCTACATTTAAGTTATCAACACCCTAGGAGCTTTTGTGTTATCGTATGCATGCAACCACCAAGCATTCATTTCTCCTATTGTACACTTGGTGGTCGCTAGGCTTTCATTGTTTTTTCACAAGCCTGTGTGGATTTCTAATCTCATTTGCTTGATATTCGAGAGGATTCCAAATCTTTTCTCATACATTTGGCAACTGCCAAGCATTAATGATTATTTTCCTCCTTTCCCATAGCTAGCGTTCGGTTTTCTGATTGTCATTTAAGGTTTTATAGATATCTCTTGATTGGATCTATGTTTTATTTACCGTTCTCGAATTTTGTGGTCGCTTTTAACTCTCTTTTTTTTGCATTCAAATGATCAAATCAATCCTTGTCAAATTGTCAAGTGCAAAATGAGCAAACAAGATCATAGTGAATCATTTGTTATTGAGGTGTTTGTTGCTCCTGAAGGTGCTTGCAATATTTTTTTGTTGGGTTTTCGACAAATGTCAATTCTATTTGTGGAAGCCAAGATAACTATGGGCAACTTACAGGCCCAAATTTTGGCTCATTTGGTTCACCAATGTTTGTTAAAAAAACTAATGACCGGGTGAGTAGTTCTTTTGTAATTGTAGATATAATTTTAAATTTGTTTGCGAGAATTACAATTTATGTTTTAATTGGGTTACTTCAATTTTATTGATGGTTTTAGATTGTTCTTACTCTTTGTAGGGATGAAACGGTGGTTTTTTTACTTCCAAAAACGAGTTTGGATAATGTCCCTTCTACTTTGGGTCGTCATAATCAGTTTGAATTATGGAGATCTCCTCATGCTAAGGTGCATTGTTTGCATGTCATTTTTCACCTCAATGGGGTTTTGGGGGCAAAGTGAGCTTTAGGTTTTCGTACACAAATGTGGACCAATTCTACACTTGCACTCAAGCTTAGATTGAAAGATTTCCTAACAAGTTGTTTATTTCAATTCAAAGTTTATATTTCGTCTGCTACACAACGCTACAACATCGACAAATATTTGGACGAAATTAAAGAAAAAATAATTTTTTTTGGATCCATCGAGAGTTCTTGGACAAGAATTGTGTCAAAAATTGATCTTTTTCTCCTTGGTCCTCTTGAGAAGCTGATTTTGCATAAGAACCTTGAGGTTTTCTTTTCAAAATTCCCAACACCCATGTTGTGTTGGGAACATTTTGCTTGTTAATGATACCCCATATAAATCTATATTTAATGATTCGTGTAGTGTTATATTTTTGGAATTGTTTGAATGTGTACGTAGTGATGGGGATTACTTGCTTTCCACTTCCTTACTTGGTCTCACTTCATTTGTCTAGGTTTAATGTTTAAACTTATTTGAAACATAATCCTTTTATGACTATTACAAGCATATGTCAAAATAATCTTTATTACAATATGTTATTTGAATATAATAATGATAGTTGTGACCCAATATATTGTACAAAAGCAAAACTGAAAAAAAAATGTAATAGATTTATTATTAGTTTTAGCATATCAATTTAAAATTGATATTTGATTCTTTTGTCAATCAAAATAATATGCTTAAATTGAAATTGAAGTGAGAAAATGTTTTTGGGGCATGTTGTTTTTTAATGAAATTTCCCAAATAATGTAGTTTATTGTTCTCTTTTTGCTTACCTTCTGACAATGATTCTACTCTTTTTCATTATGCAGTTTAGGATTTTGATCGATCGATTTCCTTCTCTCATTTTATTTTTAATAATCATCTAGTGGCCATAAGGCATTTGCTTTGTTAGTCTCATTTCAATTTAATTTATTAAATTTTTTATATTTATATGGACCATGTAGGTTTTTGTGCTGACACATCTTATTGTTGTTGTATCTCAAGGTTTTAAAACATATTTCAACGATGAGTTCACTCTTACATTTGCAAACTGCTAGACCCAAAAATTTGTTAATTCTCAATGTCAACATTTGTTGTGTTATTTCCCACATTGTGTTGTTCGACATGGGAATGCACAAATGTTTCGAAGGAATATTGATAGGAGCAAAGTGGAAGTGAGAATAGGAGTGGAGCATTTCCTCTCTGAAATGTTAAAGTACTTTTACATTGTAATTTGGTTTTATATGAAGTTGGAGGATGTGCTAGAAGTTCTTCCCATGCTTATCCTTGAAACTTTCTTAGAACAATTTGTATTCATTTGGGGATGTGAATAATGTTCCAAGACATTTGGTCAAATTTATTATGGGTCCTATTAGTATTTGAAAGATTTGAAAACAATGTATTATAATTGTCGTGAATTACTTTATGCCAAGGAGGATCAAACATTATTAATTGATGATGAACCTAGCAAGGTGTTTCGAAATCCGAAGTGGAGTGCTCTTTTTCTTGAATCATTTAGGGGACAAATGTTGTTAAAGAACAAGGTGTAATGGTTGGACTTTGCATCACATTTATGGCCACCATTGTTTGAATTGCCATGGGTAGAAACAATTTGTGTTCATTATGATTGTATGGTTAAATATTATAAGCCTTTTTTGAATTCTTCTTCGAAGAATTATTATTGGTTTGTCTAGTATATCGATAATGATAATGGCAATGTTTGCAATAACTAGCCCCCTTTAGGTATGGAGTTTGAATCATTTCATTTTGTAATTTTTTTTTAATAACTTTTATAAGTTGGTATTTTTTTTCATTTGTTGTGTTTGCTAGTATTTACTTTTGTTTGTAGTTGATTTGGACCATTGTTCGCAGATTGCGCAATAATGTTTGTAACTTTGAAAGGGATAAAACAATATTGGCCATTCAAGTTTTTTATTTTGAGATGTTGTTGATGTGGTGAGATTTTTTTTCCATGGAAAAGAATAAAACTTCTTTTAATATTACAAGGATTTTACATTATCTTTCAATTTATTTCTCAAATTTAGATTGTTTAAATTGTTGAAGTTTATTATGAATGTTTCTATTATTAACAGTGAATTTTTTTTTTTCAAAATTCTTCATGAAATCAATGTTATTTGTTTTCACAACTTGGTGGCCACTAGATTAAATTTTTATTTAATTTTTTTAATAAATTTTTTTTACTAGTTAAATTTTTTGTGTGATCTATGTAAACTTTTCTTTAACATGAACCTGCCATGGTGTTGCTAAACTTTAATTTGTAAACATATTTGTAAATGTTCTTTTTTTTTTAGTGTTTCCTTCTGGTCTTAGTGATTTATAATGAAAGTTTGAATACATATAACATTGTCAAGTTACTATTTGGATTTTTGGACTTTTGTAAAGTCTTAAATTAATTAAATATGTGTTATAATTAGTCATTTAAAATTCAAATGGTCACCATGGTTAATTCCACCTTAGTTACATGTGCAACCTTCATAGAATATATGGATGGATGAAGTGTGAATGCAAACTATATATATTATCCACATGCAATTGTAGTTGTGTGCAACTTATTTTATGCAATTATGGGGTTGAGTAGTTGTATGTGTCGTGTGCAATTGAAAATCAATTGCAAATGATAGGTTTTCTAGTAATGTAATAATCAAAAATAAACTTTAAATAACCAAAATAACTTTAAATAACCTAAGGTAGAACAACCAAATTAAACTAAGGTAAAATAACTAAAAATGACCCATAATATTTTAAGGTAGAATAGTTGATAATAACATAAGGTATAATAACTTATAATAATTTATAATAATATAAGGTAAATTATTTTATAATACCCAAAAATAAACTAAAATATCCAAAAATATCCAAAAGTAACATTGGGTAGGATAACCAAAAGTAGCCTAAGATCAATTAGGCTAAAATATAATTTTTAAATAGTTAAAAATAACTTAAAATAAAATAATCAAAATAACTTGGGCTATAATAACTTAAAATAGCCCAAGGTAGACAACCTAAAATAACATAAGGTATAAGAATTTAAAATACCCAAATATAAGATAACCTTTAATAACCTAAAATATGTAATGACCTAAAATAAATTAAGGTTAAATGACTAAGAATAGCTTAAGGTAGAAAAGTTTATAAATAACATAAGGTAACATAACTTTAAATAGTTTAAAGTAATTGAGGGTAACTAGTTAGCTAAGGTAGGTATGTTAAATCACATAGGTAAGATAAGAAGAGATGTTCATAATGATGTGATTAAAAAAATGATCACTTGTTGAAAAAATGGTGTAATATATGGTTAGGGCTTGAATTCTTAGTGTAGATATGAAGGGTTCAAATCCTCATGCTTGTAACCTAATTGAATGTGCTTAGTTAAACCATTTATTTGAAGTTAGGTTAAGCTAAGTCGCTTAGGCCTTAAGCTACCAATTAGGTTAGGCTAGCTTAGGTCACCTAGGTAGGCCATGTGATGCCATTTTTTTCAATTTGGAACTTGCCACATGTCAACTCTTGAATGGTCAAAAACTTGAAGCACCCCACATTTTAATCATAAAACTAATCGCAAATGACCATGCCACATATGCATATGCAACTACAAACTTTAGTTGTAAAAACTAGTTATCAATGACCATGGCATGTTGGTTGGATGAAAAATTGATATTAGTCGCACCTTGATGTGACTATTTTTCAACTAGGTGCCACATCATGTCTTTTGTAACTAAAATTTTATGTGACTTGTCTAAAGTGACCAAACATTTTATAATTGCATGTGGCATTTACAATTGAAAATAATCATTTATGATTAAAAAAACCAATTGTTAAGATGCAAATTCCTTGTAGCGATTAGAAAAATCATGTTGTATCCCATTGATGGCAAGTAGGTGGTCATGAATGCTAACACTTGAATAACCTTCCCCCTCATCCATGCATTTAATTTTTTCACTTCAATTTCAAATGCTAGTGAAGGTAAAAGGAGCAATTTCAATTTCAAGTTTTAATTTCTCTTTGAAATTTCACAACCACTTTAATTGCCAATTGTAATGCATATGTAAGTAACCAATATATTATGTGTTGGTTCAAAACACAAGTAGAAATTAAAATCCATGTGAAATAATGTTAAAACAACTATTTCACTAACTACCCATGTGGTGAAAATATGAATGTGGCACAAAAAAAACTATTATCCTTTTCTACACCCACACATTATGATGACCATCCAATTTTATTACATTTCAACCACATTTGGCCATCTTAAATTTGCAAGTGGCTTGTTGCATTAGTTAATGGTCAATATTATTTTTAGTTTTAACATATACTACATTGTTCACTTATGAATATAATTTAGACCCTATTTTTTTATAATAATTTCATATTGGTGACATCAAAATTAAGGTAGTTTTTAACTTTATTTATACAATGCACTATAATGGGTTAATGATTTTTTGGACATCTTTTCAACTATCAACATGGTCCATGAGTTGAACCATTCATTTTTAACACATTGAAATCATTGTTCATAGGTTGCATTTTACACTTACCATAATTTATTAAAACACATGTAACAACTTAAGACCTTCCATTTATACTGAAATGAGTTAATGACTTTGTTCACATCTTTTCAACTATCAACATGTGTACATGAGTTGATCATTCAATTTTAATATGTTGAAGTTATTATTCACAAGTTGCATATTACACTTATTGGTATATATAAAAACACATGTAACTTGATGTTTGCAATTATATTTGAATGGTTTACTAAATTTTTTCACATCTCTTGAATCATTAACATGTATATATGAATTGAGTCACACTTTGAACTTGTTGAAACCATTATTCAAATGTTGCATAATGCATTTATTAGTATGCATTGAAACACACATAACAATTTAATGCTTCACATTTATACTTCAAAGGGTTAGTGAATTTTTTCACATATCTTGAACTATTAGCATTTTCACATGAGTTGAATCATTCATTTTGAATGTGTTAAATCCAATACTCAATTTAGAACTTTATCAACAAGCCAAAAAACCATCTTATTGCTAATCAAGGAAATTTATAACTACACTATCATTTCCACAAAAGACAAAGAAGATGATGAAGAATCACCTACCATGGATGGGAATTGGATTGTGAATAAAAAGGAGATGATCATATACAAACTAGTTCCAACTTTGAATATGTGACATTCCAATGTATTGCTATAAAAAAATATAAATATTTCTAGTGCACTACACTTCCTAAAAACAACCTATAGGAGTCTTAATATGCCAAGTCCTTATGAAAGATTGAATAGAGCATGTTTAGGAGATTGATTCACTACAAACAACAATTACAACCAAATTACATGCATGTGATGGAGCTTTATAGTGCAATGAAACCCAACAAAAAAAATGTACATGCATTGTCCAAGGAGTACCCAACAATTCATGATTCTTTTATTGACATGTTACAAAAAATGAAATAAAGACAATTATTTTCAATTAACATAATGCAACTTAACCTCAACAATATGATAAAATCTTAAGTACTTCAAATTTTTTGAGATGAATATTTAAAAGTGGAAAACATAATTCATGAAACAATACAAACCTAGTCCTAAAGAAAACATAACAACAAGGGAATTAACACCTTGTTAGTATGAGTAAAAATGGATATATTGATTAATGGAAATTACAATATTCTAGCAACTCTTATTTTTAATTATGAGTATATATTTACATTCATTTCATCCCAACAATACAAGAAAGTACCTAATATGAAAAGAAAGGAACAAAACACATTTAAGATTTAGGGGCAAATATTAAGTTATATGTCATTGTATCTTTAGTTGCAAATTGTTTTTTTCATCCTCCTTGGATTGTGTTCACAAGTACTATTCATAAGTTTTTGGCACCCATCTAATGAAAAAAAAGACAAATGCATGAATTCAAGTTGGGGCCTTTAGTGAAAACCATTGGTCAAATTGGAAACAACAAAGTAGTGTGTGGACACAACATTTTATTGCCAAATTTGCACATTCAATTGGCCAATTAGTATTTTAACAAAATTAAAAGATGGTGTGATTGTTGAATTGTTAGTCTCTGCATAAAAGCCATGATTTCTTAAACTAGATGAAATAAACACACCCAAATACCTTGGTATATTCATTCCAACTGATTGCATTAATGTCATACATTTAAATGATGTCATTGCACAACACCCATTAAAACATGCACTCAAAACATACTTTAATTCCTAAATTATTATATTAAGCAACAACAAGAAATGGATGTGAAGATCCACAAAATGACTTCAATATGAGTAAACTAAAACCCCCTGTATTTGTGAGTGGTTGCAATGTGCATGGAAATAAATGCAAGGCATGGAGGAGATGATTGTGAAAGGTTGTGGATATATAAGATAAGAATTATCATAACATTCAATTGATTGAATTTGAACTTATTCCAATGGAAGCATATGTGATTATTTTGATGTTCAAAGTCTTATTAAACATTTAGGAACATAATAAAATAGACATTGAGGCCTCCTATACAAGCAACATTGATAGTAATGGGATAATGTTTGCAATCAAGTGCAAGAAGCATCCTACATAACTATTGTTAGCACAATAAAACTCATGAAACAACTAGTTGAGAAACAAAAGATAATCACATGAAAGTTTATAATGACTTTCAAATCATATCATGATATTGTTTATGTTAGATAAAGTTTCTTTATTAGCCTTAATTACATTTATTGATCTTCACATAATGCTCACTCGTGTATTTTTGACATGACAATCACAATGTCATTCATTGTTAAATTTTCGGATAAGTTAAGGATGCCTTTTGTTGAAAGGGTACAAAATTACTAGTTCCATGAAAGACCAATGGAATGGAAAATGAAACATCTTTTACCACCAAGAAAAAGTTTAATGCCATTTGACAAGCAACACCATGATCTTGGTTTGAAAGAAACCCATTGCAATGCACCTTTTATTAAACATTTCATTCTTGTAGCTACTCACGTCCATAGTTTCTTGAACATTTCAACATCAGCTACATTACATGCCACATTACCAAGTACTAATTTTTTAAAAATTCCATCTATTATGCATTTATAATAATATATTTCCAAAAAAAAGGAAATTTTAAGTTTTTAAAAATAAATTTAAAAATAAATAAAAAAATATATCTCTATTTATTTGAGGTAAGTTTGTGTCTAACAAGCCTTTAACACAATTAATTAAATATATTTATACTAGGTTGTGATATAAAAACCATTTTATTCTTTAGTGGACCATCAAATACATATTTTATTTTCTATTTGTTAAAACATTTTAACATATGCATGTACTTTACAAAAGCCCATGTTATAGAAAAATCCTATTGAATACCTTTAGAATGAAAAAATTAAAAATTAATGCACAATATTTGAAAAAGTATCTTGTTTTTGAACATTCAACTAAAAACATTAAATGTTTTATAGTTTTATGATGGGCTTTGTTGTTACTTTATGATTATTTTTCAAGCAGACAAATAAGACAATGTTTTGGTTCACTTTATTGTACTTACACCCCCAACAAAAATAAATTATGAACTTACAGGTATATCCATAGGAAAGAAGATTTGTTAAACAAATATTAATTTGAAAAGAAACACACAAAAATTATTTCATAGGCTTTCCTTACAATTAAGTTGTCCCCATGAACTTGAGGTAACCTTCTTCCTTGCATTAAAATTAAAAAATTGTTAAGATGAAAAAAAACTTATCCTCTATTTATGAAATTACAACATACAACATGTTCCAAGCTGTGATCATTACTTTACAAAGAGACAAATGAAGACTTGCACAACAAAAAATAATAACATGTTTGAAAATAGCTAATTATTCAGAAATTTACAAGGTTTGCATGCTCAAATCAAACTTTCAAAACATGATTTTAATAATCTCATGTGTTGATATAACATCTTGAACATATCGTGTGATCCTATGTCAATGCCTACAGCCCTCATTGTCAACACACATAAACCAAACAACATAATATCATCCTAATCTAATGCTTAGCATCCACACCAAAATAAGTTCACTTGCAACAAGTAGGAATCTAAGCCCAAAACATAAAATACAAAAACAAAAAAATGATGTGCAAAACAAAGTTGTATGAACATAAGGAAAAATTGCAAACACAAAACACTATGCTCTAAAATCTCAAATCACCAAAAGTAATTTGAGATCCCAAAATTTGGGATTAAATCCCAAACAAAAAATATTTGGAATCATGTCCACACTAGAGTTGGTTCCAAAGTAATTTATCCTAATTTACCTATGGTAATTAAGATGTAAACACATAACTAAAATAAAACTCTTGATAAGCCCTTGCATCATGTTTTACTTTGGAGTTTTTGTTAAGCTTTTACAATAATGCCCCACTCTTGCTACTTCACATTTCACTTCTTCATGCAATATCAAGCTTTCAAGCAATATAATTTTAAGAGAATGCTTACAATTGAATATTGTTTCCATTCCCACAAGAACCCATGATAGATCAACAAATAGCGATGTGCTTGGTAGTCTTTGCCATGGTTGTATTCAATCCATGTAAGTCACAAAAGCTTTATGTTTGCCCTTCTTCACTTTTAAGTTTCCAAAACATTTGGCAATAGTCAATTTGAAAATTTAAAATTATCATGAATTATTATGAATTTATCAAAAGTTGACAACATAAAAGATAATTTAGTTAATGTAGAATCCAATCATGTATTATGATATGTATTCTCATTATTTGATGTGATCTATATGAGTGATTATAAAATCTAATATTAGTAAGACCTTTTGAAAAACTCTACCTATCTTCTTTTTCTTCTTGTCTGTGACAAGTTTGAAATAATTTAGAAACTATTGTAGTCAAGTGTGAAGACTTGAATATAATAGTGGCACCAAGTTTTCCATTATATAAAGGTATATGTTTAATCCCATGAAAAGTGTCACATGAAATCATGGGTCAACCCAAGTATATTCACCACCATTCAAACCTTGAGAAGGTTAATAAGATGGTTGCAAATGCATATCATGAAACATGTCATAAACTTCTACAAAGCTACAATCTTCTTTTTCAAATATAAACGAGCTAACACCACTCTACTAAACACCTACAACTAAGAAAACACATTATTGACACTTTGTTTTTCCACACCATAGTCCACAAATATGAAACATGGGGAGACATGATTCTAAATGTTTGACAATATGCTTTCATGTCACAACACAACTGGTTTGTTTGTAATCAATTTAGAGCTAATATTACTTCATTGAACTATTCTTTGTAACTATGTGTTGATCATCAAGGTTTGTATTCCAAGGCCAACTTTTTGACTTTCTCTTTTGGCATGAGGCTTCATATTTCTTGATTCGTTGATTCTTTCTCACCCAAATGCTTTTGCACTGGCACAAATGTTGGGTTTAATCAAAGTCACCCAAACTTGAATACAACTCCCACACAAGATTGACATGCATTCATGAATGCACAATTGCCTGAAAATTGTTCAAGGAGTTCATTTACATCTTTTTGCAACATTTAATTTAATACGACTTGTTTGTTTATGCAAATTACATTAAAAAAGCTTGTCTCTGAAGTACAAATGATAGTGGTTTTAGAACTACATACTTTTATGAAAAAAGTATCAAGTTTCTCAAAATGATGAACCTCCTTATTTTTAATTGCATGAATATACATGGAAGAGATTTTGGATTATACTATATATGGTTGTCCATTTATGGACAATGAAAAAACCTACTGGAAAAAGTAAATTACCACTTAACACTTTGTATTAG
>Ga0116228_10004693_pt1 | contig 12138 bp, 11 predicted proteins | sample S1TSphfallax_2_FD_89694 | JGI IMG/M metagenome (GOLD analysis project Ga0116228, IMG submission 89694) | Host-associated microbial communities from peat moss isolated from Minnesota, USA - S1T2_Fc - Sphagnum fallax MG | ecosystem: Host-associated > Plants > Peat moss > Unclassified | place...
ATATATATATAATGAAAATTCCAGAAGGAGCCATCTGATTGGTCCATCACCAATATTTTTGGAACATAGTGCACTCCCCAGAAGAAAGAAAACAGAACACACCCACAAAGTGGAGCTCAAAACATGGTTCAACCCCACCAATGAGCTGATTTAAAAGGTCCATCAAAGAACCACCTAACATGTGTAGACCTAATCTGGAGCAGATAACCAGATTCCTACACCACAAGTTCTCAAAGGGTCCCCTGGGTTCAGCTCCAGGATTTAGGGTTTCCCAGGTTTAGGGTTTAAGGTGAACCCTAAACCCTAAACCCAGATTTCCTAGTTAAGCTTAAACACTTGTCCCAGGCAGCCCTTGCCACAGTCCATTAGATGATTTTGAATACCTTACCTTTAAGGTCAGTTTCGTCATTAAAAAAATAATCCTCAAAATAGTGAAATGAAATTTTGTGAAAAATGAAGTTGACATGTTGAAAATCATCATAATTATCATAGACTACACTCTGAATAATTTCACTATTCATATCACAATATTATAGTAGATGATGAAAAAATAAATAAATTTCAAAAAATTTAAACAAATTCATTTTTTGAAAATAAATAATTATTTGTTTTGTCAATGTGGAAACTGACCCTAGGCCACCGTACTTTGTCAACACTAAACTTCGTTGTTGATTCCTTCACTATGTTGAGGTTTTTTTAACAAGCTGTGGGGGTCACTTCATGCTTTGTTCTAGGATAGGCTCAACGTGGATTGGGCTTATTAGTTACATATGTCTAGAGAGATTATTTGGTGATTTTTTCACAAAAGAGACACAACTTTATTAAAGAAAAAGCACAAATCCAGAAAGGAAAGGGCGGAACACAAAGCTGAGACAATGCTCAAAAGTGAAAGGGGAAAAAAAAAAAAACCCTCACCCCCACAAATTCAAATCCCAAGCCTAGATCCTAAACCTTTCACCAATTGTGTGAAGTAAATCAGTCAAAGAGAGGGGATCTGGAGGGAAGCTGAAAAGAGCATGAAGCGTAGAGGAGACCTCATTGGTGACAATGGCCCACCTCAAGATGGATGAAACTTGGGCTCTTGACACCCTCTGCTTATAAACAACTTATAAAATCGATAGAGGAATGCTTTCAATGCCCTTGGCTAACCATGTCATATTAGCACATCAATGTATTAAATCACTTGTTTTTGTTGATGCAAACAATCAAATATTTCCACAACAAAAGGTAAGAACATATCCTTTGGGTGTCGATCATGATAAAGCCCATCCTTTGCTTGGGTCACAATTGTCCCAACAACTCCTTTAGAAATGGGAGTTCTTGACACTAAATCTATTCAAGTGAGATCAACAATGACAACATCAAATAGAGTGCAGACCCTATCTATGAATAACACAATGTCAAATGTCATTGCAAGGAAATGAAACAAGGGTGAAAATAACATGTGTTTGCTAATGAAAAATGTGAAATTTCGCATTTATGGCCATTGAAGCAAAGGCATTTCAAACAACATCATGAGAAATTATACATACCTTTCCATGATAACACCACAAAAGGTGTATCCTCATCAAATCTATGGATTGACCATAGATGCAATCGGCTAAACCTAGAATCAGTAGGTGGAAAAAACCCACCTTGATGCGCAATGTTGTCAAAAAAATGTCAAGGTCATACAACATGATGGAATGATTGGACATTATGCAAAGAGCCATGCCCATGAACCTAGGCATATGCATGATTTCAAGCAAGCATGATAATAAAATTTCCCCTCCTAAGATTGATGATGGGCAGGTTTATCAATTTGCTTCCCATTGCCTTGGTGGGTTTATTTTTATTTATTTATTTTTGCAATGTAATGTTCATCAATTCTGCCAAAAATACTAACAACACAAGTGTTAAAACCCTCTTTGTAAATGTAAAATACACCTTATGTAGAATAAAAAGTAATGTGTCAAACATTAATTTTTTTATTAAAAACATCATGTCAAAATGGTTTTCAAATTTTCATTGCGCTCAATTGAAATTTTGCATGCCCAAACTTGAAAGCTTGGTTTTTTGCCCACCCAATCATCCTATCTTTTAGGATGGCCTCTAACATTTTTCCTTCAACATTCCACACTAGATTGAGCCTCCCCCATCCTAGGACTCAAGATTTTTCTTGATGCATATGCAACCAACCCATATATTCAATAGGCATACACCTATTTTGTTGTGCCCATGGGGGAAAGCGCACTATCATACATGATGCAATATGGGATTATTTCATCTCCATTGCTTAAGAATGCCAAGTTTCATATTTTGCATAAGCAAACCCATGTTTTTTTGGTGCCATCTTTTTAGTCATTACAGTGACAAGTGGATATTGTGCTTATAGCAGATGGTATTCAAACTTTTGCAAACATAGTCATTGTAAACTTGACTTATGCAAATCTTGTTTTGCGAGACACTTTTTTTCAAGGAATGGCTACAATAATTATAGCTTTAGGCAAAAGTTGTGTCATATTGCAACTAACACCCTAAGGATGATTTCATCCTTCTAGCAACAAAAATATTCGAATCTTTACATCAATAGGTAGACAATTTTTTTCATTGATGCGTCAACATGGGATGGTTGGCAAAAGGCTTTGGAGGTCCTTTCTTTTGATTTTATGTTCATTTTATAGGTAGAGGGTGTTGGCAACTCCTCAAAAAATTTAGGCCACCATTATTTTATGACAAATAGTTGTGGCAGAATGAAAGGCTTCTTCTAGGCTTGGTGTCCTTGTAGGTTTTTCACCCATTTCCTTGCATGACTTGCTCCATGTTATTTGTGGTGGGTTTAGGTTTTAGGTTTTTTAATTTCTCCTTTTAGGGATCCCCATTGTGTGTTTTATGTTTTCAAGTGTGGTATTTTGCTTGGATTTTGATCTTTTTCCCTTATTTTGTTCCCTTGTTGGGTGTTTTTCCTTTATTTATTTATTTATTGCTTAGATTTTTCATGTCCTTTGCATGCAACATGTAAGGACTAGATATTCACTAAAGCCCCTTTTACATTGTAGTGAGGGATTGTGACCATGAAGGTGTTGAAAACCTTCAAAACACATCCAAAGGTTATTTCATGAAATATTTTTAACCATTTTTATATGACCTCAGGTTGTAAGAAGTAATGTAAATTGAAACCATATTTTATTGAGATATCAACATATTATAACAAAACCCAATAACTAATCATTTTATAAATCTTGATTTTTAACTTGATATCCTATGTAACATGTTTTACTATTGGTTTAGGTTTGCCCTTTCGTTCTTTTTTTATCACTTTGTTTCCATTTTAATAAGTAGGATCACCATGGATTTAGAAAAAATATATACATGTAAAAAAAATTCACCCAAACATGACTTTTTTTAGCCCATGGGTTAACAAATTTCACACCCCACTTTTTATTTTTTAAATGAGGAAAAAAATTGTGTAATTTTTTTTGACCAATCACAATTTTTTTGGACCATGGACTAACAAATTTTGTGCCCACCTTCAAAAAATATTGAAGGCTCCAATTGTAAAAATTTGATTAGTCATATAAGGTTTTTTTCATCCCTAAGCACAAGCCAAATGTGTTGGTGGATATTTTTTACATCTAATCCTATTACCCTTGTTTATATACGATCATAGTTATTTTAGCAAACAAGTACAATTGCTACTAACTTTGAAAAGAATGTTGATGGCAAGTATCTTTAATTTGACTTGATGGGTGATGGGTTTGAAATTGGTGAAGGTTTTCTTTTCTAGTTGGTGCTCTTGCATAGGGCATAATGCTTGGACAAAGGGTTGTAGTGAACTAGCACCCACCAATGCACCATCCACTAAATGTGTGTCATTACATAGTTCTTAATGAACCTCAATAGAGTTCATATTTGCTTTCACCTTGGTAATCAATTCTATAGGAACTAGTTATCATATATAGGTAAATAGGTACAAGAATATGTAATTATTACGTAAGCAAATAGTTTATACCAATGTTGGCCAATTCTTGATTTTTTTCAATACCCATCAAATCAATTATTTAAAAAACCATTTTTTCACTTACACACATGGAATCAAATATTAAAAATTTTCAATTTTTCTAGGACTTGCTTAGTATCAACTTGTTGGAATAATCAACCAATAAAGGTATCAATTTATTTCTTTTTTTTTACATGTAAATACCAATTAGTATGCACAAGGGTTGGTTTTTGCAAAACCCTATTGAAAACTAACCAAAATAATGCATAGGTCAATTATCAAACAATATATATATATATATATATATATATATTTATTAAACAAAAATTTTCCCATTCTTTTTATTTTCATTCTTTCACATTTTTAATTTTTTTTATCATTTTCTTTTTTTTCTTTTTTTCTTTTTTTTCCACATTTTTGGATCTCACATTTCACATTTCAAGATTTTAATTTTTTATCATGATCTTTTGATTTGAGAAGAAAAATGGTAGTAGTTGTGTGAGATCCTAGAATGTTATGCCTACTCTATATCATAAAATGATGTCAAAAAGCTCAAGCAAAGGAAGAATATGAATGTAACATCAAAAAGTTTGAGTAATGAGTTTAAAATCCAAATGTGTTGAAAGATAAAGGATTTTGGTTTTCTATCACAATCTTTTGATATGAAAAGAAAAATGGTACCATTTGTGTGAAATCTTTGAAAACCATAGATTAGGGGAATTGGAAGTCCATTGATACAATGGTATGCCACCATTTAAATATAGGGGCAAAGGCAAAGTTGGCCAAAAAGCTCCACTTGCAAATCATTATAAAATCCACACATGCACACAATTAGTTAAAATTCAAAAATGGAACGAATGTGGCAACTGGTATAATAAGGAATGTGATTGGGACATTGGACATTTTACCAACTTCTAAAAAATTAAAAACTAAAAACTAATCCCATGCATAAATAGAATTAGCTAACTTAACTGACCAATATAGTCAGCAACTTGCACATTCACCTCAAAAATCTACTTAATGGCAAAACAAATTTGCAAAAAATAAAACAAAATGTTCATCAACATTCACATCCATCACTATAACTCATGATCAACATTGAAATAATTAATTGCATTCAAAAGTGTATCACTTCATCAATGATATTTGCATTTTCTTTAAGGAATTCATTAATTGATTATTGTTCTTGTGCACAATTTAATCCTGCATAAACTGACCAAATTTTCATTATCATCACTAGCTTGTCCAAATTGTCAACTCCCAGCCTATAGCACCGAAGGCTTGTCAACACTCTAGTTATATTAAAAATTCTCTCAATTTCAATTTGGGACCTAAAAATCCCTATAATTTATTGAACCATAAAAGAAACATTTGGAAATTGTGCTTCATGGGACTTCCACCAAGTCAAAAGCAATGTAAAATCTTTTTAGTTCACATGTGAATGGCAGAATATGCCAAATTATTCTCTAGCAACCTTTGCAAAGTGGTTTCATTTGAAGTCATTTCCCCAAAGATGGAATCATCATCAATTGGAGTTGCTTGAACAAGGCCATCACTGGTAGGATTTAGGAAATGAAAAGCAACCACCAACAATGGTAATATAGTCTTGTTGTCATATTCAACCACAATTTGTATCACTTTCGTTTGTCCAATAAACACCTTCACCACATCAAGGGATTTAAAACATAGGCCAACATTAATGTTAACATGTTGTGAACCTTCCTAACATTGTAAGAAGATGTAAATGCTAGAAATGGAACCAGTACAACCTAAGCTTTTACCATCATATGCATTCACAATGCCCCCAATTAAGATTCAAAATCCCCCTTTACAAAATTGAGGGGGGTAATATTAGATTGTTGAATTTGATTTTGCATACACACATTGATTGAAAGGGTGGCATTTAAGGCATAAAAAAAAACCAATATTTTCGGGTTTGATTAAGGATACATTGCTTTACAACAAGAAACATAATTTTATCAATCACATTATAAACTGTCCATGTGTGTGCATTCGACACACAACCTTGTAATTCTTGAATTTCTTGCCTTCCATAAGATAGATTGACGACATTGTAATGTTCTAGGGTTTTTTGAAACATAATCACCTTACTAACAAACCTGATTTTCATCGGTGTTCTAATTTTCAATGGGAGAGCTTAGTATCAAGCCATGCCTTATGCCATTCATTGCACCTTTGCTACACTTCTTAGTCAATGTAATTATTTTTTGTAATGTAGATTGAGTGGCTTTCAAACTAATCTCCCTAAAACTAACATAAACTTTAGTATCATTACAAGCATATTGGCATGGTTTACTGAAAATGTTACCAAAACATGACCCCTACCAAGGAATTGCAAGTCCTAAAGGACCATAATTGATAATTGAAGTAAGAACTTATGTAAGGGTGGACAAAATTGCCACCTTCATCCTCCACATAGGCAATTAGTTTGTCCAATAAATTATGCAATGACAAGAGAGCTTTGACCTATGTTACCATTGCAATTGTAAACATATTAGTGGCTTAAGAAAATCCCATTGTCACATGGCAAGGCACCCACAATGAATTCATAAAGTTAATCACAAAAACAAATGTGTCATGTCTAAATATGGACATTCATAAATAAAAAAAGGTTGTTGTTGTAACACATGAATCCAAAGCAAGAATTACATCTTGTTCCATGGTTTTAGCCACCAATGAAGGGATGGCATGTTGAACCATTTGCTTGCAGTTCAGAAACACAACTCAAGGATTTTGAAACATGTTGAAACACTTCAACCACTAATTTTCTACAATAGAAATAGGCATGTAGGCTTTGGCAACAAACAACAGTAGGTCCTCCATAAATTTTGTTGTTGTGCATCGTCCTTCTTATAAGGATTACCATGCCCAAAATGATTTGTGATGGCCCCATAACCAATGATACAACCTTTTTGGAACTTTTCATGGTGCAACTATTTTGAATCAAAAGTTAGGTTAATATTTTTCCACTTGTGCCAAGTGGTTGGATGCTCACCCAAGATATGTTTATTCATTGAAGTAGTCCCATGTTGCCAGTTGTAAAAAAAATACCTTTCCTCTTTTTGGTGGTACTACCAACATTGTAACTTTGGCAAATAGAATGGCAAATCACATAATGCATAGTTTGAAGCAAAATATGATTTAACTTACTACCATCATTCACCAAAAAAAGATGTCAAGGGAGAAAGAACATGTGGTGAGGGACCCATGTTTTTTTATTCAAGATGAATTGAGCCTTCAAAACCTCCCATGCAATTTTTGTTTCATCATCCAAGTCATTAAACATTGCAATGCTTTCATATGCAGATTGTCCAATTTGGCGTCAAAATTGAACCAACTACTAGCCTAGAATCTTTAGTCAAGTCCCCCATTTCCAAGTGAGCACCATGACAATCAAAATCTTCATGCATATGCACATTCAAACCAAATGTTTAAGTCTAATTTACCATTTGGATTCTGATTTATAATGCGAAAAACAAAAAAGTCTAGAATTAAGTTTAAAAATTGACACTAATGAATTATAAAAAGTTTTCCTTTGATGAATTTAAGAATTCAAAACTTGAAATTGGAACCCTAAAACAATTCATGTTAGTTTGTTTTTATAGCACAACTTCAACATTACACATCTAGTCCCATACACCTAAAAGACGATGCCAAACAAAACAAGAACAAAAATATCAACAACAAGAAACACAAGTGAAACACAACAGAAAGGGGAAAAAAACCTACTTATTTATGGGTGCATCAATTCAATTCTTGTGAGTTGAAAGAAAATTATCATAGACCCCTAATGATGCCTCTATATTCATCCTCAACATTTGCAATAGTATTCAAGGATCTTACAATAACCATTACAGTTGTTAGGATGGATTGTTGTGTTTGGTGACTATTGTAGCCAAACACAACAATTCATCCCAACAAGTAGAAAAACATTGTTGAATGCAAAGATGAGAGCAGCACATGAGAGAGGGACTTGTGATTTAAAGTTTTGGGTATATGGAAAAAGTGAAACCCTAAATGGATGAAGGTGCTTGGATGAAAAATTTACATGAAAAAAACCGACCAAGGTAAGAGAGACATGTCTAATCAGGGTATCAATAGGGTATTGATTTATAAAAAATTAATACCTTGCCAATGGGGTATTTACAAGATATCTAAAATCCTAATACCAGGCCGGGTAGGTTATTGGTCAGGTATTTCTTGGAAATGGAACCGGCAGGTAGGTTATATGATACCCGGACCTGGACCCTGGTGATAGATATGTGAAGGCTGTTTTAACTACCTACCTACTAACAACTTGCTTGTGACCATAGTTAGCTAGGGAACTGAAAGCCAACAGAATTGTTTCCTTACCACTTATCATTGATCCTTCATGGTGCACTGGTGGGTACTGGTTCACTGTGGCCCGGACAGAGCTCATTATTGGGTATATAACATCTGCCCATTTTGTTACACATTTCAGTCAGTCTTGATGCAAAGGGGTTCATAAAACCACCAAGTAGAAGGAGTTTCAAACTGCACAGTTTATGTACTAGTTGTTGGCTGGCTTCAGCAGGACAGTTTTTTTTCTTTTGGCTTTGATCTAGTGTTCCCAAAATCTAGTGAATGGAATAGTGGCCATATCATCAGAAACCTAAATTTGTGAAACACCCTGCACTTTGTGGGGTTGTAATTTACTGGAATTTCATAGGATTGTAACCAGACAATAAATCGGTTTTTTGTGTTGCAATACATTTGGATGAATATATATCTCCTCTAATTGGTGGATATTGACGGTTGGGCATCAATTCTAAGGTTTGAATTTTGAAGTAGTAAGACTTGAACCAGTAAAGTGCTTATTTAAATGACTTTTGTGTGAATGTGAAATCCAAAATGTGGCCCACAAACTTTCAAATCTGATGTGCACCAATTGTTGTGGCAACTTACCAAACAAATCAATGGCCGTGATGCTAGATAATCCAATGAGATATCTCAATGCTAGATAAGCCAATGAGCCATCTACTAGAAGTTAAGAATCACAAAATTCAGATTTTGATTTGATGCTTGCACTGCATTACTATTGTTGAGGGTCACACTCTTTCATTTGCACATCACCTCACCCCAAGCTTTTCCTATGATGCTTTTTAATGGCCATACTAGATCTCTACAATATGGATAGCCCTATGTATTTTTGAGATATTCTTAATTGTCTTCAAATAGGTGCATAGTGCCCAACTTTTGTAAAAGTGGTGGAAAAGACGCTTTGTGGACTCTTTGGAGAAAATGTTTAAAAACTCCTTTTTCAATCATGGGAATGTCATTGTGCAATACACAAAGGTTATTTGCCTAGCTCTTGTGCCCCCCCCCCCCCCCCCCACCCCCCCCCCCCCTCCCCAAAGCCGTAAACCTCTACACCCTCCAACCAAAAAGCATCTCATTCTGATATAAACATTGGAATGTGGAAGTATGGAGTGTAATAAAGCCTATGTTTTATACTAGCCTACTAAGCCATAGGATCACCGTCCTTCTTGCACCCAAATATCTGAACACAAAGTTGAAATAGTTATGTGATGTTTCAACTTGCAGAGTTGCTGCCCATAATCTTATACTCTTTGCCTCTCCCATTGGCAAATGAGAGAAAGATATGATTGGCCAAAGAGGGAGAGAGAGAGAGAGAGAGAGCAAGTGAGATGGCCAGCATGCAAGAAGGCTAACAGCCAAACAGAGTGGCTTTGAACTAGGGAAGGCTTTGAGAATTTCAGATCTACAAATTGCATACAAAACAAGCTATACTTCAAGTAAAGCTAGTCAGAGAAGCCACAGTGTAGGATGTCTCTTGGTTGGTCTTTTTGGGCAGCATGTACTTTTTTAGTTAAGTACAACTGAGATATGTACTTACTATTACTGGAGAAGTTTTTTAAAAAAATGCGTAGCTGATGATATTCTTTCATATTCTCTCTTTGTTGGGTTTTTCCTTTTTTGGGTTGTTGACTCCAAAATGTGGTCATCATCATGTCCCAGAGATAAGATATCAATGGAAGCTCTAGAACTACTAGTATGCTCCCAACAACTTCTATATTGGAAGGTGCATAATTGAGAAATGACTTGAAAGATCAGGTACAGCCATATCCTATTGGGTGTTTGGAGTTTGGACCTCTGTTAGTATTTGTTACATCCAACAAACAAAGAGGGTTAACTCTTCCTCCCACCTGGCCTATGAAATTTTAAAGAGTACAAAGATGAGAGAGACTACTACTATTTGAATGCCATAACTTGGACCAATCATTTTGACTCGCTGATGGGAAGTAGTTCTTTCTTTGATGCACAATGCAAAACTTTATTTATAAACACACCATAGATTTGGAAAATGTAAAAAGTAATAAGATGTCTTTCTTTTCTTTCACTGAGCCTTACGGAGATGAGATGACTGTACTATATCTTGTGGAAATTTGCAGTTCGCGTGTCCAACTCCAAACCCAATTTCATGCTGTTTGAAGCATGGACACTAAAGTTCAGTGTCCACGTGATGAGGCTTTGATCATTGGAGGAGGATAATCCAAACCCAATTTCATGCTGTTTGAAGCATGTACATTAAAGTTCAGTGTCCACGTGACGAGGCTTTGATCATTGGAGGAGGCATAGAGGAGGAGGTGGTGGAGATGGTGGTGGTGTGGAGGGACCCAATTGCACAATTCAAGATCCTTTGCCACGTTAGCCATATCTTGTTACAAATCCCACTGTGTAAGAGACATAGAGAAGAACATTGGATCCTAACCTTGGGTTGCCTGTGTGGGTCCTTTGCTTCTTTATTTGTCAGTTGCTACTTGTGAAACCTTTCATAGTGTGTGCAGAGACAAAACCCAACAAGTCCTCGAGCATACCCCCCACAACAAGGCTATCTACATAAAGTTTAAGAGAATTTACCTTAGACAAAGGAAAGGAAAGGATTGCAATACTTTTCAATGAAAAGGAGACCCATGTGCAAAATCTCTAAGCCCTCCAATGAGGTTCCCCGGTACCCCTGAAATGTTTTTGAATGAAAGAGGGTCCACGTGCAAAATCTCTAATCCCTCCAATGAGGTTCCCCGGTACCCCTGAAATGTTTTTGAATGAAAAAGGGTCCACGTGCAAAATCTCTAATCCCTCCAATAAGGTTTCCTTGTACCCCACCAATGCAGCATCCATTGGAATGACATGGTTAAGGATGTATTAGGGTTGAGAGTTCCTACTTTGAACCTCACACTAGCTATGTAACTAGCTATGTAACTGGGTATGTATCACAGGGAATTAGGTAGGGAATATGTAAGTGATTCCTATGTAGGTAGGTCCCCAGGCACATATCATGTAAACTCTCCTACTTTCACCTCACATTACATAGGCAACTGGGTATGTATTATAGGGAACTAGGTAGAGAATATGTAAGTGGTTCCTATGTAGGTAGTAGGTAAGGCATTTGCTGACTGTTAGGAAGGTAGATAGTAGATACATGTGGATGGTTAGTACATAGTTATCCACCATGGTTAGCAAAGTAGTTATGGCATTGGATGACTACTACCTAGGTAGATGTAGATACCGCTGTTGTTTGGTGGATATCATACTTTTATGATATTCTGCAAGTTTGATTTTCAAAAAAAGGTTTTAAGAACTAGGTCAGATCTCTTATTCTTTTTTTAAAAATGTCATTTACAATATCCAACAAGGATACGATTTATTTTTTAAAAATTGAAGGCTGGACCTTAGTTTTTCAAATGTTTGGAAAAATAATATCCTTTGGATATTCAAGGCGGTTATCATAGCTCAGATGAAAAATATAATAATTTTATTACAAAAATATATTTATAAGGGGATGAAATTACAAATTACATGTTCACAAGCTCATCTTGTTCAAACTCATTTTCATATTTTTTTTCTTTTTTCTCCTCAAGAAACATTAACTTATCAAGTTAAAAGATAAAATGCAACCCACCATAAGATCATTGAACAATATTTCACTTATAAATATTAACTTACTTAAATTATTTGATTATAATCAACATCTCCTTGAATTCATAAATATGCCATCCAAGGAAAAAACACTTCTCAACTTTCATTTGGGATCCCAAAATGTCAAGATTTTAAGCAAGGAAAATAATAGTTGGAAACAAGGATTGATGTTTTTC
>Ga0116228_10004694_pt1 | contig 12137 bp, 10 predicted proteins | sample S1TSphfallax_2_FD_89694 | JGI IMG/M metagenome (GOLD analysis project Ga0116228, IMG submission 89694) | Host-associated microbial communities from peat moss isolated from Minnesota, USA - S1T2_Fc - Sphagnum fallax MG | ecosystem: Host-associated > Plants > Peat moss > Unclassified | place...
ATTCACATTGCCCATGGCTTCAAAGACGCCGGCCACCATCCAGTAGGCAATCGCGAGACCGATGGCAGCTGCAATGCCGGTGAGCGAGCCGCGCCGGCCCATCGACAGGGCAAAGGGGATCGCGAGGACTGACATCACCAGTGTGATCAGCGGGTAAGCAATCTTGCGGTTCAGTTGTACGCGCAGACGAATGGTGTCAAAGCCGCTTTGCCCCAGGTCGTGGATATAGCGGTCGAGTTCGCCAAAGCTCATCTCCTGGGACTGGCGGTTTTCTTTCTTGAAATACGACGGATCTTCCCGCAGTTCCGGGAAGTTTTTCACCTCAAAGGTGTGGTAATCGCGCATGGCGGGACCGGTAAATGTACGCTCCCAGCCATTCTCAAAGATCCACTGGTTCAGATTTGGCTCCCAGTGGGCGCTGGTGGCGAAGATGCGCTTCGATAAGGCAAAGGTCTCCGGATCGAACTGGAACACGGAGATATTTGCGAAGCGGTCGCGGTCTGAGTCGAAGAATTCGTAATAGTAGATGCGCGCCGGCTTGCCCGGTTCCTGTTTGCCGAAAATCCATTCCTGGTCCGGACGCAGGAAGGTTTGGGCAGGTTTGCCCTTGATCACCGAACGCAGTGCTTCCTGACGCCGGTTGGCAGTGGGCAGATAGCTTTCATCAAAGGCAAACAGTGCTGCGCCAAGGATTGCCGCAATGACCAGCACCGGCACCATGACGCGGTACAGGCTGATGCCCGTGGCTTTCATGGCGGTCAGTTCGCTGGTGCGGTTGAGCATGCCAAACGTCGCCAGCACTGCAACCAATGTGCAGAGCGGGGTTAGGTTGTAAATCAGGTTGGGCATCAGGTTGATCAGATATTCGCCGACGGTGACGAGCGGGGTGCGGTTGCGGATAATGTCGCCGAGCAGTTCGAAGAAGGTGAAGATGACCATCAGCATCAGGAAGGTGATCAGCACCAGGACAAAGGTCGAGAGAAACTGCTTCAGGATGTAGTCATCGAGGATGAGCGGGAAGCTGCGTCGTCCCGATCTGTGCCGTCCCGCGACGGTGGTCGCGGACTCGGCGGATGCAGAGGCTTCAAGAGTGTCGTCAGTTGTGCTTTGCGCCGAACTGAAGAGGCCGCGGACGAAGGTGGTGATGGCAGGGAACCAGGTGACGCCGCCGCGCCGCGATAGCTGGCGTAGAAGGAGCAAACCGAAGACCGCAAAGATAACATTTACAGACCAGACGCCGACGATGGGGCCAATCTTGTTCTGGCGCGCGAGCGCGATCCCGATTTCCGACAGGAAGTAGTAGAGGAAGACGAGCAGGATGGTGACGACGAAGCCGGCACTTTTGCCGCCGCGCCGCGACGACATGCCCAGCGGTACACCGACCAGCATCAGCACCAGGCAGGAGACGGGATACGATAGCCGATTGTTCAGCTCGATCGAGTACAGCTTGCCGTCGGGCTGGCGTGCGCGCGCGTACAGTTCGCGATCGCCCATGGCCAGTATCGGCGAATTCGAGCGGCCAAGACGGATTTCGTTCTGCGTAGTAATGGCGAGCGGCAGGTCCGACTCTTTGAACGTGGAAACGGTGTATTGGCCGGGGTCCGCCGTGGCGAGGTCGTGCTGGGTGCCGTCGCGCAGCCGCATACGCAGAGTGTTGTCGTCGCCACTCACGACGGTTGCGTGTTCAGCAGTGATGATCTTCGGATCAGTGGCGTCGCTGAGGTCGGCGAGGAAGACGCGGTCCCATTGCGACGCACCCGCAGAGGCATGCACGTTCTGGACATACAGGACGTAATTCTTGAAGTCCTCGTAGAACACGCGCGGCTGGATCTCAAAGCTGGCTTGCGAGGTCTTGATCTGGTCCTGCAGCGCGAGCATCGATTCGGTGGCTTTAGGGGCCAGGTAAAGCGCGTTCAGCAGGGACAGCCCGGACCCCAGCAAGGCAACGAGCGCGACGATGCGGACAAAGGTCCACACGCCGATGCCGCAGGCGCGCATGGCGGTGATCTCGCTATCGGCGGCAAGGCGGCTCAGGCCGAGAAGAATGCCGACCAGCACGGCCATCGGGATGGTCACGCGCAAGGTATTCGGCAGCATGAACATCAGGATTTTGCCGACATCGGCAAGGGAGGCGCTCTCGCGGACAACGAGCGCGAGGATGGTGCCCAGGTTGGGCATGAAAATGACAAACGTGAAGAGTGCGCCGCCGAGCAGGGCGTGGGAGAGGACTTCCCTCAGAATGTATCGGGTAAAGATGCGCAACGCGTCACTGCTCCAGGCCAGATAGCAAACTACTTCTTAGTCTAATGGCACTGCGTCACGCCGGCTGGATGGCAAGCGTCCCAATGGAATCGAGGGGCAGATCGACGGCGACGCTTCGTTCGCGAAACTGTACCTGGACAAGCTGGCTGTGCGGGAGCTCATTGCGTATCAGCGCGATGATAGCGCCATTCGGATTTTGAAAGGCCAGCGCGTCGTCGCATGTGCCAGTCACTGCGATCGGGACCGCACCGACGTCGACGAAGTGGGTGAGATGCTTCAGCAGGTAATAGTCATGGTTGTAGCGAAAGGTCTTCGCCTGCGTGTCGACGCTGACGAGTGAGTTCTGGGCCCATCCCCAGGTGCTTTTTCCACCAAGGGCCAGCGCGATGTTCCAGTACATCCAGGCGCAAGCGCCGTTGCGGAAGTAATCCTTCATCAACTGCCAGCAGTAGCCGGTGTAGCTCCAGGAGTTGGACCCGTCGCCGCACTCCTGCTCGGACTGGTAGATGGGCAGGCTCGGATACTCCCGGTGAATGGCCGGCAGAGCGTTCTTGCCTGCCCACTGGACGCCCAAGCCCCTGATAAAGCGGCCGGCATTCGCATCGCGCATCACGGTTTCGAGCAGCGCCGGATTCCCGCGCTCGAGCGTCCCGAAGAAAATCTCGACGTGGCGCTTGTCCATCTCCGGACCCAACACCTGGATGAAGCGGGCAAGACCGGCAGCAGTCCAGGTGCAGCTGGGAAAGTTCTGCGCGGAGTTGAATTCATTCTGCGGCATCACCGTGCCCACGCGGATCCCGTTCGCTGCATACTCGTCAATGAAGCGGCCGAAGTAGCGCGCGTATGCCTCGAAATAGCGCGGCTCCTGGATGAACATGTCTTCGCCTTCGTGACCGAGCTGCTCCGGCCGGATGCCGTTGTCTGTCATGCCCGGGTAGGCGGCGGCTTCGGCATAGAAGTGGTTGCGCTTCATCCAGCTCGGCGGCGTCCAGGGCGACGCCCACAAACGCAGCCTGGGCTGATAGCTTTGCGCAGCCTGGATGAACGGGATCAGAGTTGCGCGGTCATGCTGAATGCTGAAATGCTTCAGCTCAAAATCGCCGTCGCTTTCGTCGTAGCTGTACGGGCCAGTCGAGAAGTCATTTGCGCCGATCGGCATGCGGCAGTAATTAAAGCGTGCCCCAGCCTCGGGATGAAACAGCTCATGCAGGACATTCGCACGGTCATCCGCACTGAGTGCGGCGAGTGAAGTCCAGCCCAGCTCATTGAAGCAGGCGCCGAATCCGTCGATTGGCCGCTCAGACCCACGCGCCGCATCCAGCTCAAGATTCAGATTCAGCAGTGACCAGGTGAAGGTCGGCTGCAGGACGGTACCCTTCTGCCATGGACTTGTTTCCGTGGTGGTGACAAAAGTGACGTGGCCATCTTCCAGTGGTCGCGGGGCAGGCATCTGGGCGAATGCCCGCGTCCCCGCCAGTGCACCGGCCGTCAGCCCCGCGCACCCTGCCAGTATCTGCCTTCGGTTCCAAAGTGTATTTTTCAAAAGATTGCGTTCCTGGCCTGATCGCTGACTGCGGGCAAGCAGCCATCATACCTCTTGCGGCGGTCCAGGGAGGAAGCGATATCCGATCCCGCGAACCGTCTCCAGGTGAACAGGCCGCGCGGGGTCGTCCTCAATATAGCGCCGGAGCCGGACCATGAAGTTGTCGATCGCGCGTGTGTCCGTATCTTCGCGGACGTGCCAGACTTCTTCGAGCAACTGCTTGCGTGAGATGATCTCCTGCTGGTGGCGGACAAGGTAGCGGAGCAGGTCTGCTTCCATGACCGTCAGGCTGATGGTCTTTTCGGGCGTGGCGAGGCGGAGAGCAGCAAAGTCGATGGTGCGATTCGCAAAGGTGAACACCTCTGCTTCATCGACACCGGGCCTGGTGACGGTAGCGGCGTCGCGCTGCCAGGCCGTGCGCCGCAGCAGGCCGTGCAGTCGCGCGAGCAGTATCGCCAGTTCAAACGGCTTGGCGAGATAGTCATCCGCTCCGGCCGCAAAGCCGGTGAGCACGTCTTCCGGCCGGCTGCGTGCTGTGAGCAGCAGAACAGGCGTGTAGTTCTGTTTCGTTCGCATTTCCTGGACAATAGAGAAGCCGTCGCGACCCGGAAGCATGACATCGAGGACCACGGCTGCGACCGGGGATTGTTCCAGCGAGTGGAGCGCCGATTCGCCATCCCCGAAGAGCAGGACGCGATACCCTTCCGCCTCCAGATTGAAGCGCAGACCCTGGGCAAGGTGTTCCTCGTCTTCCACGATGGCAATGCTGAGAGGGGAATCGGTCATGCGGTCAATGTGGCGCGATTGACAGCAGCAGCGTCATCGTTGGCGGGTAATGCGCGGGGTAATTGAAAATGGATCGTGGTCCCGCGACCCTCACCAGCACTTTCCGCATACACTTCTCCGCCGTGCTGCTGGGCAATATTGCGGACGAGGAAGAGGCCGAGGCCGGTACCCTTCACATTGAGCAGGCTGCGGTTGGGCACGCGGTAAAAGCGCAGAAAGACGCGCTTGAGCTGTCCGGCAGGAATACCGACACCCTGGTCGGCAATCGAAAAGCGGACCCAGGTGCTGTCCGAGGCATTCAGCCGCACCTGGATATCGACCTTTCCATTTGCGTACTTCACGGCATTATCGAGAACGTTGAGAACGGCAGTCTGCAAATCTTCAGGATTGCCGAGGACCAGGGCAGAGGCGCTTGCGTCGAAACGCATGCTCTGGATGCTGGCCGGGTCAAGGTGATGGCGCTGCAGGGTGGTCGCGATGCAATTGGCGAGAAGCTCTCCAATGTCGACTGGTATGCGGACACGGTTGCTCGCCGGCCGCTGGCGGATTTCTCCTGCCTTCAGCACCTGTTCCACCATGGCGAGCAGCCGATTGTTGTCAGCCAGCATGATCGAATAAAACTCCTGCCGCTGGGTCTCGCTCAGCTCACGCAGCTTAAGGGTTTCGAGGTAAAGGCGGATGGACGCAAGCGGCGTCTTCAGTTCGTGGGTGACCGCGTTGAGAAAGCTGTCCTGCTGCTCGTTGCGGCGCACTTCGCGGACGAGAAAGATGGTGTTCAACGTGACGCCGACCATCAGGACAAGGAAGATTGGAATGCCGAGGGCCAGCGGCACCCACTCGCGCCAGTTCAGGATCAGCCATCCCGCGCTGAGCGTAATGGTGAGCGCCACCAGGCAGACACCAAGGGCGATGAAGAAAAACATCGACTTCTTGCGTCGCGTGATGTGCATGGGACTAGGTTAGCTGAAAAGGGGATGGCCGATGAAGCGGGCAGCTTTAGAGCGGATAGCTGCTAAAGCGGGTAGCCAGAACGCATCCGACAGGAAATCCGCCATCCGCTCCTATGCTACCCGCTTCTCAGCGATCTGCTCGCCCTCTATCGCCGTGCTAGGCTACGCCCGCAGGCTTGGGGTCGTGCTTGTCAAACTGGGCGATCTTGACGTCTTTTGCCAGCCCCAGCTTTTCGAGCAGCCAGATGCCGTAGTAATTGACGTCAATCTCATACCAGGCGAGGCCATGCCGTGCCGAGACGGGATGCGCGTGGTGGTTGTTGTGCCAGCCTTCGCCGCCCGTCAGCAGGGCGACCCACCAGTTGTTGCGCGAGTCGTCGCGGGTAGGGAAGCGCTTGCTGCCCCACATATGCGTGGCAGAATTGACCAGCCAAGTGGCGTGCAGGCCAAGAGTCACGCGCAGGAAGATACCCCACAGAACGCCGGGAACACCGGCAACCAGGTAGAGCAGGCCGGCGACGACCAGCATCGGCAGGTAGTGGTACTTGGTGATGAAGCGGTGAAACTTGTCCTTGGCGAGGTCCGGCGCGTAGCGCGCGAGCAGCACAGTTTCGTGGCCGAGGGCGTCACCCATCATGATCCAGCCCATGTGGGCCCACCAGCCGCCTTCATGCGGGGTGTGTGGGTCGCCGGGCTTGTCCGTGATCTGGTGATGGACGCGATGCGTTGCTACCCAGAACATCGGGCCGCCTTCGAGTGCGAGGCAGGCGCAGATGGTGAGCAGGTACTCAACCCACTTGGGCGTGCGATAGCCCCGGTGCGTCAGCAACCGGTGGTAGCACATGCCGATGCCCATATTGATGGCAACGATGTACAAGCCGATGGCGAGAAAGAGCGCTGTCCACGTGAAGTAGAAGAGGGCGGCGATAGCGCCGACATGGAAGAGCGAAAAGACGAGGGTCGAAGCCCAGTTGACCTTGCTCGACTGCGTCGCGCGTCCGAGAACAGGAGCCGCGGGAAGTGTGTCTGCCTTGACCCGCCCGCGATGACCGCTGATGCCGGATTCTGCGGGGACGGTTTCTACTAGGGGATCGACGACTAAGGGAGAAGCAATGGTTGCCATGCGTGCAGGGGTCCTTGAGGTGAAGCGAATGAATCGTGACGGCGGTCGAACGCCTTCATTCAAAGCTAGCAGTCGAGAACGTCACCCGCGGTAAGACTTTTGTAATTGATAACCCAAGGTTTGCCGTAAAGGCTGTCGCTTACAACCAATGTGGCAGTCGGTGCATTGCGAGGCCGTCGGCTCACCGGAATCCATGCGACCAATCTGGAGCATAAGCGGCAGGGCCGTGTAGGCCCGCACGGACGGTTCAGCCGATGAAGTCGACTTTGACGGGGTGGGGAATGATGCCGCGTTCGTGGCCGAGTTCGAGCAGCCTGGTGATGGCTTCCTTCCCGTCCGGCCCGTAGTTCAGCGTGCGCTCGTTGACGTACATGCTGACGAAACGGTTGGCGGTCGCCGTATCCAGTTCACGGGCAAACTGCATCGCGTAGGCGAGGGCTTCTTCGCGGTGGTCGAGCGCATGCTGGATGCTTTCGCGGAGCGCATTCGTAACCGTGAGCATCAGTTCGGGGCCGAGACTTCTCTTGATCGCGTTGCCGCCAAGGGGAAGCGGCAGCCCGGTCTCTTCTCGCCACCACTGGCCCAGGTCGATGATTTTGTAGAGGCCGGCTGAGCCATAGGTAAGCTGACCTTCATGAATGATGAGGCCGGCATCGAAGTTGCCGGCGAGGATCTCCGGGATGATGCGGTCAAAAGGGACGGTCGTGGTGGCGATATGTGGAGCGAAGAGCTTGAGCGACAGAAAGGCTGTCGTTAATTCGCCCGGCACGGCGATCTGGACCCGCTGGATGTCTTCGAGCGAGAATTTGCGGTTCGCGACGATCATCGGCCCGTAGCCTTCTCCCACGCTCCCGCCGCAGGACATGATGGCATAGTCGTCCTGGATGTAGGGGTAGGCGTGGAACGAGACGGCCGTCACGTCGTAATACGCCTCGTTCATGGCCTTGTGGTTCAGCGTTTCAATGTCGGTGAGGGTGTGGGTGAATTTCAGGCCCGGGACGCGGACTTTATTGGTGGCAAGACCGTAGAACATGAAGGCGTCGTCGGAGTCGGGACTGTGCGCGATCCTGATTTCACGAATGCCGGCATGGCTGGATTCAGACACTGGTTCGCCGATATGGGAAGAAGGTACTGTGCTCACGATGGAAGACTTCCTTTCGGTGGCGGGGGCGGCGCATGCTGAGCCGCCGTGGTTCGAGGCAGCACTAATGGCTGCGGGAGAGGTCCGGTCGCACTGGCGATTTGCGAAAAGATTGGAGAATACCAGCGCATGCAGCCGCGGCCAGGGCCTTGATCGTGTCGCTGAGTACGAAGGGCAGAATCGCCAAAGATGCGACTGCGCGAAACGTGCTGTGCGTATACAGGCCAAGCCAGGCAGCGCCGCCAAACAGAAGAGTGGCGTCGCCGACAGCCGCGCTGACGAAGCGGGCGAGCATACCGCCCCGGAAACGGGAGAGCAGGCTGGTGACGGCTGCGGCGATCGGCGCAGCCATCAGATAGCCGCCCGTCGGACCCAGCAGCTGGGCAGTTCCGCCCGGACCGTGCGGGCTGAAAACTGGCAGGCCCATCGCGCCTTCCGCGAGATAGAGAATCAGGGTCGCGAAGGCCGTGGCCGGGCTCAGGAGCAAGCCCAGCAACAAAATGGCGAAGGGCTGCAGCGTAAACGGAACAGGCGTGAAGCCAAGCGGAAGGGAAATGTGCGCGCAGAGGGCAATCAGGGCAGTGCCAGCGACAGCGAAGACGGCCTTTCGAGCGAAGGGTCGGTCAAGGACCGGATGTCCGGCGAAAAGGCGGCTTTGTTCCGGGATGGTGCCCACCGCCGGTTGATTGGATCGAAGTGTGAATTCCGTCATGGATTGCTCCCGTTCTCTTTCCTGTCTCCAGAGGATGGCATGTCCTCAGACGCTTCAATCTTTGAAGGAGGCCGCGACCGGATCTGCCGCTGCAACCCCGACAGATCTTCGCTCTCGTGCTCGACCGCAGCGTGCTGACGAACGTGTTTCGCGATCGCCCAGACTGCCCAAAGGAGGGCCGCGAGACTGAGCACCAGCAGCACGTACAGATAGAGCATAGATCTCAGCGGCGAACCCATGTCCCTCGATAGAGGATATCAAATCGTAGACGGACTGCGGGGAGCGACTGCGAACACCTGTGTATGTGTATAAACGCGGTTCGCGCTGCTGATTCTGTGAACAAACCCGCACGGGTCACGCTGGATCGGCCCTCATTCCGTGGCCATGCATCTTAAAGCTCAGACCTCAAAAACCGGGCGCATGTTTCCGTCGCGCGCTACAATGCGATGTCTTTCGACCGTTGACCCATTCCGTCAGAGACCTGAACCAGGAGAAGATATCGAAATGCCGACAGAGATCAAATTTGGAACCTCAGGCTGGCGCGCGATCGTCGCCGATGAATTTACGCTGGCCAATATCCGCCGCGCGGTAACGGGCATTGCTGCGTATGTTGCTTCGACGGGTCCGGACAGGACCGTCCTTGTTGGCCGAGATCCACGCTTCCTGGGCGAGACGTTCGTGGCCGAAGCCGCGCGCATCCTTGCCCAGCACGGCGTTAAGCCGCTGGTCATTCCGGACGCCGCGCCCACGCCGGCCATCGCGTATGCCATCCGGGAGCACAAGGCAAGCGGCGGCATCAACTTCACTGCTTCGCATAATCCTCCGGAGTACAACGGCATTAAGTTTTCTACCCCCGACGGTGCACCGGCCCTGCCGGAGACCACGGGCAAGATCGAAGCGGCTATCCGCGGACTGGGCGACAAGGTCCTCGAGCCCGCGCCAGACGCGGGCAGGTTTACCGAAATCGACGTCAAGCCAAGCTATCTCAAGCGCCTGACGGAACTGGTGCAGCTCGACGTCATTAAGAAAGCAAAGGTGAAGGTGGTCTTCGACCCCTTCTGGGGCGCGGCCCGCGGTTATACGTCCGACATTTTGAAAACCGCCGGCATCGAAGTCGCGACTGTCCACGACTATCGCGATGTCCTCTTCGGTGGCCATGCGCCGGAGCCCGATGATCACCTGCTCGCCGATTGCAAAGTGAAGATGAAGGAGACGGGCGCCCACATCGGCGTGGCGACCGACGGCGATGCCGACCGCTTCGGCATTGTCGACCAGGATGGAACGTTCATTCAGCCGAACTACATCATTGCACTGCTCTTCGACTATCTAGTAGAGACGCGCGGCTGGAAGAACGGTGTCGCCAAGTCCGTCGCGACGACGAACCTGGTCAATGCTCTCGCCGACTATTACAAGATTGAGCTGCACGAAACGCCGGTAGGCTTCAAGTACATCGGCGAACTGATCCTGAAGGATGCGATTGCGATCGGCGGCGAGGAAAGCGCGGGCCTCACCATCCGCGGCCATGTGCCGGAGAAGGATGGCGTGATTGCCGGACTGCTGGTCGCCGAGATGGTGGCCCATCGTGGCAAGTCGCTAGGGGCACAATTGAAGGAGTTGTTTAACAAAGTTGGTTCCTTTTATCCGAATCGCGAGAACTTCCACTTGACCCCGGAGATAAAAGCGAAATTCATTGAGAAGATAAAAGGAGACCCTACAGAACTTGGCGGGTTGAAAGTTTCCTCGGTGGTGCGGACAGACGGCTTGAAGCTGGTCCTCGGCGATGGATCGTGGGTCTGCTACCGGCTCTCCGGTACGGAGCCGGTGGTGCGCGTCTACACCGAAGCCCGCAAAGAGACCGAGACCGAAGCACTGAGTAAAGCGGCCAAGCAGTGGGTGCTGCAGTAAAGGTTGAATGAGTGGCAGAGCAGACATTAACACGGACATGGCAGGCCCGCATCGCGGCGCGGTTGATGCAGTCGCGTCGCCGCATCGGCACAATCGCTGCGATTGTCTTTGCCGGGCTGCTCGCGTACCACGTCGTTGCCGGAAACAACGGCCTGACGGTTTACAAACAGAAGATGGCGGAAGACAAAGCGCTGGCGTTGGAAGTGAAGCAATTGCAGCAGGAGAATGCGCGGCTGCAGCGTCACGTTGAACACCTGGCGACTGATCCGGATGCAATTGAATTCGAAGCGCACAAAACCCTGCGTTACATGAAGAGCGACCAGGTGACCATACTGAACGATGACGGCTGGCAGCACGGCCAACCCACCACCGCTCAGAAATAAGCACCCGGGGAACCTAAACCGACCGGGAGCGAAGATACTCCTCCAAATCTGTCAGAAGACGGACGCCGGCTTTTTGTCCGGCGAGGGCAGCCTGGTGCAGTGGCGTCGAATGCGTATGGCTTCCTGCCTACGGCTGAATAGAAGTCGGGTCCGGCACTTCGCGGACAGTTGCAGCCGGGATTTCTCCATCCGGGCCGATGGGCAACATAAACTTCAGCGGGGACTTCAAAAAAGCCTTCAGGATAAATCCGACCAGCTGTCGCTGTTCCTTACCCGGGACATCATACGCGCGAAGCGCGACATAAGCCGCAATCGAAAAGCTGACGCCGAGATTCAACACGAAGGTGATCCCGATGCCTCCGACTGCCCAGTAAAACCAGTCCGCGCCGAATGACGACGTACCGAACCGCGCCGCCGCGAGCGCAAGGGTGCCGGTGGTAAGCGTTACATGGCGCACATCGATGTGCAGTCCAAAAAAGGACGCAATGACTGGCGTGAATCCGAGCAGATAGCCGAGAGAGATGCTGGTGGCCCAGCCGGCAAGATCCCGTTCAAGGATATCGGCCCAGCACCGCATCCGTTGCCTGCCAATACGCCGGCCAAATGGATGTTCGGCCACGGCTTCGGTCACCCGGTGGTAGACGGAAAAGTTTTCGCACCAGCCGCCGATCATGGCCGCCATCCAAAGAATGACGCCGGTAAGAATGGCAAAGAATGCCGTACCAGAAGTAAATGGATGCAGCGTCTGATACACATGCTGTGCGGATTTCAGCGGTAGGTAGGACTTGCTGAACATCCGCTGCCAAAGCTGCTCAAAAGCAATCGCGCCGATGACAACGGCGATAATGTTGCCCAGCGCCGCGGCTAGTTGCGAGCGCGTAATCTCGGCGACGAAGTCGGCAATCTTGACCCAGCGCGCATTGCCGCGGTTTTGGCGAACGATACCCGCGAAAGTCGCAGCCGTCATGGACGGCTGCTTGGTTGCGAGTGCAAGTCCAAAGATCTGCAGCAGGACAAAGCTGACGGCATAGTTCGTTCCGGTCAGAAAGCCTTCGACAAATAATGGAAAATGCTTGCCGAGGATGCTCATCTTGAACGCAGCGGTAAACACAGTCAGCAGGCCGCCGCCGAGGGCAGCACGCCACATCAGCCAGTAGTCGCTGCGCGAGTGCGCAATGTAATGCTAACCGCCGACGCCGGTCCGCTCCACCATTTTGCGCGCCAGAAGATTCAGATTCTGGCTGAGGAGCGGGCGCAGGCGCAGGTCCGACAATTGGACGATGGCTAGTTGATCGAAAAGTTTTCTGGCCGCAGCCACGGACGCCTCACGCG
>Ga0116228_10004695_pt1 | contig 12136 bp, 9 predicted proteins | sample S1TSphfallax_2_FD_89694 | JGI IMG/M metagenome (GOLD analysis project Ga0116228, IMG submission 89694) | Host-associated microbial communities from peat moss isolated from Minnesota, USA - S1T2_Fc - Sphagnum fallax MG | ecosystem: Host-associated > Plants > Peat moss > Unclassified | place: USA...
CGACACACCATGAAAGATGGATGGTTAGTAGTCAGAAAACAATTTTTCATTGGGTTCCAATTCCCTTAGCTAACCATGGTTGTTAGCTTAGCTGGTTGTTTTACTACCTTCCTACTAACAACTTGCAATGTAACCTGCAAGACAGTGTACATTGTTAGTAGGTAGGTAGTAAAATCACCCCTTATCTATGTGTACATAATCTATTGCTAGTATTCAAACATTTTCCTACCCATTTACTTATATCATAGTAGCTTAGCAGGATTAATGTCAAATATTTAATAAATTCCTTCTTAAGATTCCAAGAAAATCATTAAGAGATTAATAAAAAACTCTATTTTTTTGTTTTAAAATTTTAATGCTTTCTGTAGTTCTCAAAGCATCCAAAATATGACATCCTCAAAAATAGATGGTCCATCCTTCCTTTTTTGGCTGTTGTAGAGGAACAATAAGAGGACATGATACAGCAATAAGAAAAAATCTTGTGGGTTATACATTTATGAACGTAACCCTTAAACATTAGGACATCACAGATTTACATTGAAAAGCAACCCATATATGGGCTTGTATGATGTTTAGGGATTAATTAGTGCATTGGATTTCCCTTTGGGCCCTGCACATTTATGAGTAATGCATCCATTGGAGTCTCTTTTGGCTTCCTATTTCTGTTCCAATAAGGAAATATAGGAATCTCATTGATTTTATTGATCTAATTTCAAAAGAATACAACAATTTTTTATTCTAATTTCAGATTTATTCAACAATACTCATTAATAGTTTGTCAAAAAAATTGATTTATTGGTTTTATTGGTTCTATGAGGGTCAGTGTTGGGTGGAATTATTGGTTCTTTGATTTCAATAAGTACCTGCAGTTCTCATTTCTTGAAAATTTCCTGAATTTCAGAACCTCAAGTTCCAGATCTTTAATTATTTCCATAATCACAAGAACCATCAGTTTTGGGTTTTCAAAAACTTTCAAAAAAATTGATGGTTGTCCTGTATGAACAGACAAAGAATCAATGGTGTAAGTTAGGTTCTCTTTGAATTTTTGAGAACCCTGGTTAAGGGTCAAGAACTAGTTCTATATGGTCAAGGTCAGAACTGGTTCTTTGGACTAGATAACCAATGGGAGTGCCTAGGTTACCATGAACTCTTCAGGTACATGATTATTGAGACTATGCATGGTTGCCAGCATGCTCAAACCAATTACCATACATAACCAATTGTACTAAGCATCACGCTTATAGGTTATGGTACACAGTGAGGGTGGGTTATGAGGTTCAACCAAACAAGAAACAAGAACATGAGAAATAGTAGTAGAGGTATATGAAAACGTAAGAAGGTTGCACAATATGTAGCATAATTGAAGAGCTCTTGTCCAATGAAGACAAAGAAAAAAAATTCTGTACATAAAAATCAAGGATAGGAACCCATACATCAAAATACAAGGCAAATGTGAACACAAGTAGACACAACCCAAAGAAAAAACAAAAACAACCAATCAACAAAATAAGGTTAAAACCTTATGCAAATAGGACCCATAGCTATGAAATGATGAACAATGATAACAAAGAAAACTTAAGACGAAAGACTTGTCATTGACTACAAATCAATTAGTGACAAAGGAGCACTAGCTATGATGTGTGGAAGAGATGAAAAACCACAACCAAGTGTAGCAACCCATTGAAGAATCGCTATGGCTTGCACACATTGCAAGGTTATGGAGATGTGTTATCGATAGGAAAAAACAAGCATTGAGGGGATTAATGAAAACTATTAATGACATGCGATAGTGATCTATGCACAAGCGATAAAAAATGAATCAAAATGAGAATGAAAACACCCATACATTTCAATAACACGAGGAATGAAGTCATCACTTGGTGTTTGCTTGACATATGATCATGTCTTTCTTTAAATAGCCATCATCACTTGATGCTTACTCAACATATGATCGTGTTTTTTCCTAAACGTGTCATCGTTGCATGTGTTGTTGTCATTGATGTTCACTGCACCATATTTATGCAAGTTGGCTCAACAATGACAACGTCCATCAAAGTCTAGAAATTATTTATGGTAATAAAGATATCCATTCGTTATTGGGTGTGGTGAAGGAAAAGGTAGGAAACCTCCCTTTAAACATGTGCTCCATTCTCTAAAACAATAGCTACGACAATATTTCGAAATGTGTTATGAATTGTTGTACATTACTCCTGCAGGGGCACTAAAGCAAATGGGTACCTACATCGTCAGTCGTATGAACACAATAACATTGTGAAAGATGGGCAACTTTAGGATGTGGTAAACCAAGATAGGTACGTAGTGTTGTAAGAAAATGGGTTAAGGATAAACAAAATGTTGGTGTGTTAAAACAAATTAATAACCAAACGTTTGCCCCTAGACCCACACATGAGCAATAATGTGTTCGCACAATATTTGAAAGAACATCTACTAGAAGTGAAACAAACTCCTACTCATGTAAGCAATCTATTAAAAAAATTTGCAATTGGGGATAAAACTAAACCGTTAAACTTTCAAAAGGTGGGACCTAAAAACAAACAACTTGGGCCAAACATTGCTCAAACATTTTGTAGTGCCATTTGGAATGGGGAAGTGTTGGTTTCAACGTGTGTTGTTACATCCAAAAGAATAGGGCAATTATCATGTTGTAAACGAATGACAAATTTGGGAGTGATCGGTGCCCAACACCCCAAGAATGTGGGGGTAGCAATCCAAACCATAGAAATGAGGCCAAACCCACCTAAAAAAACACAAAAAATGGTTTGACAATGAGCTAGGTGATTGAAAGAACCACCAAAAGATCTTGTATCAAGTAACTTTTCCAATGTAGCTATAATATGAATATCGAACTCAACATAATGCTACAAAATACTTCGGGATGGAAACATTGTACAAAGCAAGTAGTTTGAGTGCCAAACATAGCACAACAAGAACATTACAAAAGTTGTTTGAGGGTCTCCAAGCATAGAAAGACTAGATATCATCCCAAGATTCTTATGAAAAACCTCAATCACGCTGATTAAATGAATGATGTGAATCCCACTGGTGCACCCAAAATACGAAAACCCAAGTCAAAAATAAAACGGCTAGGAGGAAATGACATAGAGTGGTCCAACCAATATGAAAACCAAACTACGCACTTCGCTAGTTGCACTGAAAACCCTAATGCTAATAACTCATGCTACAATCATAAAAATGCAGGAACCACACTTGATGCGAGACGTATGACATGATGTAAGTTAGTGAGATGCGGCCTACATTCTACCAAGATAGTTGATCCATGGAATACGTATTCTCTACCCTAACCCATGGTTCCAAAAAGGAAGAACCTCCAAACACTGGTCTCCTCATGACATCCTGGGGGCCTGAACCTCTAACAAGAGCCGCTTAAGTTGTTCATGAAAATTCCCACGTGTTGCACTGACCTTGCCCCTTACTTGGTAACACACCAGCCAATGCTCCAAGGACGTCCATTGCTGGTAGATTCCCCTGAAACATGACGCAACTGCCCTTTTTTTCAAAGGACTTTTCACTTGCATAGCAATATACATTGTTAATTAACTCTATGCTGAACTTTGGCCTTTAGTACAGAAGAAGGGTCAGTCTTGACTGTTCATGATTGGAGGTGCCTGTAGCGCGGCCAAGTGCAGGCTACCGAAATTTGTGGAAAAGAATCTTCAAAATTTTGTGTTTGCTTTTGAAGACCCACTTTAAATGCCAAAGAAAGAGAGATTAAATGAAGATAGATAAACAAATGATAAAACCCTCGCAAACTCCATTGAACAAAGCACCCAGCAAAGGGAGAGGACCCAAGTCCAAACCAGAAGAGTAAAACCCAAAGTATAGTATTCGAAAGAGGTACCTTTTGAATTATGTAACCTGAGAGGCTAGTGGGGGATCTTTCATGAAGCAGGAAGCCCTGTGCGAGATTTCACTCTGAAATAGTCCTCAAAATACACTGAATTTTTTTGTTTACAGTACTCTGTAATTGTAAACAAGTATTAGAACTACGAGCTACAAATAATGGAATCCCATGCATTCTTCCAAATTCTTTCTGTTTGACTCTAAAGTATTAGCCTTTAATTAAAATAGAACATGAATACCCAACTTTCATCAATTGCAAATGTATGGCATGACACCTTTTATTAATTAATGGATGGATATTTCAAATTGTTGAGGAGGAGGCTTTGGAGTCTGCAAAGAGTAATAACCTCTGGTGCATCCACATTGCTCAAAATTGTTGAGATCTAAAACAAGATTCTGAGATTGTAAATGAGACCTCAAGTCATTTGGATCATTCCAATCATTTGGATTACTATGGTATAAATTACAACCCGTACACTAAAATTCAATAAATCACTTACATTTGAAAATGTTTCCACATTGAGAATTTAGGCCGGATTTTCCCAAGCACTTGGGTACCAAAGGATCTGACCCAGTTCCAACCCCTAGAGCAAATCTGAAATCCAGTGAGATTTCTGTAGTTTGATAGGAAAAATGGAGCAAAGAGCTTCTAATATTCCAGACAAACTATTGTTCCCCATTTAGTAACCTGGCAGGAATTTGTTGTAATAGTCGAGGGGATGTTCTTTGCAATAATATTGCCTCCTAGAAATACTGGGCAGAGAGGGCTTCTTTGTTTTTCAAGATGCCCTGACTCTTGTTTCTGTGATATGGGACATGTTAGCACAGAAAAAAGCAAAAGAAATCTGCCAGATTACTACACCCTCTGATACAGAACGAACTCCCCTCCAAATAAAGAAACAAAAAGATTTCTTCTAGTGTATGTCTATTGGGGCTAACTGAATATTGGGTGGGGCGCTTCCATCCTAATTTTTTATTATTGAAATATCAACCGTACCTTGAAAAGTTTGATAACCTCAACTTCTGGCAAGGCTGGTTGTGCACTTTGTAAGGTAACCTAGTACTAACAAAATGACTGCTGGGTAATCTTTCTGTTAAGATACGTTTGTACTCGAATCCCAATAGTTGAGGTGGCTATGAATAACAGCTAATATGGAAGAGACTTTTTAAATCCTTGATGTCATAGCCCAGATTGTGAATTGTGCGTCCCATTTTCCCTATTCTAGCCCAGCGTTTCTAAAACTTTCGTTTCATTTTTGTATTTTTGTATAGGAAGCACAGTAAAAGTTTCAAATATTTTTAAATTAATTTTTTAACAAGTTGTGAAAGTTCTCCTGACAGCCTGGATAGTAACTTCCACCTGTTGGAAGTTCTCCTCCTGATTGTCCATGAAACAGGTTTTCTTAATGCAACTGAGGGACCAAAAAATACAAAGAAAAAAAAAGGTGTTGTGCTTCACATGTAGGAGAAGGTCTTTGTATGCTAGCCTTTCAGATTTGAGATCCCTGAGACCTGTAGGTCGAGGAAGGTCAAAATCCAAAAGACCTTCTCATACATAAAGGCTTGCCATTTTTTTCTTGTTTTTCAAATGACTATCTGAAATTTGGAAGGCCCAGGTTCCACTAAAAATGGGGTAAGTAAGAGGTAAGTCAGGAAAAATCAAATATGTAAGATTCATGCTGGTGAGCAACGCGACAATACAAAGAAAAAAAAGTGATGGTGGTTTGCTTAGAGGGGGAATGCATGCTTTCCAGTGTCTCCTCTAATTTGAAGGGTATAGTTTGAGTGTCGTAGCCTGAGGATGTATGCCCAAAAACGAGGAGAGGCCCATGGGAGCAGGCCTCCCCAACAGTAAAGCATGTAAGGTTTTTAAATTCAAATACCTGCAGTGATTAGCAGAAGGCTTCTGCTTCTTCATGTGAGAAAAGAATCTTGTGTGGGGGGGGGGGGGGGGGGAGTTTACTATGTACAAATACAAAGTGAAAAACATCAGAGTGCTTTACCGAGTTTTGACAATCCCATGATGATCATGACCTTACAATTATCAAGCACCAAAGTCCTTCGCAATGATATTTTATCTTTCTACATGACAGATGGGTCAATTTGGAATCCTCTTTCATTCAAGATTCTTTCCTTTTGAAAAATACATACTTATTAACACTCAATATCCTGACCTGGGCTAATACCCCTTCTTAAAAGAGTGGGTATCTATTGATTATAATTAGTCATTTTTGTTGGCTGCGGTCAGATATGCCTTCAAACCACCTGCCAATGTCATATGGAAGCCCAACCTCTAAATCCTGTCCATAAATGTATATGGAAATGCAATTTGGATACTGAAAATATCACAATTTGACACGGCTACTCTTCAATCCATGGCAAAGATCTTTAACAAATCAAAAGATTAACTAAATCAAATAAGATCCTTTAAAGAAATCAATGACCCCAAATTTGCACTATGCACGACGCTGATGACAATCTTGCCACAAGTCTTGACTATCGCCATTACAAACTGTCCTCTAGCCAATTTCTGGAGCTGAAGCAAGGGGCAACAACCTCAGAGACAGAGGAGGTTAGCAACTAATAAGTCTTCTGAGGTTGTAGGTATTATGATAGGTTGAAAATCTAGGCATAGATGGAGATCACTGGGTACCTCGATAGTGTGTTAGCCTCGATTGCGTAATTCACATTAATTAGTTTGGGGGGATAACCTTGACATTTATTTTTCTTTTGGTGATGGACCTCTCTGATTAGTTCATCACCCAAAACAAAAATATCCACTTTTGACACACTCCTAACTTGCACTAATTTGCACTGATCTCATCTAATTTTCTGTACATGTGGTGATATAAGTGAAAAGAATAGAACTTCTTTGGACCTCCACAACCACTTTGCCAACTAAACCAAAACACAAATTTATCTTTAGTGTTTTGTTCTTGTGGTTGATTTGTACAAGTGAAAAGAATGAAACTCTTTTTGAACCTCCAAAAGCACCTTGCAAACTAAACCAAAAAAAAAAGTTTGCCTCTAGTGTTCTTTACATGTGACTCGCCCATGTATGTGAAAAGAATGAAACTACTTTTAGACCTTCACAATGACCTTGCAAACTAAATCAAAACAAAAGTGTGTCGTGATGCAAAAAGCCACCCATGCTTAAATTTGTTGGCCACCAATTTTGCCCCACGCTAATGCTTGGGGCACTAATTGTGGTACATAGATAGTGTGATATAGTCTAATTCATATCAATTAGTTGTAATGGCCCTCAAAGTTCAATTTTTTTTTTAGCGGCCTCTTTGATTGGCCCATCACACAAAAATAATGAGAAAGTTCCCAACATAGAAAACATATAAGCTTTTGATAAACATATGTTTTGATGAGCTTTTGGGAACGTGGCCAAGAAGAAGCCACTCAATCAACACCACAAGGCTAGTGTTGACTGCCCAAAGGTGAGCTCGAGAAGGATGCAGGAGACTACGGTATATCTATTCTGTTGTACCAAAATCTTGTGGGTATGTACATATTTGTGATGGAGTTTCGAGGCCATAACAGATTCTTGGAGACATCATTCCACAAGTAAGTTTGCTTACTTTAAAATCTGACTAAAGCTCTACACAAGTACCTGAGCTTATACGGAATGTGTTGTGTGAATACGGCTGGTTCCCGGATATGTCAAGGGCATATCTGTGTCAAAGATGTTGCTGATTTGGTGGGTATATTAAATTGACTAACCTGTCATATAGCTCCTGCTGCTTACTTGGTTGGTACATATCAGTGGTGGGCGGTTGTCTTGTTACTTTACTATCAATTTAATCTGGTTTTTGTAATAAGTTTTTTTGTTTTAAATAACTGATATTACCAAAAAATTCCTTTACCTTAGTACCTAGCCTCGTTAGGCACTAATTTATTATTATTTCTTGGAATTGCTGAAAAATCTGGACTTAAGCTTACACCAATTATGGTGGTGGGAATTAGAACTGGGTAGTAAGGGGTAAACTCTAGAAACTCGTCATTTGGAGGTAATCTACAAGTTCTAACATAATAACCCCCTTGAAGTTGCTACTTGTTTTCAAAGATTTTCACATCCCAAAAATTGTTTCATTCATACTTTGAAGAACCGCATTTTGGTGAAATTTCTTTTAAATACCAGGCTTCATTGTGAGTACCATATTAAGATGTCTGCATTAATGTCATGTCAAAAATCCAGTTGTGTCAATGAAGCTTTAGATCCAACCTTGGGTTACATTTGCATCGTTCCTATGTGGGCTCAATTTAGCTTAATTCTCATTGGCTTTTGCTTGATTTTGTCTAGAAGTTTTATCAAAGATTTTTTAATGTGTAATCTTTGAATCCAATAATTGGATTTGTAATGTCATCTATGGATGAGTATATTGAACTATATTTTTAACTAAGACTTTGAAGAGAGGTAAAATGGTTGTAAAGAGGGCTTTGGTTGTTAAAAGTTAAACATCAATTAATTTGATCAAATTAGAAGGGCTTTACATCTATGGTGAAGATCATTTGCATAGTTCAAGCTCACAAAAATAAACTTATCAAGGCTCTCAAATTGAATCTTACACTTATTTTACATTCTTTTAAATTAGACAAAATACTAACTAGAGAAAAAAAATTTATTGGAAAATCATTTTTGAAATGGTGTACTTATGTTCCAAAAATATTTCAAGCAATCTAATTTGGTGTAAAAAAGAATTGAACAATCAATAGCAATTGGTTCTCATTTGTAAACACACCACCTAATAGTTGAGTCTAAGTTTTAAGAGCTTGAATGTACCAACTATAATCTTCATTAGAAGATGTCTCAAACAAACTACCTTCAACTATCAATCCAAGGGACATTGGAAGTGTTGATAACATTCTAATAGCATAGGTAAAAACATTTTGGTATCATTCCTCCACAATAGAGATAGTTTGGTCCCATCCAACAAATGAAAAAGCATGGCAAAAACTTTTGTAACAAGGGTTTAACATGAAGGATAACATAGTATGTATGGTCTTTCTATCATATTTTTTCAAAATGCTTGAGAACAAGGCACACTTATTTTTCTATGTTCATAACACTATTCTCCAATTTTACATCATATCCTCCAGGATCATTGCCTATTGGATTGTCAACAATGACTCTGTTGCTAGATTCTTCATGAGTTTTGATGATCATAAAAATGGGTGCTCGAAGAATATTAGTAAACAACTAATGACCTGTTAATAGATTCAATGCATGGACAGCAACTACTAAAGAAAACACAGGGACCACATGCCATGTTAAAGATGGGGCACATTACTAGTGATTTTTGGTCATAATATGTCTGCTCTGCCCTAGGGGTGATGGCTCAATGGTTGAACCTTGGGACCTCAAAACAAAGTTTTAGATTCAAATCCAATGGTGTGCAAGTGAAAGCCCCACCAGCCCTCTTCCACTAAGCTTGACTTGGGGGTGGCAATGGTTCATCAAGTCTAGAATTGTGCTTCAAAATAATAATAATAAGTTTGCTCTAACACCAAATAATAACATCTCAATATCAAAGAGCCTCTTGGAACAAAATAATCGTATAAGAAACTTAAAGAATGTAATTACCCAAATGTTAATGATGAAATAGTCACAAAGGTGAGTCATACAAGCAAACAACTAAAAAACATAAACACAATTTAATAAATAACCTTGATTTCATAGATTTGTTTAACTTTGCTGCACATAAACCAAGATCAACCCACCCAAGCTTTCCATCATTCTTGTCAAGCTTCAAATGTTTCCTAAGTCACATGAAATATTTTTATAACAAAGGTTAAGCTAATTTAAGTGAAACATAATGCATGCCCATTGCACATTCTTTCCTACATTGTTGGACAATAACAAGCTAAATTTGAAAAGGTATAATATCAAAAGCATATGCCTTGAAGATGTTTTTTTAACTTAAACATTTTTTGAGTTTGCATCTTCATTTTTTGTATCAACCCATATTTTTTTGGCTTCCTATTTGAATGGCTTTAGACAACCCAATCATAACATCTTCTTGGTGTAAACATAATAAAATAGAGACAAATTATTTTATCAAGGTTGGTAACAAGTAAATATAAAATAATAATAAAACTCATTATAAAGTTGATATATATTCAAAAAAATAATTTGAATGATTAAGGCAAAATAATTTATTATTGTGCATTAATTTTACACTCCATTAAATTATTTCAATTAATTTGTTATTTATTTGTATTATGTTGAAAAGTGGTTGTTATGATGGCACATATGGTTACAAATGTAGTTGTTTATGCCATTCCATATATGATTTTCATGATTATAAGCATGGTAGATGAAGTACACATAATGTATATTCAATTAGAAAATGGGTATGTACCTAGGTGTCACAAGTGGGAGTTAAACCCCTCACCAGCATAAAGAGAAACCAAGTCATTACATTGTAACAAGTCATGTTTTTCTTCCGATCTTTTTTCCCTGAAATTTCAATCAAAATGGACATTCCACAAATTTGGAATTACTAAAAGAGGACTTGTCAACCATGACATGAACTCACTAGCACAGTAGTTATTGTCATGTGACTAATCATGACTAAAATGTGTCATGTTTGTTGGCTTTGCCCTCAGGGAGAGAGACTATGAAATGGTGGCTACTCCATTTGGTCTGTTTGACACATTGTTCAAGTTCTAGCTCATCAATTCAAAACATAAATTATTAAAACCTGAAATAGTGATGAACAATTCTCAAAATTGAAGATCAAATATGAGTAAGACATTTTGATAAAAGGAGGGGTAAGGTGGGATTTTGGGAATTTGGTGTTTTTTCCAATGTTAAACAGTTTTTTTAATTAAGGATAGATAAATATTAAAAAAATCAGAACTAGCGGTTGTGAAAAAATTTGAAGATTTGCCCAAAATTGATTTTTCCCCCTTTCAAAATTTCAATAACCCATACATTCACAACTTAGATCCTTTACTTTAATCTTATTATTATTATATTTTAATAACCTAATACCATTGGATATCTATTCATCCCATCCACCTCAAAACCTCATTTGTTTTTCAAAGGAAAAAAAAACCTTCATTGGATTTATGGAGAATGTATAAAATAGAATTTTAGAGCCCAAATTTAACTTAGACTATTGCCATGGGTAGGAACAAATGGGACAACAAGTTCAAGTTCACTAAACAATTTGGGAAAACCCGTAAAATTCTTAAGAACAAAGTTGAAGATCCTTGAACTCCATCAAAACAAATTTTAAAACAATACCCCCAACATTATTTCCCTGCATGTGAAACATCCAAAATGACAAGAAGAAAATTGAAGATTCCAGAATTTCAAAATACAAAAACAAAAAACTTCAAAATTCACATGAACAAAGGCACATACCCCATTTCCTCGCTTGCGAAAACCTCACACAAAAAATTTGAAGACCCCCAAAATGACAAGAAGGAAATTCAAAACTTTGGAACTTCAAAATACCATAACGAAAGACCTTCGAAGTTTCCAGAAGAAAATCAAATGCCTTGTCTCCCCCCCTTGTGAAACTTCACATGAAAAAATTAAAGACGCCCAAAATGCCAAGAAGAAAATGGGAAAAAATACAAAAACAAAAAACTTTCAAAATTCACATGAAGAAAGGCACATACCCCATTTCCTCACTTGTGAAACTTCACACAAAAAAATTTGAAAACCGCCAAAATGACAAGAAAAAAATTGAAGATTCCAGAACTTCAAAATACGAAAACAATTTTTTTTTCAAATTTCACAAGAAGCAAGGCAAATACCCCTTCTCCCCCCTTGCAAAACTTCACACAATTTTTTTTGAAGACCCACAAAATGACAAGAAGAAAAATTGAAAACTTTGAAACTTCAAAATAGTAAAGCAAAAACTCTCAAAATCCACAAGAGCAAAGGCGCCCCCCCCCCCATCAAAGAAAAAAATTAAAAACCCCAAAAATGACAAGAAGAAAATTTTTTAATTCCAGAAATTCAAAATATGAAAACAAAGAACTTTTAAAGTTCACAAGAAGAAAGGCAAATACCCCCCTCTCCCCCTTTGCAAAACTTCACACTGTTTTTTGAAAACCCACAAAATGGCAAGAAAAAAAAATGAAAATTTTGAAACTTCAAAATAGTAAAATAAACAAAAACGCTCAAAATTCACAAAAACAAAGCGCACACCCACCACCCACCCCCCCCCCCACAATACAAAAAAACAAAAAAAACCACCACACACAACACAAAAAAAAAAAAAACACAAAA
>Ga0116228_10004696_pt1 | contig 12133 bp, 7 predicted proteins | sample S1TSphfallax_2_FD_89694 | JGI IMG/M metagenome (GOLD analysis project Ga0116228, IMG submission 89694) | Host-associated microbial communities from peat moss isolated from Minnesota, USA - S1T2_Fc - Sphagnum fallax MG | ecosystem: Host-associated > Plants > Peat moss > Unclassified | place: USA...
GAATGTGTATTGAGTGATTTCTTTCAACTTTCGCTCTACTTAAACTCAAGTCTTGTTGGAATGCCCATTGCTAAATTACAATATATTTGTTGAAGGTGTGCATATATTTGGATTCTAAGCATTAATCTTTGTCATGTAGGGATCTGTCAAATAATCTTATGTTGTTTGGATCCCCACCTGACCTTACAACAATGCCCACACTTCAATATTTGTGAGTGACTATTCCTTAAACTATAAAATATTGTAACATTTTGGAAATTTCCTTTTCTTTTGGGTTGCATCCTTGGTTATCATTTCAAACAAATCATGCAACATCTTAAGATTGGACATTAAATTAGAATGCTCAAATCAGGTGGGTGTTTGTTCATGTGTGTATCTGTATGTAACACTACATATATAAGTATTTTTGCTCTTTATAATTATAAACCTTATCTAGAAGGCAAAGAAATTGCAAATTTGCTAAAGATGGCAAAACACATGTTAATGGGAACTGGAAATGATTAAAATGGCTCAAGTTTTCCCAATATCATGCCATTTAAATCTTGGAATTGTGATAGGACAATTTATGGCAAGAGTATTGTTAGTTTTTCATATGTTCATACTCTGTTATGGCTCTTAGATGGTTATAGCTTGAAAATATTTAATTGGTCACATGTGTATGCATTCTTTTTAACAACCAATTTCTAAGATATGGGACATCAGAATACTTTTGGGATAACGTGTTCTTCATCTCAATTAACCTGCAACCCAAAATCGCATGTACATGTTATATATATATATTAAAAACATGTTTAAGAACCTTCCTTATTATGAGCTCAAGAACATTAAATAGTCTTTTGATTTAGGCTTTTATGTGGAACATGAATTTGGTTAGATGCATTTTTTGATGTTGACCAAATTGTCCAATTGAGAAGATATGTTTCTTACTACTTTTTAACTTGGTCCCTTCTTTTGAATGTTTTTAAATCATTTGATCTAGTTGTGTATTGGAAATGCAAATTATTTTTCAGGAATTTAAGTATGAACCAGTTTGGTGGTCCTATGAATCCTACATCAATCTTCAATCTATCTTCCAACTTGAAAGTGTTAGATTTATCGCGAAACAATTTCAGTGGCCCCTTGCCCAACATCAGTTTATTCTCAACTTCTCTACAACAATTGTGAGTTCACATTGCTTGTTCCCCACTGGTCATTTGAAGTTGACATTTCAATAGAGTGTGTATGAAAACCACTAATTAATGTATCCATATGAAAATCAAATTTTTAACAAATTTGTCTTCATGTGTTACATTAGGGATTTGAGTTACAATGGGTTCAATTCACCACAAGTTCCTACTTGGCTTTCTGGATTCAATCAACTACAAACATTGTAAGGACACGGTTTTCCCAAGCCTTTTGTTTTCTATGAATATGATGAATTAACCCTCATGACAAATGACTTTTCTCCAACAAGATCAAGTTTAGATTATTAGTTGTTGATTTTTCTTTTGAAATAGTAAATGGGCATTAATGATATAACAATCTCACATCACTTGAAAGGGTAGTTGGTGGTTTGTGATTTGGTTCCTTACAATATATATGATTTGATCATTGTGTAGTTGTGTTCTAAATGTCATAATTATTGGTTGACATTGTTCATTGTTCTATAAATACAATTTAAATCTATTGACAATGTTGTTTTTTAGCTTTTAAGGTTGAATTAAACATTGTTGTTTGATACTTGGCACATCATTTGATCTCATATTTAACATAAATTAAAATATGAAGGTTACGGGTATTGTTATATTTGTAGAGCACTAAGTGGATGTGGCTTAATTGGTTCATTTCCATATCAATTAGCAAGTTCTCTTCCACAATTACAAACCATGTAAGAAGTTTTCAACCTTGGTTCAAGTTGATGGACATGTGTGTATGTAGTTTCAAGAAATCAAAGATTGAATTTATAAATCACATCCTTATTATTTCAATTTTCTTAATCTAAATGTGTAGGTTACAAAAAAACAAAGCAATTTTTTTTTTTTGGTTTATATTTCATGATTCACCTTGATATGTATTATGTTATAGTTTACCATTTTAAATGTAAAACAAAAGGATTCATAATCCTTTAAACCAATTTTGACCTAAAAATGTTTTTTAACAATTACTTGAACATGCAACCTTTTTTTATAGAATTTGAGTTGGTTATAGTAAATAGTGTGTAGTATGATTTAATAGGATGATTTGAATCACAACCACTTTTTAAATAACTAAAAGTCTACATTGTTGGGGCTATTGGCTCAAAGCCTACCTAATGCAATTTCATTTTCCAATTAATTAATTCAGGAGTCTTGACAACAACAACTTCAATGGAACCTTATACATAGGAAACATTTCAAGCTTGAGGAGGAAGTTGCCCAATGGCACTATTAATGGGCATTTACAATCTTTAAATCTTACAAAAACAAATATCTCATATGTTGATTACAACTCATCCGACATCACAGATATGATTACTACTATCATGTAAATAGATATTTTGATCACTTCCAAAAATAGCCAACACAAATTGTGCATGTCATTTTAATTTTTAATTTATTAATCTAAATACTAAATGTTAGGGGTAGGTTCTATACATGTACGAGCATAATGTGGTGAAAAAATATGAAATTATGTATTCACACGTATTTTTATTTTTTTGAATTTGAATGACCTCTTAAAATAATAAAAACTTTAACATTATTTGTAAAACATTTATGCAATACATGTCATTTAATATCAAATGATTGTTATTTTTGTTTGCAGACTTGAAAATAGTACATATTGTTCAAAAACATCATTGCAAACAAATGGGCAAAGATGTTATTGTGCACAAAATTGTTTTTTTATACCTGGTTAGTATCTATGTTGGATAAAACTCTATTATATATAATTTATTTTCCATTGTATATCTAACTAATAATAAATACAATGGTATTTTTTTATACATGTAGTGGATTTAGGAATAGATCAATATGTTGTTATACATATTTCTACAACAAATATAATTTAATTTCAAAATGTCTTAATGAAACCATTGATCATACATATACTAGCAAGAATAGTTCACTTCAAAAAATAGAGTAGGAATGTAAGTGATTCAGGTCTTAAATAGTTTTTAAGGAGATTAGATTTCATGAAACTTTTGTCAATTGTCAAAGTTCATACATATGTGTGTGGTTTTGTTTTCTTATAGACACAAGTAACAACAATACTCGAAAGGTGATTATAATTTCAACAATTGTAAGTGGTATTGTCTTAGCACTTGTCATTGTCATCACCACTTGCTTGTTTTGGAAGAATAGACAAAGACAACGGTACCTACTACTTCAACTTCATGAAAGTAAGTGAATTGCATGTAAACTTATCTTTCGTTCACATTTATTTTTTCAATTATATTAATGATTTCATAAAAACTAGAAACATCACCTAAATCACAAAATGTTTATCAATAGCATGGGACCTAATTTTGATGAACATATATGTTCAAATTTTAATATTATTGTTAAATGACCTTGTCTTTTGTTCATTTTTGGACATATTGACAGAGAATACATGACACATGACTTCATGAATTTAACCTATTTTTTTGGTAAATCATTTGGCATTTTATAGGATTTGCACAACATGAAGTTCAACCTACAATCTTTGGATACACTGAACTCAAGGCTGCTACGAGAGATTTTCATCCAACTATGAAACTAGGTGAAGGGAGCTTTGGTGTTGTTTATAAGGTAATTTGTTTAACAAATAATGACATATTGAAAAATTTAATATTTCATATAAAAATTTGTTTTGAAAAATTAATATCATATAATTTGAATTATTGATCATTAGTTTCTTTGAAAATATAATATATGTTCATATTGGGAAGGTAAAATTTATGTTACTTGTGCATTGAACACAATGTGACATTTAAGAAAATATGTATTATCGTTGTGATGAATAATGTTTTTGTTTGATTCTGCCAGGGAATATTTGCAAATGGGGTAGAAGTGGCAATAAAACAATTGTTGGTGAATACTCAAGAAAACATAGATGAATTTCTTAACGAAGTTGTCAGCATCAGTGGAGTGAAACACCGAAATCTAGTTAAATTAAAAGGTTGCTGCTTGCGTGACAACAAAAGACTATTAGTGTATGAATATCTTGAAAATGGGGATTTGGCCAATTTGTTATTTGGTGAGTTTCTTAACTTCAATAAATATTTTCACACTTTAATCAATTTTTTTTTCCTTCATTTTTGTGTCTAACCATATTCACTAATGTTAGTAGGACTTTAAGGTTTTATCACACGCATTTTCATATTCAATCAATAAAAGAGATGTAAATTTTAATTAAATCAACCTTTGTGATGTTTTTCTAGGTGGACAAAATGGTAGAGAAGTTTTATTTTGGCCAACACGATTCAACATTTGTTTAGGAATTGCTCGTGGTTTGCATTATCTTCATGACATTTCTCAACCACGAATCATACATCGAGACATCAAAGCAAGCAATATTTTGCTTGATAAAAAGTTGCAACCAAAAATTGCAGATTTTGGATTGGCCTTCTTATTTCCAAATGACAAAAGTCACATTAGTACAATGCATGTTGCTGGCACAAGGTAAGTTACATTGATTTTTTTGACATTTAAATTCTCAATATGTATTTTTATTCAAGTTCATCATTTATTTACTTATGTGTAATGTGGTCATCCATGCAGAGGTTATTTAGCACCTGAATATGCAACTCGTGGCCAACTCACTATAAAAGTTGATGTTTATAGTTTCGGGGTTTTACTTCTTGAGATTATAAGTGGAAGAAAGAATATAGATCACAACTTGCCACTAGAAGATATATATCTTGTTGAAAAAGTAAGGCCCCCTATAACTATGTATGTGAATTACATTCAAATGTCAATTAATTAGATTGGTTTATATGGTTTTTAAACAATGATGGTTTTACAATTTTTCATAGCTATTAATTTCAAATGTTTTGATTATGAGATATGCTTGAAATGTAGATGTCATGAAATTACTCAAGTTAATTTCAAAAGTAAATTGGAACTAGATATTTGCCTACAAAAATGCCAATCATAGTGGATGAATTTGTTATGTGAATGTACTTTTGGTTTCATATGGTGGACATAAAAGTTAGTACAAAGTTTTTCCATGTGAAAAAAAATTAAAATTAAAGATTGATTCATTATTTGTTGTTTAAACATCAAAATGAAAATCCACTCAAGGAAATTGATGTTATTTAAATTATGAACTATTTTGTAGATGGAAAATTGACCAAGGAATGTGGTTTATGTAGGCTTGGAGATTGCATAGGGAAGGCAATTTAATTGACATTGTGGATCAAAATCTCCATTTACTCAATGATGAAGCCATTCAAGCACAACGACTACTAAACATAACCCTTTTGTGTTTGTTAAATGATGGAGAGAAGCGACCTTCTATGGCTCATGTGGTGGCAATGTTACAAGGGGAGGTGGAAGTAGAGATTGTGGAAAATGATTTAGCATTAGGACCTCTAAGTTCATTATCTAGTTTAGAATCTAATTTGGAACTTTCCAATATTCCTGAAGGCTCAGAAACTAACTCACTAGTGCTTTACAATCATTCAAATGCTAGTATGAATGCAACAAGTTCAAATCTATTTAGCATTGAACTTTCCATGTATAGGTGAATAGCAATTAAAAACCATGAATTTTAAACAAATGATGTAAAAGTAACATGGCAAGTATATGATTTTGGTTCCATCTTGAGATGATAAGAACTCCACACATGAATACACTTGCCACAATAGGAACCAAACTTCCAAAGTTGTAAAGCAATTGTTAATTGATATCTTTAAGCATGGGTACATAAGTGGGTTTATTTACAATATGTCAAATCTTATTATTGTCTATGGGGGAAGAAGTTTCCATTTCATATTGATTTTGATGACCATGTTTTTATTAGAATTGCAACAATGATTCAATGAAAATTTTAGAATGTGTTTTTGGAGTTGTTAATTATTGATTATGTTTTGATGAAAAATTATCAAAACATGATGAATTTTTTTTAAATGGAATATTTTGTCACAAATGTTTTTTTTGAAAAAAATTGTCTAAAAAGCCCAATAAACTTTTTTTCGGGGATGACATCATCACATTTATCCTTATTGCCTACAATTTTTAGAATTCCTTGAAATAATGTCAATAGTCAAGTTGACATCTACCTAGGGATGTTCACCACCCTAGCTCCATCAAGAAATTGAAAAAAACACTACTATTATTAATGTGAGATAATGGATTTGCACAAAACACTCAAATTTCAACCCAACTATGTCAAACTTTCATTCATTTTATGTTGACCATTTGATATTGATGTGGAATAACAACACAATGTAAATAATTAAAGATTTTCGAATAATGACATAAAAGTTGCATGGAAAACAACCTTGATTAATATCTATTGAATTCAGTATTATATGTCATAACATGAATGAAATGATAACCTAAAAAAATCTACATTTAATGATTAGTATGTAATATTGCTCCTATCTTGCAAATGATATTTATAAATGTTGGTAACCATCCAAAAACAGTTTGATGACTTTCAATTATTTTAATGTTTGATTGTGTGGTGTCAAATATGAAATATAATTCAGTTTGCTTATTTCCTTAGGAGTTGAAGTTATGATATGTGGGTATATATAAAGATACTGAACTAGATATTGCATTTTGAGCCATTTTGACTTTGTGGAGTGCATATAATTGTAAAGGTTCAAGTGTTCAAACCATTTTATTTTATTTTTGAAAATGGAAAGTTGTTAATTTGAATTCAACTACAACATTAAATTTTAAATGCATTTTATGATTGTATGATCAATGGAATTTTGTAATTATAAAATAATGTTGGCATGCACATGAAGAAAATACACCTTTTCTCCTAGCATGCAAATAATCATAAAAAACATTTATATATGACAACCTTGTTAAAGGAAAAATTACCAAACCTTTGCCTAGTTTTTTATATTTATTGCAATAGTACAATAACTTAAATTTGGGTGAAAGCACACTAAAGTTCTTCAAACTTTTTGTCATATAATAGTTTTACATTTCAAAATTTTGACAAGATGAGTTTACCAAACTTAATGGCAGTATTGTGAATTTTAAATAGATTTGAAGAATTTAGAACTTGATTTAATTAATTCAAAAAAATTGAAAGTAAGGTGAAAATTTTATATGTGATGAGTTCTTTGAATCAAAATAATATCCATCATAAAGTATGGAAAAAAAAACATATTTCAAAAATGAGATTATAAGTGATATTTATGTATGAAAATTTAGGTGAAGAATGATAATGATATAAAAGAAGACAATCCAACATTTTTTAAAAATACTAATATTATTTAAGCACATTGATAAAAAAACATGACTTTTTAGTTTTTAAAAGCCATAAAAATATTATTAAATATTTTTAAGCATGTCAAATAAAAGAAAGGGAGGTCCTTGAAGTTGGTTTTTTGTTTTTTTTTTTCCCCCCTTATTTTTATTTCATGCCACCCCAAATATATGAATCCTTGCTAGGTCCAAATGGCTAGCAAATTGAATGTTACATACATTTAGACTTACATTGCATACCTAGTCCTCTTTACATGTAGACCATTGGATCAAGAAATTAAAGTTTTGATTAACTTGATGTTTCAAATTAATGAGTAGCTCCAATTTTTGAGCATCTTCATGGCACCACCACTTGACAAGCCACATGTTGGATTAGCAATTGTGTTGCCACTTTGTTCGTTCCACTATTGGGTCAATTCAAAGTTAATGTTTTATGTTTTTTGAAACTTTTCACTTCCACTTTGTGTAATCCTTTGCTAGCTCAATTCGAATAGCTTGGATTTTTCTTCCAACTTTTGAAATTTCTTGCCATCAAATTTTGCAATCCACAGGTACTAGGAATTTTTGACAAATTTTCAAGTTTCTTGTTGCCACCTTTTTGCAATCCACTTAGCCCAATTCAAGTTCAAACATTTTGGTAGATTTGCAAGTATTTGGCATAAATTAGGGGGTCAAACATGGGGATTGATTGCCTATTAGCATGTTTCAAGTTCGAACTTTGATAGTTTTGATCAAGTTTTTTGTTAATTCCACCATTGGCTTGATTCAAGCTTGCCATTGGACTCTTTGATAGTTTTTCAAATTTATCAAGTAATTTTTGTTCTCACAGTAACTTTTGGATTTATATTTGTTTTGTGAACTTAATTACCATGTTTAAGAATTTAATTTGATGTTTTAATGGTAGCATGTTCAAAATTATTTTGAGGTTGTTGGGTAGATTATTATGCACATGCTAGATCATTTGTAGAGTTTTTTTTCCTCACACTTAAGCTTTTGGTTTAATCATTGAAAGTTGTGCAAGACAACCATTAGTGTATGGAAGCTTGCATTTGTGCTTACTTTGAAGAAAAAAAGAGCAATGTGTTTGGAAGTTCATCTATTTCCTCGATCTAGTTATCTTCACGTAAATTTTTTTTATGTAACACGTAAAGTCTATCGACATCACTTCTAATCTTGACATATTGGCCAAAATTATAATTTGGTGCAATATGCACTTCAAAGCTAAGATGTGAACCGATAGGTATTAGTTTTGAAATACTTGTTCAAAAACATTTGTGCATTCTTTTAAGTTCTCTAGTGTGTTTTTTTCTTTTTGTCCTTCTCTAGGAAAAATTTCAAATTTTCTTGGTTGATAGTGTCTTATCTACAAATGGGAGATGCTTCATTTTCATGTTCTATGAATTCATGCACATTTTTTATTGTCATAGTTCTTTGAGAATTATTTTCAAAATAATGACTTTTCCCTCTACATTTAAATAGGTATGTCTAAAATGGTGATTTTTTCCTCTAGATTCAAAAAGATATGTTTTTCAAACCTTTTTTTTTCCTCTAGGTTTAGTGATGCCACTACTCAAGTGGCCTTGATAAACACTTGTGTGTTGATGATTACCAATTTTTGGATTAAATAATATTAAATATGTTGATCAAGTTACATAGAAAAGTGAATAGGGTAAACATGATCAATTTATGTTAATTCTATCATTTTTGGGAGATTTGATTGAACTTTGTTTGTGGGAAATCATAAGGCTGTTTATTATATAGGTTAAAGAACATATGGACTTCATTTACATTTATCTAAATTACTATGGTGTGTTATTTAAAACATTGGCACAATTTACTAATATTATATGCATATTTTAACTATTAATCAAAATTCAATCTTCTAATTTTGACAAAAACTCAAGATGCGAATCTTGTAAATTTTGTTTCTATGAATTTTGTGAGTGGCTAATTATAGACATATCTCCTTCTACCATTAGGACTTGATTAAATTAGTGAATAATCATGGCAACTAGCCGCTTGTTGTTTTTAATGAAGGTGATGGTCTATTAATCACGATTGTTTCATTATTCTTTTGTTGGTGTTCTTAAGTAGGTAAATAGCTCCTAAGGTTGTCGATCTCTCATTGATGAAATGTAGTGTTGTAGAAGGTTCAAACTATGGTTTAGGTCAAAATTATAATATTACCAAATTGGTTCACCCATTAATGGCCTAATGATGCTACTTTTTTTTTTCCAATTTGTTGAGGAGATTGAACTCCTTCCTATTCATGGTCTTTTTTCCAAATTAGGTTATCAACATTTAAAAGTGTTTTGTGCTAACTCATATCATTAATATTGTTTCTATATTGGTCACAAAACCAATATTTAAGTTCAAATTTGACACTTAGTATATGACCATTATTAAGAACTAAATTAGATGGCAAGCAAATGCACTTGAAATAATCAGTGTTGTATAGACCATTGTTTTAATCTATTCAGCTCTATTTAATTGTTGTTCAATTTCTTTTTATCTTATTATCCTTTTACAATTTGTTGTATAACCCAATACTATTTGTACTCTTGTTGTTTGGCTTGTAAACTCATTGACATTATTATCAATCCAATCCACGATTTTTGTTTAGATGGATTCAAGTGCATGACAAAATCTCCATATGTATGTGGTATCATAATTCTAATGTAGCTTTAGATGTTAAAGATGTTGGTACAATAAACCTTTTTTATAATCACACCTTTGGTGACCATTTTTTTTAGTGACACTAACAAATTGTGTGTTAAATGTGTATAGTCACATTCCATATAAACCCTTACAAGATTGCATCTATAGGCAAAACAAATTTACAAAACAACCTTTGTATGCCAGAATAAAGGTGCCAAATGATTAAATTTTCTACATGGCTTATTATAAGCTCTAATTTGCATTATTAAACTTGTGATTTCTACCTTTTTTTAATGTGATGATTTACTTAAGTCTGGGCTCCTTAACTATTAGCTTGTGTATTTTGTCAATTAGATTTTTTAAATCAATTTTTTTTGTTTTTTTGGCAAATTCGCATATTTTTTGCTTGTTTACATTATAAAGTTGTTTTTTTAAATCTTCAACTAGATTCTTCTTGTTAGTTTGCACAACTTGAACACAAAGCAACACTAACATTGCCTAATTACAATTCACAAAACCCTAATATTTACCTTAGATTTCCCCCATTATAGTCGCATTTACAAAGAAAGCTTTGTAAATATTTTGTGCTACTAATGAGTGTGATAGTGATTCTAAAGAATGATGTTTCTTACTAAAATGGGGGTGATTATAGAGGGGTTTACTGTATAATGCTTGCAAATCATGTTTATTATTGCTTCTTTTCCTAATTAAATGTTGATTGGTTTCTTATTGTGAAATATTATATTGGAACTTGGATTAGGCCATATATATTGCAAAGAGAATGGTGGTATAAAGTTGTGAATCACACCCCAACAATACCAATGGTAGGCTACCTAATCATGCGCCTTGACATTTCAAGTGGTAATTTTTGGCTAATCACCAATCTTTGTGCAATTTTTCATTTTCTTTGCTTATAATTGGTTCTTAAGGAGTTATGTACAATCATAAGCATTAGGGATGCTCTTGGAAAAAATGTGATCATTTTCAAACTTGAGTGATGCTCCTCACAAGGAGCAACCCCAAATAACAACACATCTTCCCATTTTAAATGGTCAATGCAATACCATGTGAAAGGTTCAAGAATGAAAACATTTTACATTAACCTACTATCAAGACTAAACATAGCAAATGAAAATAGTGGTGCTAGGTAACACTAACCCTAACAAACCTCCAAATTGTTTTTTTAACAAGATTACCATGTTCACAAATAATGAAGCAAGGTTAGCAAAAAGGTAAACAACAAGATAACAAACACTTGAAATGTTCATGATAATTATGTAGGTTGGCAAAGGTATTTGCATTTGAACATGATGTGCAAACTATAGGTAGTTGAACAATATTAAAAAATGTGTGGACAAACCACTACAACCAACCACCCAATTTGATTTTGGATGGTCTTCACATGACACAAACCATTCATGATTTTGTTGAGTGGGAAAATCCCACTAAAAATTCACCAAAGTGGTCATGTAGTGAGAGGCAATGGTGGTTTAAATTATTTTTGCCTGAAATGCCTTAGGGCATGGTTATAAATATTCCATTCCACTTTTCAAACGACTTGGGCGGTTTTTCCTAGTGGTCATTTTAGGCATTGTGCACAAGGTTAACCACCTTACAAGGCATGTAGGTAGATAGGTAACCACTATGTAAGTTAAATGCTACATGGCTTAGCTTGGGTGGCCAATGTTTAAATGCCACATGTTTGTATTTAAATTTGATGTAACCATTGGGTAACATAAAAATGAATAGTAAGTAAATATAAATAGAACTATACCTAAGCTAAATTAAATTTTATTAGGTCATGTTTTGTTAACCTACAATAGGTATGACCTAGTTAAATTTAATTGAGTTATACGTAGGTTAAAGTAAAATAGGATATGTATTTAAAATATGTCTATTGTAGCCTATAACTAAGTTAGGTATATTGTAATTTATACATAGGCTAAATATATCATAGCCTATTTATCAAGGCTATGTACCATTATATATGATTTTTTATGTACTTACCTAGGTATATAATGATCTATACTTATGTTAAGGTAGGCTAGGCCTACTTAATTACATGTAGTTAGGCTAGGTATAGC
>Ga0116228_10004700_pt1 | contig 12125 bp, 10 predicted proteins | sample S1TSphfallax_2_FD_89694 | JGI IMG/M metagenome (GOLD analysis project Ga0116228, IMG submission 89694) | Host-associated microbial communities from peat moss isolated from Minnesota, USA - S1T2_Fc - Sphagnum fallax MG | ecosystem: Host-associated > Plants > Peat moss > Unclassified | place...
ATCAACATGCACTATCTGGCTATGGAATTATGTGACCAGAGAAACAGTGGTTTTCTTTCTGGCAAAAAAAATCCATTTTTTGACAAAGAAATTGGGACGGTTTTGGAAATGTGTTTTTTTCTCGTGTACATTCAAATAATTTTGTTATTTTTTCAGTTAAATTTCATCAAAATTCCAATATGAGAAAGAGAGAAAAAACCACTGATGAGAACATAAAAAATCAGAAAAAGCCCTAGTAGCCAAGGGTGTGATCATAATGAGGCTTTTGTTGTACATTTCACATGCTATGTACATGTTAAGCTTTCAAAGCCATCATGATCAAGCTAGGTACTACACAGGGGAATAATGTGTGAGGTTGATATTGGCTGCAATAACATTAGCATCCCTGTATGTTTTCTCTCATGTACACATACTTCCAAAGGCATAGAAATTCAATCCAATAGCCCTAAATCAACATGCACTATCTGACTGTGGAAATCTGTGACATAAGAACATTTGATCAAGTAGTTGGTGATGTGGGGGCCTGAAATGATGGCTGAAAAGATTTGCAACACACTCAGATGGCATCAAAATGGCTGCTTCAACCTTCAGTAGCTCAACCCTTGAACATGTAAGAACTCAATATGGGTTTGTGCTTCATCCCAGTGATTTTTGGAGGCAATTTTATGGTATTTTACATCATTTTATTTGGAAAATTTCTCTTTCTGGGGTAAAATCTGTTTTAAAATTCATTACAAATTTGAAATTCCTGCTAAATGACAAATTTGAGAAAAAAAAAAAAAACCAACTACTTAATCCCACGGCAGGAATTCAAAACGGTACTGAAGCCACCATGTTGATTGCAATCACAAGGAATCCCACAAAAAGACCAGTACTCCTAGCTGCTTCTTGATCATGGATAGGCAGTTGAGTATGATTCAAGTTGTCATGGAAAATCCTGAACTATTTTTCTCGTTTCTGTCCTTAATGACAATAAAACTATTATGCAATGATGGCCCACAATCAAATGAAAAGTAGGAGAAAAACAAGAAAGAAAAGAAATAACTAGGGATGTGATTGAGACCGACACTGATTACAGAGTGGGTATAAATTGACAATAACAGATCCTTACCATCCTTAAGGAGTTGGTGTAAGTGAATAGCCAGACCTATAAGCAGCAGCTGGCATGTTGCTGTTGTTTATGGCACAAGGGACAGGATTTAGGTTTAGGACTACAGTCACCCACCCTGCATTAGTTTGATTTGGACAGTTCAGTTACAAATTCAAGGCTTACAACATTTTGCAGATTAGTATGGTCATTCAAGTACTTTGGATGTGATACATTTGTTCTTTGGTCACAGCAAGGAGCTGAACAATGTCACAAAAAAGGAGTACCTGCTTTTTTGGGCAATGCAAAAAAGAGGAAAATAAGTTTCAAAACAAAACATCCAAAAAGTTCATAATGGAGTAGGACACATCTACGTGTTCAAAATGATTTTATTGTGTATAATAAAATAAAAATTGTCATAATTTTTTTTAAGTTGAATTTTTATCCTGAGGTTTAGGGTTTTCAGGTTAGGGAAGCCGCAGGTCTAGGCAAGGTCTAGAGACTGCTGTTTGTTTTCCTGTTTTTTTGGTACACTGGCCTTGAGAAGGCGGTTCTCGAATCCTAAGCCTGTTCTTGACCTGGTTCTCACAGTGAGAACCAGTTGACATAGTTGACATGGTTGATTCTGAGAACTAGATAGAGAACCAACCTCTGGTTCTTACATGAACGAGAACCAGTTGTGAGAATCAATTCTCTTTATTTTTAATTTTGGAAAACCGGGCAGAATTTGCATCCGGTTCTTGGTAGTTTAGGGTTTAGGATTCCTACACTGCCATCATCTAGGGAGGGGGAGGCATTATTTTAGGGTCAGGGATAAAGAAAGTGTATAAAAATGAAGCCTAAGTTTCAATTTTGGTCACAAAAACTTTTTTTTGTCTTCTAGTGTTCTTGTGATGTTCATTTTGTATTTGTTTGCTTGCTATTCTTATTTTGTGTTGCATTTGCTAGATACTAGTTTTTAGAATCTAGGTTTATTTTTTCCACATTCCTCTTGCGCTACTCCTCACACTATTGCTCCTCATGTTGTTCCTTGTGCCACTCTTTTCGCATTGCTTTTCTAGCGTTGCTCCTCTATTGTTGCTCCTCATGCAACTCTTTTTGCATTATTGTTTTTTTCACACTACCTTTTCTCATGTTGTCATTCCTTACATGTTGCCACTCTTCTCACATTGCCATTCCTCTCATGTTGCTATTCTTCTCACGTTGTTCTTCCTCGCACAATTTCTCTCACACTACACCTCTTACACATTATTCCTTTCGCACTTCTCTTCTCATGCTGGAGATTTTGCATCGCTAGTCTCATGTTGTAGCTTTTGTGATGCTCCTCGTTACAACTTTGCATTGCTCTTCTTGCATTGCAACTCTTCTTTCATTGCCACTCCCCTTGTGCTATTTTTCTTGCCTTGCTGCTCCTTCCACATTGTCATTCCTATGATGTTGTTCTTCTCGTATCATCCCATATTTTAAGTACATGCTAGCCTAATTTCTATTGTTTTTCTCATGCTACCATTGCTATTCTTCTCATGTTGTTGCTCTATTTTGTTTAGTTAGTATGGTATTTCCCCTACCTTTGCCATGTGTTGGTCAAAGCTTGAAGCTTCAACACCAACTCGAACACGAAAGGTAAGTTCCATTATGTATTTTCCATTTTTTGATTTTTGATTTTTATTTTAGTTGCAACTTTGTTTTTTTATTTCTTTCAAATTGTTGTTTTTTTTTGTTTTTTTTTATTACTATTTTTTTTTTCATTTTGTGTTGTTTCTTTTCATTATTTAATAATTTTTTAATTAATGTGCTTCTTCTTTTTTGTAGGATTTTCTAAACTTAAACATGACTATACATTTTTTTCACCCAAAAAACCCATACTTTTTCCACCTTATAATACTTAATCCCTAAATTTTGTTGAAAAGTTTAGGAATATACATATCTTATTTTTATAAAATCTTAGAAGATAGATTGCATTTTGTAGTTGTTTGTAAATATTAATTTTTAGTCTTCAATTTTTAGTCTTTGATAAGAGCATAAAATTGTTTAGTTTTTTCCCTTGTTCATTAGGGCAATAATTCTTCGATACACAAATCAAAGTAATAATGGAATAGTCTTCTGAAAAAAAATATGTGTGTGATGTGTATATGAATGAAGTACGAGTAAAAGATGAAATGTTGCCAAAACTTGAAGAAATGGGCAATTTGCAAACAAAAGTAAGTAGGAATCCATAAATGAATAAAAAATTTAAAGAAGTTACATGCACAAAGAACATTTTGGAAAGGAAATAGTAGAAATGCATCGTGTTGGGCATTTTATTGTGTTAATGATAACAAAGAAGTTAATGTAACAACTCTTCAAACTATGCATTGTATTCTTTGTCACAATAATCTAATATTGAATGTAAATCCAACAACACAAGCTAGAAAGGATTAATCATATATAATACAATTAATGGCATAGTTGCATTGAGGAAACATGTTAATTCAAATCATCTTAATATTTTTTTAAAAAATTGAATAAGAAATTGATTATTCTTTGAGAGAAGATAAAAAAACAACTTTCCAAAAAAAGATGAAATGTTTCTTCTAATTCCATATTTAGTTTTTTTACTGCAAAAGAACCTTTTAAGAAAGATGATGTGCAACAAAATTTTTTTTGGAAGATTTAACTCTTTTAATTATTAAAAACCACCTTCCTTTACAATTTGTAAAAGTAGTTGGTTAAAAATATTTAATATGCATTTATGTCCTAGAATTGTTTTTCTTTCCAAAAAACAAATTTTTAATGAATTACTTCCTGAATTAATGGAAAAACTAAAACAATTATATGTTTTACCAACTTTAGTAGAATGTCATTCTACAACTGCAAACTTTGATATGTGGATGTCAAAGTTGGACTTGATATTTTTGCATTAGTGATTAATTTTTAGGGAGATGATTGGCAACCAAAGCACATTACCCTTGGTCTTCTTGAGCCAATAGACACTTCTAGACAAACTTTGGTTAAAACGTTAACAAAATTGTTGGATAGTTATGCATTGGGGAGAAAAATTATTGTTTATGTCAAGGATGAGGGATCTAATTTGAACATTATGATTATAATGTTAAAATCAATTATAAGTTGTGTTATGTTGGGTTTGGAGGAAACTTTTCAAGGCATTTGTTTTGGGCATGCATTTTCCAAAGCTTGCCAATATGCTACAATAAAGGAATTTTTTTGGAAAGATTTACAATATGTGTCAATCAAATCTGTTCAAAGAGATTTGCATAAATGCATAACTTGGCCAAAAAAATCTAGCAAAGGTAAGCAAAAATGGGAAAAAGCATGTGTAAATTCAGGTCTTTTCCTTCAGAAATTAAATACTCCAATGAAAACAAGGTAATTTTTTTGTTTTTTAAACTTTACATGCACATTTTTTGTCAATATTTACTTTGCATAACATTTTCTTCATGTTTTTTCAACTACCATTGTGCATAATCTAACATTTTTTTTTGCTATTGGAGATTTGCCAACAAAATTATTTTTGTCTAGGAAGCTTTGTAGTTCAAAGAAGTAATTATATTATGTTATAATAGGTAGAATTATCTGAGGATGAATGCAAAAGTACCACCTCCTTTGACATGGCACATTTGTTGCATCATTGTTGATACTCTTGGCCTTGTTGTGTCTACTTGTATTTTGAACCAGTCTAGGGGTCATTAGTTGTTAGATGATGCATTAAATTCTACCATATCCATGAGTTTAAAATTTAGGGATGAAATCCATTTTGTAACCTTTGACGACTTAATGGAAGAAGATGGAAATGTTGTTTATGAGTTGTCATGTTTGGCTTCCAACATAAAGAAAGAATCTTGTGAGTTCGTGTTTGCCCATGGCTCGTCCATGCACCAAAAGTGCTCCAACTATGCATTAACCAACTTGTTGTTTGGTTTGTGCAGGTCCGTGTGAATAATTGACCCACTTGTCATTCGTCCTAGTCTCTATCCCAAAGCTCTAGCACGCCCTTCGACCCCCAAAGTGCTCCGAACTAAGGAACGTACCCCAGTTATTTATCCTTTCGATGTTTTCACCTAGGACTCGCAATTGAGTCTATCAAGGAGCTTGGGGGTGTGTTAAGATCGGTGGTACAAGTATGTTAAGGAGAATAAGGGGGATAAAAAAGATAACTATTAGTCTGCCTTGGAATTAACAAAAATCTTTTAGTATCTATTTGTTCATCAAAAGGAAATTCCATAGAAACCACCAACCAAAGTAAAAAGAACTAGGGAGGAAATGTAGACAACAATAGACAATAGAAAAAAAGTTTTAGTAAAATTTCCAAGAAGTGTTCTTAAGAGGAAGAATAAAACTAAAGAAAGTGGAACCTTAGGCTTAGGAGTGAATAAGGAACAATAAAGCACAAAAGTAAGGGCAAAGTAAATGATGAAGGGTAGTGCCAAGAGTGGTACAAACATTTAGACAAACTATAAAGTTACCATAGATGGCATTTTCACACGAGAAATAGCTGAGGGATCCGGAGCACAAGCAGGAGGTACCAAAGATGAAATCTCCATAGGAAAAACAATTAAAGGAATAAAAATTAGAAAGTTAAGAGGGAACATGACATAAGGTTTCTTGAGGGTGAGGAGCATTTGCACTTTGATGGGGATATATATGAAGATTGGATGGAGACCACTAGAAGTCCACAACATTTCCAACATTTGCAATAACATTTATAACAACAACAACAAACATAGGAAGGTTTACAAACTGGACTACAAATAAAGAGAGTGGAGACTTAGCCTTCTTTTGTAGTGGTTAGACCATTAAAAATATAGGTACTAGTTAATATACCATGATCTATAAAGGGATTTCCATTTGAATTTGAGTTGGGGAGCAAATTGGTGTAGGAAATGGAAACATTTGTAAAAGGATTTAAATATCTTATGACATATACAAGTACACCAAAGTCCATGGAGGAGGTAGTTGTAGAAGTAATGCAAACATAGAAGGCAACTAAATTATTTCAAACTATTGCAATTGTAAGTCTAAATATGGGGAATTTGAATATGGAAGTGAGAAGTTTGAAAAATAGATTAGCCACATGGGAGAAGGAAAATGCAGTACTACAAGAAGAATTGGATAAGGAGAGGGACTTCTTGATACACCCCCAAGCTCCTTGATAGATTCAATTATAAATCCTAAGTGAAAACATCGGAAGGATAAGGAAATGGGTTAGTACGCTCCTTGGTTCATAACACTTTGGAGGTAGAGGGGCATGCTAGAGCTCCGAAATGGAGATTAGGACGAATGACAAGTGGGTCAATTATTCACACAGACCTGCACAAACCAAATAACAAGTTGGTTAATGCATAGTTGGAACACTTTTGGTGCATGAATGAACCATGGGCAAACGTGGATTCATAAGACTCATCACAACTTGGACTTGGAAGAAGCCATCACCTTCCCCCTTATAGTATTCTCTATGCTTGGCAATGGGCCCTACACCCAAACGTCATTTTGTCATGGGATTCCCAAGTTGAGAATCTTGAAATTTCCGAAATGGGGATTTTTGCAACTTTGGAGGCCCATAACGTTTTGTGAAAACCTCTGATTGAGATGAAGTTTAAGGAAATGTTATAGCCCTTGTCGAGAGCTTTCAAACAATATGTGGCACGCCACCTACATGTAAGAAAATTAAGGTGATTCCTGATTTTTAATTGTCAAGAGTCAAATTTGCAGTTTGACTCCCGGCCTTTTTTTTGGCCATAACTTATGTTTTAAGTATTTAAATGGGTCATGCGAACCCATTTTAGACATTTGCGTCTCAAAGGCTTTCGAATGGTATAAGGAACATTTCAACCCAATGGTTTTTAAACCTTACAATCGCCCTCTGAAAATTTGAAAATTCATTGGAATTCCAACTTTGGCTTAACATAAAGTTGATGAAGAAATTTTGAGATACAAGTTGGAAGCTTATCAAAAGAATTTTTCAGATTTTATCTATGGTAGTCCAACAAGTATAGAAACATTAGGCTAAGATGAGGAAACTAAAGTAGGTCCCAATGGAACAATTCAGGAAGAAGTGCAGATGGAGGAACTAGACTTCAAAAGTGGAGTAGCTCAAGAAAAAGGGGTCAGGAAAAGAAAGAATCACAAAGAACTCATGAACAAGAACATGTGGAGACTATTCCAACAATAAAAGAAGATGTGTCCAAGATATAGCCTCTGGAAATAGAACCACAAATTGAGTTAGTGGAGGAGGAGGTTAAAATTATAAAAACAAAGATTAAACAAGTCAGAATTGTAGAACTAGAGGTGGGTACATAACCATTGGTTGTTGTATAGGTGGTGATTATAGAGATTGTAGTAAAGGAGATAGATGTTTAAAAGGATACAAAATACTCTCATTTCATTTTCTATCATTTTACAAGGATTTCAAGGATGGAATCTAAAGTACAAAGGGGTTAATGTTAAGGGGGTAAGATGAATACATGGTTTGGATGAACAAGGCATTTGGACATTGTTAGTTTGAATTTTTAATTTTTGTTGTTTTTGTTCTAATTTCCCAAAAGAGCCCAGTGTAACTTGTCACAAAATTTGGAAGGGAAAGAAGGAAGGAAGGATTCTTCCTGGGGTAATCTCAGAGTCAGATGCCTGCTTTTCTCACTATTCTCCAATGTCTGTTTTTCTCTTGTATTATAACACAAGTATGGCATTCCCATGCAGAAGAAAGCAGCAGTCATGAGAATAGAATAAGTTAATTAAAAGCACCCATCAATTTGCACCTAATTATAGATAAATATACTAATTAATTTAAAGCACCCATCAATTTGGAACGAAAGCATCAGGATTTATTTTTTTCAATTTTGTCAGGTGGGTGGACTGGCAATAATCTACAAGAGGAATTAGCCAAATTTGGCTACAGGTTAGTGAGATAGACAGATAAGTAATTTTTTAAAAGAAAGTTGCTATATTTTGGTGAATTGTTCTAATTTAATTGTCTAAATATGGCGCCAAATTAAATCATAACTTTTTTGCACTTACGCAAATTGTTGGCCTTCCAAGGAAAGGAAAGTTAGATTTAAAAAAAAGGAATGATCCAATGGAGACATGCCAGTGGCACCTGCACAATCTCGTTGTCCCTCAGTCTATCCACAATATGTGTGTATGCATGTGTATTTCGGCTTTACCCTTTGTGCCATCCATCGCTACCGCTGTTTTCCGATGCTCATGGAATGGGTTTAGGGTTTGAACCCTGGATTGGGTTTCATTGCAATTTCTTCTTCTTTGTCTTGGCTTCATTATACCTTGAAGTTCTTTGTGCAACATGGGCCTTATGTTGCTGCAGCTTACCTGGAGACTTCGGCTTTGATCCTCTTGGTCTTGGTAAGGATGCCTAATTTGCCCCTAAACCCTAAAACATTTCTTGTCTGCTTCCAATACAAGCAGGCAGAGTAAAATTTTGCATAATTAACACAGAATATTGAGCAGCTCTAATTATGTACGCACATATCACGATGTTGTTTATGGCCGTAAAGTTTTCACAGAATGTAGTTCAAGACGTGTTCATGCCTCCAGCACATATGCTCCTGCTGCTGTTTGGTTACATGATGATTTGATGCAGCTCTGGATCGATACACATGATTTTTTTTTCTTATACTGATGATGCTCGAGCATGTGACTCAATGCTGCAGGATCTGTGCCTGAGTTGCTCAAATGGTTTGTGCAATCTGAGATTGTACACTGCTGATGAACCATGCTTGGAGCAGCTGGTATCTTCATTCCTGAGGCCCTTACAAAGGCTGGAATTCTCAATACCCTGTCATGGTTCACTGCAGGAGAGGCTACATACTTCACAGATTCTACAACAGTGTTTGTGGTGGAGATCATTCTCTTTGCATGGGCAGAGGGAAGGAGATGGGATTATATCCTACGGTGTGAGATTATATCCCACCCACACAATGAAACTGGACATCTTTTTTACACCATGAATGTTTTCAGGAGAAGGGGCTAAGAAGAACAAACCAAGCCAAGATACAAAATCAGGGTTCTGTTGGATAAAACTAACAGATTGGGCAAGTGCCTGCAATTGAGCTATGTTTAACGTAGATTTTTGCTCTACACTAAAGATAGATGAGCTGTTTTGCTTGATCCTTGCCAGCTCAAAGAACAATTAGCACTAACACACATGAGAAGACCTCATCATAGTATCAACAGACCTCCAGTAAATGGCACAAATGAACAAGGAGGCATACCTCCTGGGCAGCACATTGCAGCTCACTGTGCAATTGATCCACCTCTGAAAGGGCAATCTGGCTTTCTTTGTCTATGGCATGTACTGCTGATACAACTGACTCAGCAGCATCAGCAGTTTTTGAGAGGCGATCTGACAACTCTTTGATGATGTAATCCCTTGCCTTCAAGTCTCTTGTCAGTTGATTAAGCACTGCATCTTTGACTCTTAAAGTTTCCTGATGAGCACACAACCAGATGCTACATGGTTAACATCAAAAGCTTCATTTAAAGTGCAGATTGTCTGTACTATCAGCACAGACCCAGACCATCAGAAGTACATTTGAACGCTATTAAGTAGTGGAGTTAACCAAACCTTCAAGATTCCCACATTATCCATGCTACCAGCAGCTTGGGGGCTGGATGGAGATGCAGCAGGGAACTTCAGCGAGCTGTGGTGTTTGCAGCAGCAACCAGGGCAGCCATGGTCCCAAGCTTGGCATGCCCAATGCCACTTAATGAACTGAAAGCTGCTTCTTGGGCTTTCAAGACCAAAGCTGCTGCCCTCCAACAGTCAGTAAGACCATGCATACAGATTAGAAGTTGCTGATGGTACCTTTGAATTGAGTACTGATTCTTGGAAGAACAGTACCTGACCAAAAGTCATGTGAATTCATGTGAAATACCTAGAGATTATGTGAGTACATCTGTAGCAGTCAAGAAGCTCACAATTGTTACTTGCCTCTACCTCCTCCCTAAGGAGCAAGAAAGAGCAATTGGCTCACCTTAGAGTTGCCACCCAAGCTCTTGCTGCAACCGGTCTATTAGCACAGAGATAGAACTCTTTCTTCTGTGGGGTGCCAATATCTGAGTGTTTGCAAGATGTAAGTATACATTGACCACTTCTTCTGGTATGCGAAGTCACAAACACTCAAATCTCAGGAGCATTACAATAGACATACATACCAAATGTACAGCAGAGAGGAAGTCTGATAGCACAGATCACATCATCCACTGCAAGACATTGCCCAAAGTAGAGACAACTTATGAACTATGTCCAGAAGAATCAGTAGCTAACTATTTGGAGAAATCATATGAAAGTGGAGAGGTTATGATTTCTCCAAATAGTTAGCTACTGAATATGAACAATTCCTTCTAGGTTAAGTTTTTTTATTTGATGAGCCATAAACAACACATGATTGACATTTAGCATATAGAAAAAACACCTGAATATCGAACTTTGCTTTGAGAGATACAAAAGCAGCATCCATCATACTTTGGGTCCCCGCTGCACATCAAAAATGCACATCACAACATTACAAAAGCCAACTGCACATTGCACACACCTCTGCAGATTGGCTAACAGACTGCTTCTCAGAGTCCTACTTAATAAACTGAGTAACATCTCCCTACTTGGGATACACAGAGCAGATGGTATGACAGACAGTCTATGGTAGCAGGTCAGTACTGGATATTCACAGGAGACACAGTGATAGTGATGTCTCCATCAAATATTATCAATCCTCTGACCCTTGCATCACCTCTTTGTAATCTGCAAACATTGACAGCAAAGACATCATGATGATAATAATGTGCCCAAAGCATGAAGTCTGAGGAACACAAACCCTCCCCCCTCCACCAATCAGGTAAATACACTAAGCGATTTGACTAGGTGCCCAACTGACACAACAATTTTATTGGAATACACTTTGTTGCTGCGAGGACATCTACCCTTCACCTTCCAGAGTACACTTCATATTTCTTACTTGTACTTCATCTTGCCAGTTCAGGGATCCATAGCTACACAAGAAGAACAATGATCAGCAGCCAATGGATCTTTATCTCGTTCACTTCCCCCTCCCTCTTGCAAACACCCCGCAACCCAGAAACATTTAGATAACATTCTGATTATGCTGTACTGTTCTAATTCAGAGATTCCCAGCTGATTACTCACATCCGCACTGTAAAATTGAGTCATGTCTTGCTGCTTGCAGCATCAATCCAATAATTACTTCAGCTGTCCTAACTTCAGTGCACAGCACCCTCTGATCATATGACATTGCTCTTAAACAGTCAGTCAGCCAGACAGTCGAGGTTGAAGAACTTGTCATATCCATGTTCCAAGCTCTTTCAAGAAAACATCCTTTTGTGGAGGGTTTCAGGAAAAATTGCATCTGCCAATAAGGGACATCTCACTGTTGATGATACATAGTTGGTGATTGCGCATTGAGCTGCATCTTCTCGCCTTTCTCTCCTCGTCTCCCATCTAAAACCTCCCCCAAAAAAACACAGCCACACCACTGAACCCTAGCCTTTGCTACCCAATTCTTCCTACGTCGTACAAAACCTTGCCCTACTGCCGACTCTCTTCCGTTAGGGCATCCATAATCGAGCGAATAAGTCAAGGAATTCATTGAGCTGCGATGAGGTGAAGGAAAAAACCATTTTTAAGGTTTAGCATTAGAAATTGAAGAGCCAACTTGTTGACTGTTCATTAGCTACTTTAGTAAAAACATAACAATGAAAGTGGGTTTAAAACCAAGTAGCAATTTTGACTTTGTATATAAACTAAGTATCAAGAAGATTTAGGCAATTCAAACCCAACTCATGCCAAACTAAAACTTCAACCTTGGCTTTTTTTATCCTTCAGGACTATTTGCTGATCTAATATTGAGGCTTCATTTACCTTTTCACTTGAAAATCTTATTAAGTAACAAATAAAAACATTGTGAAATAAAAAAAGGATTGGGAATTCAATTCCATTCTGCTAGAATATTAACCGTTCAAAATAGCACAAAACAGAATGGAACAATTCATAGATACACTATAAAACCCA
>Ga0116228_10004701_pt1 | contig 12123 bp, 8 predicted proteins | sample S1TSphfallax_2_FD_89694 | JGI IMG/M metagenome (GOLD analysis project Ga0116228, IMG submission 89694) | Host-associated microbial communities from peat moss isolated from Minnesota, USA - S1T2_Fc - Sphagnum fallax MG | ecosystem: Host-associated > Plants > Peat moss > Unclassified | place: USA...
CCCCGATCAGCCTCAATCCGTCACCTATAGCATGATTACGGACATCTGGAGCGCACCCGAACCCCCCGAAATGCGGGCCGTCGATGACTTCTATGTCCGTTATGGCAAGAAGCTCAGGCAAGGGGTCGACAGCGCGGCCATTCTTAAATCCATGCAACCCGGAATCAACCAAGCCGGCATGTCCTCGCTGTTCGCAAGCCAGCCCGGCATGGGCGCCGCAATGCCTGACATGATGAAACAAATCGCGACCGAAATGGAGAAGATCAAAGGGGTTCGCCTACTCACGATCACCCGCATCGGGGGTGAGGCTATGGTTGCGCCATCAGCGGACCCGGCGACGGTTACTGCCGCAGCAGGAAGTTCCGGATCCGCCATGAGCAATGCGGGCACCGTGGCCGCGAAGCAGGTGGCCACCGATACGACGTCTGCCGCCGTAAGCGAACAGGTCAACCGATTGGGTGTCATCGGCTCCGCCTTTGGCAATTCGATGGTGGGTGTGTTTCGCCATACCGTGGCAACCACGCCAAGTGCCCCGCCGCCGCCCAACGCGAAGAGCGGGCAGGCCGCGGGGTCGGACGGTGTTCTTTTGGAGATGACCTCGCAGAAAGGCTCTTTTTCTGCGGACCCTGTGTCCGCAGCCTTTTTCCAAGTTCCAGCCGGATACGTCAAGGCCGAATAGTCGATTGGAAACCCAATGAAATGACAAGTCCATCCAGGCGTCGCTTGCTTTGGCAGCAGCCATCAACAGTGTCGTTGTCGAGATGAAACCCGGCCCCAAGGGTTGCCGTGGGGCCGGGCAATCCGATGGGGCTGGGTTCGAGCGCCCGGCTATGGCGCTCAGCGTTTGCAAGACGCTGACCGACGGTATCGGCAATCAGTCATGCGTCGAAGGAAGTTTCAACAGCGTAGTCGAGCAGGTTTCCGGAGCGGCGGTTCCCGCGAACTCACCCTGGTCTGAGCCTGTGCCAACCGGGCATCCCGAGTTTCCCTTCGGACACAAACTGATGTAATCGGAGCCGATCTGGCCCGGGCCGAGATATGCCGGATCGCTGCTGCTGATGCTCACCGTCAGCACTTTGCCATCGCTCGATAGGCACCCGGTCCCCGTGGAGGTCAAAATGACCGAGCCGGCGGTCTTCGTGAAGCCCGACCACGGTACGCAGTTGCCTTCCGCGGGCAAGGAAAATCCTTTCCCGATGAACGTGGTGCCGCCTTTGCCGAAGCCGCCGTCCACCGCTATGCAGTAGTTCGATTCGGCGGCTTGGGCGGCGACAGTAATCAAGGCAGCAAGGGCGGAAGATAGCACGGTCGTGGTCAGTTTCTTATGATGGTTCAAGAGAGTCTCCTTTGTGTGTTGCGGGACAATTACCAATACACGGCCGGGAAGCCAAAGCGGACATCACGGGGCGCTCGCGAAGCGCAACAGAGATAGGGCAGTGTTGGTTACAGCGCGGCCGAGGGAGTCGACGTGGCGGCGCGCGCAGCGGCTCGGGCGGACAGCAGATCGGTACTGGACGGATCGTCGTACCGGGCCAGGGCGTCGACCGCCTTCTCTGCCCACGCGCGCGCACCGTCGAGATCGCCCGCAGCCCTGAGGGTCGCACTTCGCACCAGCCAAACTGCGGGAACGGCGCGGATGTCGTATTGACCCGTAACGCCGTCCAGTGACGCCAGAGCGGTTGCGCTCAATTCCAATGCGCGGGGCACTTCCCGGCGAGCGAGCTCAGCCAATGCAAGATCCGCCTGCGCCAAGCTGACCTCGATCGGGTGAAGGCCCTGTGATGCCGTGAGCACACCGCGAAGACTCGCCTCCGCTGCCGCAAAATCGGCCGTGCCGGGCAATGAGTGTTGCAGCAGAAAGCGTCCCCAGCGTTCGCGGATGCTGAGCGCCGGGCGGCTCGCGGGCGGATCCTTGCGCAGTGTCTCCTCGAGCGCGGCCTGCAGCTCGGCACGAGCTTCCGCTGCCCGGCCCGCGCGGTCATAGGCGTCGCCGAGCAGCTGCCGAAGCCGCCGCAAGTCCGACTCATCGTGCGGCCGCACCGCGTAAACCCGCTCGGCCGCCTCGAGCAGGGGAATTGCCTCACGCGGCTGCCCTTCGGCGCAAAGCGAGGCGGCGTAGAGCATGCGCAGAAGCGTATCGTCGGTCGTCGCCTGCCAATCGGCGGTGACTTTGCCCAGCGTATCCCGGAACATTGCCAGGGCAGCGTCGCGCTCGCCGCGTGAGTGCAGCATGAATGCATGCCTTGCCTGGATCATCCAGTACAAGCCGTGTTTTTCGCCGAATGTTTTCCGCTCCAGTTCCGTCGCCTGATCGTATTGCCGACCGGCCGCCGCGAAATCCCCCTGAGCTTCCTCACAGCGTGCGAGGTTCGCGAACATCACAAAGAGATCACCGTCGTCGCGGTCTGCAGCAACCTGCTCCACCGCGATCGCCTGTCGATTCAGGCGGCACGCTCCCGCGAAGTCTTCACTCAAATTGTGCAGCGTCGCAAGATTGGCGAGTGCGGACGCATAGTCATCACCATGGGGCGACAATTCCTCATACAGCGCGATCGCGTGCTCGAGCGCCTGACGGCGAGCGTCAAGGGTTCCGGCCTCGGCCTTTAGCGCCTGTTCCTTTGCAAGCCACCATCCGGCCCGCAGCAAATCGTGATTCCGTCCCGCGGCATTCAGCAGGGCATCGATCCGCTCGAGCTGGGCCTCGGCCTCTGCGTAATTCTGGGCGTAGATCGCTGCCCATGCGTCGGTGAGCATCCCCTGAATGACTATCGGGTGCAATGGACCATACTGGCGGCGGGCGAGTTCGACACGACGCTTCTGCAGCGCCTCGAACCGGGCACTGTCATTGAGGTAGCCATAAATGTCGGCGACCAGCCCCAGTAGTTCAATCTGCAGCACGGGTTGTCCATTGAACTCGCGCTCGATGCGCCCGGCATTGGCGTCGATGAGTTCCTTGGCGGTGATTTCCGTCCTTGGTTTGTCCTGCGCGACCCGCGGATCCACTGCGCGAAACATGCTGACCAGGAAATTCTTGGTGGCGGTGGCGCGATCAGCCTCGCGCTGGGCCTGGGTCCATTGCCAGGCGGTGCCGGCGAACCCAATGCCAAGCGCGATGAACAAAGCGGCTGCGGCCGCCAGCGGCCATCGATTGCGCCGGATGAAACGCCTCACGATGTACGCCCGCGCTCCTTCCCGTGCACGTACCGGTTCGTGGTTGAGATGACGCGCAAGATCCGCTGCCAAAGCACGCGCGTCACCATAGCGCTCGCTCGGATCGGTGCGCAGCGCCTTCACGACGATCGCGTCGAGATCGCCTCGCAGCTCGCGTCCCGCCACCGCACTGTCGTTCGTCACCCTCGAACTCGGACGCGGTAGGACATCATCCCGCATGCGGTTCATGGCCATGGCCAGCGGTGTGGTGCCGCCCGGCCAGGGCAGCACCCCGCAGAGCAATTGATACAGCGTCACGCCGAGTGCATAGGAATCGGTGGCGGTCGTCACCGCTCCACCGGTGATCTGTTCGGGCGCCGCGTAGGCGGCCGACAACAACATCGTCCGCGTGCCACCGGCCTCACCCTCTTGCAGCAATTTGGCAATGCCGAAATCAAGGAGCTTCGTTCGGCCGTCGGCGGTCACGATGATATTGGCTGGCTTCAGGTCTCGATGCACGATCAGGTGCTTGTGTGCATACGCAACCGCATCACATACTTGGAGCAGAAGGCGCACGCGCTCTTCCAGGGGTGCGCGTTTCGCTGTGCAATGAGTGAGCAAATCGTCGCCTTCGACATATTCCATCACCATGTAGGGTCGGCCATCGGCCGTCACGCCGCCATCCAGAAGGCGCGCGATTCCGGGGTGATCGAGTTCTGCCAGGAGCCGCCGTTCGGCGCCGAAGCGTTCGATCGAAGTCACCACGTCAATGCGCATCAGCTTCAGCGCAACGATCTGTTGGAAATCCTCCGTGGCACGTTCGGCCTTGTAGACTTCCCCCATGCCGCCGCGTCCCAGCAGCGACAGGAGGCGATAGGAGCCGACAATCTGCCCGGCGCTCATGCTTCCAGGGGGTCCGGGGGAGCCCATGGCATCGAGGGCCGGCGCATCGAGCAGCGTGTCCTCGCCGCCCACATGCGACAGCAGCGATTCCAGTTCGGTGCGCAACGCCACGTCCCCGCCGGCGATGCGGTCGATTGCTTGCGCCCGCAATTCGGGAGGCAATGCCAGCAATTCATCCAATGCCGGCTCTACAAGATTCCAGTCGGCGGAAGTGGTCACGACATTGACGGCATCAGGAGTTGTTCGGTTTGCCGACGATTATTTCGTGAATGCTGCCAAATTACTTCCGGGAATGAAAGCATCGGCGGCGCCGGCCACCGGCGCAATGCCCACTGCTGGTCCGCATTCGAACGCCCTGATTGCGCCGCAACCTCCATGCGTCCCGAGCGGCGTCATCGAACGGCATTATGTAGCCGGCGGCTACCCCTTCTGCGACCGATTCTGCGAGAATCTGGTCGATAAAGGAGGTGACGCGGGGATGTCGGGTGACGCGATCGAGCAGAGCGGCGATATGGATGCTCCGTTGGAGGTCAAGCGGACCGCCGAAGTATTGCTGCCCTTGTTCTATGAAGATGTGCGCCGGGCGGCACGACGCGAACGACGGCGCGTCGGCGCCGGCCAGACGATGCAGACGACTGCATTGATCCACGAGGCATATCTCAAGTTGAACAAGTCCGGAGGCTTCAACGATCAGGCACACTTTCTGCGCGCGGCAGCCCTGGCAATGCGTCACGCTCTCATCAACTACGCCCGGGATCGGGTCGTCGCCAAACGGGGTGGCGGCGTGCAGGTGTTGCCCCTGGAATTTGCCGACGAGGTGGGAACTCCCGCCGATGAAGAATTGCTCGAGATCAATGAGGCGCTGGTTCGCCTTGCCGCCTTGAGTCCGCGGTTGGCTCAGGTTGTCGAATGCCGCTTCTTCGGCGGTTACGGTGATGAGGAAACCGCCGCCGCGTTGGGGCTCACGGATCGCACCGTACGTCGGGATTGGATCAAGGCGCGGGCATGGTTGAAACGCGAACTTGCCAACTCCGGTGCGGAGGCGGCGTTGTGAGTGCGTTTCGGGTGCCCTCGGGTCACGGGACAGCCTAACGCCGCCGGGCCGAGCGAATGCCTTCGGAGCGCCGCGCGATGGCTTTCCCGGCGGTGTTGACCGCCGCACCCAGGACCAAAATGACGCCTAGAACGGTGCCGATGCCGCCCCAATAGCTCAGGGCGTTGCTCCAGGCAAAACTTCGCCGGCCGTTAACGAGGAGGGCGGTTCGAGGTCTGTCCCCATGGTAGATGACAGGCACGTTGCTCCCCGGGTGGATCACCCCCGCGCTGCCCGTGTCGACACGATCGAGTATCACGATCGGTGCGCCCGACTCCGAAACGAAGCGGAGCCTGACCTCGTCGTAGGGTTTTCGCAAGACGACATGTGTGTCGCCGTCGTTGCTTCCGGAAAACCACGAATAGACGTCCGCATCGCGGATTGTCCGCGTCGAGATGACCGTGGCGGAAACCGTGGTGGGCGGTCCCGAGGGCACGACCGGCAGTCGCCGCTTCAGGGCATCCAGCGCCGAGTTCCACCAATTGCTGGCTTCAGGTATGGCAAAGATCACCCGCCCGAAGCGCAGACCCCGAAGCACGATCGGATCGCCTTCATGCAGAGAATCGAACAAACGCTCGCTCGCATCGAGACGGACGGCGAGCGCGGGTGATACGGCGATGGTCAGATCCAGTTGTCGTGTCACGCCGGGATTGAGCCCGTGCATGGATACGTCCAGGTGTTCTGTTTTTCCGGTCACAGTGCCGTTAATCGGGCGGCTGCTGAGGACGAATCCGATGCTGGCGGCACACAGGGCCAGTGCCGTCCACGTACCCGCGATTTTCGGTCCGAAAGCGATCGACAGCCCAATTGCGGCCGCCGTGCTGAGGATCACGCCGAACAATAGAACTACTGAAGCTTCAAAAGTCATTTTCACGCCCCGAATGAAGCGAGTTCAAAGCATCAGAACACCAATCGCCATGGGTCCCGGACATGTCCGGGGCCGTGTCTCGAGAGGTCCAGTTCGTTTGAGCTAAGGCGCCGTGCCGTAGACGATTTTTCCCTTGAACATGGTCCAAACGACCTGGGTGTCCTTCAGTTCCTCCGCCCCGACCGTGAGAACGTCCCGGTCGAGCAGCACCAAATCCGCAAGCTTGCCCGGGGCTAGGGAACCGATCTGGTCGAGTTGATTGAGGACATGGGCGGCATTGCGTGTGTAGGCATACAGCATCGCGACACGCGGCATGCGTTGATCGGCATTGAGCACGCCTTGTGGGCCGCTGCGGGTTTCGGCCTGATAGATGGCCTCGAACGGATTGGCGCTGCTCACCGGCCAATCGCTCGCGCCGGCAATTTCCGCTCCGGTTTCCAACATCGATCGGGCGGGATACATCCAGGGATAGATCTCAGGGTCGACGTAGGGTTTGACCTGTTCGTTGGTGCTCTGATCCGCCACCGCCCATAGAAGCTGCAGTGCTGCGATCACGCGCAGGTCGGCAAACCGCGGAATGTCCTTCGGATCGACGAACTGTGCGTGCGTCAGCGTATGCGGCAGCGTGCCAGACGGATTGGCCTGCCGGGCGGCTGCGAAGCCGTCGAGCGCTGCCCTGACAGCGAGATCGCCGATGGCGTGAACGTGCACGATCAACCCCCGCCGATCCGCCTCGGCGACCAGCGCATTGAACTTGACCGGATCGAACAGGAGCGGCGCCGTGCGACCGGTATTGCGATAGGGTTGCGTCATCGCCGCGGTTTGCGACGGAATCTCCACGACGCCATCCGCGAACACTTTGAGACCCGGAATGGTGAAATCGGGAATGTTCTTGTATTGGTCCCGCAGCGCTTCGACTGCATCGATCTGCTGCAAACCGGCATTGGGACGAACCACCGGATAGGCCACCACATGGGCCGTCAATTCGCCGCTGAGTGCCAGCTCCTGGTAGACCGGCAGAGTTCGTCCCGGCTGATCGGCTCGCAGCGGTGTCACGCCCATGAGGGCACCGGCCGCCGCCGCGTCGAGCCAGCCGGTGATCCCGAGGCCGTTCATGTATTTCACCGCCGCGCGGCCGGCATCCCGCATCGCGTCGGCGGATTCGGCAGGCAGGCTGGCATCGATCTTCGCCTCACCGGTATCGACCGCGAAACCGTTGGGATTGAAACTGTCGTCAAAGCCGTAATAGCGCTGCTGGTCGTGCGGCAACTTACGCAGGTAAGCCGCCGTGATGCCGGCACGGGTGCGGGCGAGCCGATTGGCCCACGCCGTGTGGCCGTCCGAGCCGTAAAGCACGATGGGTAGATGGGCGAACGGCCCAGAACTCAATGCGGCGTCGATTTCCGCGGCATGGGTCCAGTAACCGATGTCGATGTCATAAACGACCAGTGTGTCACCGACCCGGCTCGAGTGCTTGGCCGCGAGGTCGCTGACGAACGCAACCAGAGCGGGCACGGAGTCCTGCGTGTCGGGAAACCTCGCCCGCAGCAATGTCAGGCCGCCGTCGATCGGATGGGCGTGGGCATCGATCATCCCGGGCATGAGAAATCGCTCTTTGAGGTCGACTCGGCGCGCCCCGGGACCGGCGGCCCGCTCAACGGCCTCGCGGGTCCCGACCGCCACGATGCGATCACCGCGGATCGCCAGCGCCTCCGCGTAGGGATGATTGTGCTCGGCCGTGAAGATATGCGCGTCGTAGAAGACCGTTGTGGGCATGGAGTCGGCCGCTGCCTGGCTTTGGACCAAAGCCGCGCAGACCGCGAGAGCCGAGCCGATCCCTGTCCATGGGCGCTTACCGGTACGATTGGGCAACACCGTCATGCTCCGTAATTGATTGCGCGCTGCAGGTCAGGGACCACGGTCTTGGTGGCGCGATAGGCGTGCCAGGCGGCCCAGAAACCGGTGGGTGCGAGCAGCAGCAAGGCAACGCGCAGTGAAGCCGCATCGGCGCCGCGGCCCCCGCCGAACCAATCGCTGAGCAGGCCGATGGCTTGAGGCGCGATGATGAGATTGAATACGTTGCCCACCAGCAGCGACCAGGCGATAAACATGGAGCGCATGTGATGAGGGGCGAGATTCTGTAGAAGGCCCATGCACGGGCCGATGTAGAAATAAATCGCCGGAATGAAAATCCAGAGCATGCACTTGGCGATCCACAGCGAATGGGTCCAATAGGCGAGAAAGGACGGAACGGTGGCGCCGGCGACGCCGATAATGAGCAGCCACAACACGCGGCGGGGATCTTGCATACTGCGCTGGGCCAGGAGCCAGGCAGTGCCGAGCGAGGCCGCGATGCCGCCGACCAGGTGAATGGGACCCGTCACGGCGCCGGCTTCGCCCACATTGAGTCCGTACTCGCGCATCAGGTAGGTGGGAGTCCACCAAATCAATCCCCAGCCCCAGAGTGAACAGACTCCGGTGGTCATGAGGACGTTGAACGCCGCGCGCTGACTCCAGAGGAAACGCAAGGAATCGAGCATGGACGGCTGCGGCGCTTTGCTGGCGGAGTCGAGGCGACCCCGAACGGGTTCCCGAATGGTCAGAAATACCAGGAAGCCGGCGACGAGTCCGGGCAACCCCAGCGCGATGAAAGCGGCGCGCCAGCCGTAGGCGTTCGCAACCGCCCCCGCCATGTCCGCCCCGAGCCAGGCGCCGATCGGCGCGCCGAGCGCCAAGACCGTAAAGGCCATCGGCCTTCGCCCGGCAGGAAAGCAATCGGAGAGGATGGCCGAGGAGGGCGGCAACCCGCCCGCCTCGCCGACGCCGACGCCGATCCGGCCGAGCAGAAACTGCCAGTAGGTCTGCGATCGGCCGCAAAATACGGTAAAGGCCGACCAAAGGATGAGACTGATCCCCAGGATGTTACGACGATTCGAGCGATCAGCGAGCCACGAAATCGGCAAGCCAAAGGTCACGTAGAAGAGGGCGAGCGGGATGCCCGTAAGAAAAGCGACGCCGGCATCAGTGAGGTGCAAATCGAGCCGTATGGGTTCGAGGACGGTCGACACCACGTAGCGATCGGCGATGTTGATGGCGTAGATCGCACAGGTCATCCCGAGGACGTACCAGCGCTCGAGAGACGACGGGGCTTGGGATCGCGCCAGGCCGATGGCTGAAATCTGCAAACGTGGGCTCCCTTAAGTGGCTTTCCGCGCACCATACAGGGTCCCCCGTCAAGCGGCTACTTGCATCGACCCGCGCGGATCCGGATGGATATGTGGCCCGGCTTCTTCAGGCGCTGGCGCCGCTTCACGGGATGGCGCCGCTTCAAGGGATGGGGCCGCGGCACCGTGCGTCGGTGCCACGCCGCTAGCAGCCAGGCGCTCGCAGACTTCCCAGAGCCTCGTCGTGAGTTCGGGATCGCCCTCGAGCGAATACTCCGCCACGGTCCGGCAGTCGCGCCAATGTTGACCGGTGATGCCACCGACCGTGGGGTGCGCCGCCAGCAGCGTTTGGGTGGCGGCACCGCGTTGGGCGCTGCGCATGAACATCCGTCGAATCGCGCGAAAAACCGACCCAGCAACGTGACGGTCGATACCCGTGCCGCGTGTGGCTCCTGGATCGACGCTGTTCACGGCAATGCCGCGGCTTGCCCACCGGCGCGACAACTCCTTCGCCAAGAGTGCGACGGCCAACTTCGACTGACCGTAAAACCTGACCGGATCGTAAGCCGATGCACCGTCCAGATTATCGAAGTCTATGCCGCCACGCTGGAACCCGACCCCGTCACCCGAGTTGATGACGACCCGACCTGCGCCCTCGCGAAGGGCGTCGCCGAGGCCGTTGATGAGGGCAAAATGGCCGACGCAGTTGACCATGAAATGCATCTCGATCCCATGACTCGTCTGCAAATTCGGCAAGCGGGCCACGCCCGCATTGGCGACGATTCCATCCAAGGTCACGTCGAAGGCCCGTATCGCCGTCACCGCGGCGGCGACCGCGCCGGGATCTGCAAGATCGCATCCAATGGGTATACAGGTGGGGCCCGCGCGTCGGCAGGCCGCCTGCGCATCCTCGATCGATCGAGCCAGGCCGAACACATGGGCGCCGTTGGCCGCCAGCGAGTTCATGGTCTCGAAACCGATGCCGGAATTACAACCCGTGACCACGAAATGTTTGCCGCTGAGATCGATTCCGGCGATGACCTGGTCTGCCGTGGAGCGTGCGTCGTACGTAGTGGAATGAGCCAATGATTTACTCCTGAGGCGGGCCATTGATCGAGAGCGGCGAACAGAACATCCTGACCGCTGCCGTAATGGCCGACCCGAATTCGTCACGTGATGTACAAGATTGTTTCAGTCCCCGCGCGGTGGCGTGCAGGGCCTTTGCCACGTCCATGGGCGATACTCCAGCCGCCGCGCAGAAGTGCATCAAGGGTGAATCCGCAATGACGTCAGACACTGCGCGTTCGAATTGATCGTGGTAGTAAGCAAGCGTTGCGCCGGCCACCGCGTTGCTGGCGCACATGAGATCAGCCGCGTCTCCGCCCAACATACCAACCGCCCGGCCGCACCACTCATCGCACGCCGCCACGAGCCGTGATTCCAAAGACTTCGTGGAATTGGACAACGCTAAAATCGCCGCGCGGAGCAGCTGGGCGAGTTTGAAATTGACGGCCTTCGAAACAACTCGTCTTTGTCCGCGAACAGCAGGTACAGACCCTGCCGGGAAACGCCCGCCGCCCGAGCCACTTCGTCCATCGACGTCTTTCGGTAGCCGAAGCGTGCAAACACCGCTACCGCGGCGGTGAGAACCGCCTCGTGCCTCGGTTCGACCGCTTGGAAGGGCGGTAGCATTTCAGTAGCCATTATTCACAATAGACAAATTAGGTCTATTTTGTCAATCTCGTCCATTGGGTGGTCTGACATGACTGGAGGGATGTTCCGGGTCGCTGTGAAGTGAGTCTCTGACCCAGGCTCGTCGGGATTTCCTACACGACGGTTTTTACGGCGATGGGATAGTTCCCACAGCTGGTTGCCCTACAGGCCAGCCGCGTCGGTCGGTCGCATTTGCCGGCCAGTAAAAGAGGATACATCGTATGGGTATCAACAAAGATCAGGTAGAAGGTCGGGTTAAGGAAGCCGCAGGCAAGGTCCAAGAGGCCGTTGGTAAGGCCACTGGCAGCGGTACTCAACGCGCAAAGGGCTTGGCCAACCAGGCCACGGGAACCGCACAGGCGACCTATGGAGATGCGAAGGAGAATCTCAAGGACGCGGCGAAGGATCTCGATCGCGGACGCTGAGCACTGCCGGCGCTGAGCACAGCCGGCGCTGAGCCCTGAAGGCCGGCCTCGTGCCGGCCTTCTTGTTTGATTGATTGACCGATTAGCGTCGCGACCGATGCGGTTGCTTCATGGCAAGGATCCCGTCGCCCACGCGCTCGGCCGTGAAGCCCGCATTCTCGAGCCGTTTCATCACCTCACGAGGAACATCCCGGCCGCTGCCCAAGCGGTTAGGACTTCCCGTGTAGTGAAAGAGGCGGCCGCGGGGCTTGAGCACTCGGAAGAGCTGGTGGTAGAACTCTTGTGAATAGAGCTCGCCGGCGATACCGAAGCGGGGCGGGTCATGCAAGACCGCATCACAGGATGCCCCCGCCAACCCTGGGATCGCGACCGTAATGTCATTCTGCTCCAGTCGAAGGACGCTACTCGCGGTGGGCGACCACGGATTGAGGTCGCGCAACCAGATGACATCGGGATTCTTCTCGTAGGACCAAATCTGCGAGGCACCCTCGGCGATGCACCAGGCGGCAAAATAGCCCAATCCCGCGCAGGTATCGAGAATGACCTTGCCGCATGGCTGGATCAAGGCGACTTTGTTTTTTGCGTCCTCATAGGGCGAGACGATCGACGTGGGCAGCATCTTGATCCCGTCTATTTCGAACGTCGGCGCCCCCCATTCCGTGGGCACAAGTTTGATGAGGGAGGATGCGAATCGTGCAGCCGGGCGAAATTCGGTGCCATTCCAGTAATAAATGGTTCGATCTTTGCAACCCTCGAGATAAGGATACGTGGCAGCATCGCAGCTCCAGCCGGTGGCGTGCACTTCGA
>Ga0116228_10004702_pt1 | contig 12123 bp, 7 predicted proteins | sample S1TSphfallax_2_FD_89694 | JGI IMG/M metagenome (GOLD analysis project Ga0116228, IMG submission 89694) | Host-associated microbial communities from peat moss isolated from Minnesota, USA - S1T2_Fc - Sphagnum fallax MG | ecosystem: Host-associated > Plants > Peat moss > Unclassified | place: USA...
CATTCACAAAATAAGGGGCCTACGAGTCCCAGTGTCTTTTTTCTGGTCAATTTTGTGATGTAACCAAAGTGGCGACAATTCAAAGGAAGATTTAGCCAAGAATTAGCCAAGCCAAATATAAAATTATTTTTAAAATATTTATCCTTCTATATTTTGGCTACATACTAGAATTGTGTATAGAAATCTGGCAATTTTTCTTAAATTTTCATCTCATTCTAATGGATAAAAATCTCAAAAAGCACTTGATTTTAGGGCTTTTAATTTTTAGTACAGCTTTCTGGCTCTGTATAGCCAGTAAAAAAAAATGGCTGCTTAGGACGGAGTCATAACTGAGTACAGCCTCAGTAGGGGAACACCCCTCTCCAAGGGCAATACCCAAAGTGAAGCATTGGCCAAAAATAAAAATCTTTTTTTTTTTGGTGACAAAAGGCATTACAAAAGATGAAATGCCAGGCCTTTTGCAGAGGGAATTTTTTGCTTGATATCGCACCCTCCAAATCAAAGTAGAATTTTTTTGCCAATGCTTTCTTGAAATGTCTCACACCGATGAGGCACACAACGAACATTATCATGAACCTAGTTTGTGATCGTGAGGTGTAGGAGGGCAAGGGTTCTTATGCTTTCTTTTGCTTAATACTGGGAGGGATCTTATGCTTATAAAAGTCAGCTCAAGCTTAGGATAAATTACAAAGGATCCAAAAAAATTAAAATTAATTAATACATCTTTAAAAATTGAGGCATTAGTTAGGGTTAGCATCTTTTAATGGTAGTAGCTATCATTATAGCCTATCATCATTCATAGTAGGCATTTTAGAAGCTCATAGGGAAGGTACATATGACATGTGGTGACTTACCACTAACCCATTGTTCAAAGGTTGCAAAAAAACATTGATCACAAAATAAATTCATTGTCCCTTTATTTTCATTCTCCTCGCTCAAGAAGTATTATGTTTTTCTTTTTGGCTCAAAAAGGTTGTGCTTGGTCAAGTTTCATTATGTTTTCCTTTGCTCAAAAAGCTTTTACATGGTCAAGTTTCATTGTGTTATTTTCACTTGCAAAATTCATTTATGCTTGAATTCTTATTTGTAATCAAATATGTTATGAGTTACTATTGCACATGAGCTATGATGTTTGTAGACTGCTTGCATTTTTGTTCAACTTTACAATTGTGTTTTGTTTCCTTTCAAATCAAAGTTCTTCATAAAACTCCTCCATGATCAAATTTTGTTGCGTTCTTTTCATTTGCAAGGCTCTTCTATGCTTGAATCTTTGCTTACAATCAAGTTTGTTGCAAACTGGATATATTCACATGTTAATGAATTGCATGTGCACTTTCAAAGTCATGATAGGAAGTCTTAAGTTTTTACTAAGCATTGGTTAAACTTTTGAAGGCTCCTTTATTTGTGAATGTCCTCGACCATTATTGCATGTTACATGTGCCTTATGTAGATTACTTGTGATCTTGCTTGACTTTATAAATATGTTTTTCCTACAATCTACAATGCAAATCTACAATGCAACCGCTACAAGTGGTTCTTCTTGTAGAATGTTTCCATATCATTTTTGAAGTTGAAGATTTGATAATGCAAGATGTCAATGCATCTAAATTGAATCTTTTGTCTAAAATTTTAGCACATTCTCTAGAAGTTGTTTGGTTTGTTTTTGAAATAATGCATTCAATGCAATAGTTCTACACTAATACCAAATCTTATGTGTACAAATGAACTTCTTAAGAACAAAGAATTAAGGGATTAAGTTAAAGCTCAATTGAGCACTTGGTATTTGCACTTCTTGATGATGTAGTGTGATGGTATCAAGTGGATTAAATGTTTTCATGTCAACAAAAACGTTTACAACAATTGACATAGAAAATAAAACCTATGATGGAAAGAAACAAATAAATTCAAATTATTATCCTTGTGAATATCCATGTAACTTGCAACTAATAGAAACCAGTGCATGTGTATGAGTATCTACATTATTGTGAAATGTTTATTATCAAGGAGTGGACAATCCATTTGGTCCTACACGAACTTTTTTACACAATGAATTCAGTTTTGAATAATCAATTGAAATGGTGCCAAAGGCCATCAAATTGGTTCAAATCATGGATGGGTTCAAAGACTTTTACAGCATGTTATTAATCCATGGTATCATAGATGCTACACAAATTCATGTGCAAAAGTTGAAAGCCCAAATTTTTGCAACTAACTATTATTCTTTCAAATCAAAAGACTACAACATTCAAATGTAAGTTATTGTGAACCATTGGAAGAAGTTTCAAGATATTTATGTTGGGATTCTTAGTTTATCAATGGTGCACGAATCCTTACAATAACTTTATTGTGCCATAGAATAACAAAATATTGTTGACCACAAATACCTAAAGGTATAAGGCCTTACATTCTAGATCATAAGGGTTATTCCATGTTGCCATGGTTGATGATGCCGCACAAGCAAATAGGGAAACGAATAAGGGTATGCCACATTATTCTCAAAGCTTTGTACAATTGGAAAAATTGTTTCATGACAAAAATGTAATTGAAAATATTTCAAATTTCTAAAGAAGATGTTCAAGGAATTATTACAAAAGACCAATTTAAATATCATTTTTTTACTTGATGTTGTTGTCTATTGTTGCATGCTACATAACTTAATCCTCAATGGGAGAAATGAGGATGTTGAATCCTTGATGACTCAATTGGAAATAGAGAATTAACTAATTCAAGTTGTAAAGAGGGACAAACAAATATAAATACATTTAAATAAGTAATGACATTGATGGTGAACATGTTGCTTTACATGTTAATGAAATGATTGGTAACACACAATAAACAAATTTAGAATGGTATCTTGGAACTCATAGGTCATGAATTCAGAGATGAATATCATGGTTTTATGTTTTGCAAATTATATGAATATGGACAATTGAAGTTTGAAATTGAATAATGACATACTCTATTTTTTGTGATCTATTGAATTGGCTTAATCATCATTATTGACAATAATGTTGACTTGCAAATTCTCATCTTTCCATGAATCCAAGAATATGTTTACTTGTGAAGGCATTTCATCTTTATTTTGAATGAAAACATGACACATCGTGATGCTCAAATTGGCCAATGCATTCATCATGTTTTTGTTTATGTGATGAATATTTTGGTTTTTGGATTTAGTATACCATAGTTGATGTTTATTTCTATGCTCCTAAGTTTTATTATGGCATTTCTTAATTTCAACTGCATGACATTAATCCATTCCATTACATCAATAGACATTCAATTGTTCTTGTTCAAAGCCTCGATGATTGGGGGGAAAATAAAATTATTTTCTTATGTTTAACATTTGTGTTGTCACACATGCTAATGGGATTATTGGTTTATTTGCAAATGGGAAATATGGGATCATGGTCTTTGGATGGCGTTGGAAAAATTCAAAATAATTGTCAAGGTTTCAAATAAATATTTGACTTCATTCCATTTGTTGATACTTGTTGTCCCTAACTTGCATTCTTTTTAAAAACTTATAATTGTTTACCAAAAGATCTTGCAACATTAAAATTTGAGGTGCAAGAAAATCTGATGTTGCCATTCTTGTGGTGCAATGTAAAATCCCCGTTAATATGAATGTCTTTCATATGCAAAGGTGTATTCACTACCCTCTTTCCTTATGACAATTCAATCACATCATAATTGTTTTGTTGAAATGTCTCAAAAGGTTATGGCTATCTTGTTCTTTGATCATTAAATCCCAAAACAAGGTATGTTGGCTAGTCCTTGTGTGATAGTTTGAAATTTCGTAAAGTCACATTTATGACATTTCATTTATCATTGCACCTTTTGTCATTATAGATTAGTAAATGAATACATTATTGTCAAGATTGATCAACTATCACAAGTGATAAATGCCAAAAGTGTACATATTCACAAAAGTTTACTTGTGCAATGATAATTTGCCATTTGCCATTATCCATTATTAATAACTTATTGATAACATGCCACATTAGTAAGACATGTTAATTGTACTTATCAAAAAAAATGTTCCATGTGTGACTATGACTGCAATTTGCAAAATGAGAATGTACCAGTAATGTTATCCCTAAGTTTAAATTAACCATAAGTATAGGTATGATTCCTTTCATTCTTAAGGAATAGGTGTAAAATCCTTCCTCTTTTCTAAGAGGGATCTTTGTAGATATTAAATGCCCTCCAAATATATAAGGAAATTTCTCCAAGTGTTACATTGGATGGAAGGGTTGAAAACTTGTAATGTTCATTATGTTAGATGAGCCTATTAAAGCAAGTTAAACAATGCACGCAACATAATGGGCAAGTGTGTGGCCATTCCATGACAAATTCAAATTTGAGGTGACATGTTAAACCATTTAAAAATAACTTACGTTGAATGTACACATTTGATTCATTATTTTGCATGTATGATCATCATCAAAAGATTATGTCACATAATGTGTTCAAGAAAATGGTAAATTTATCACTTCACACCTTAATGTAACCTTTTGGAAACAACACCCAAAATGCAAGGTTAATTGAACAAAACAAATAAATGGTTCAATGTTTAATGCATTGTCATCATGATTAGGAAAATTTTAATTGGTGGATTATCACTAAGTGTAATGAAAGCTTGAGTTACCTATAGACTTGCACTATATATATATTTGGAGTCAATGTTCTAAATGATAATTCCCCATCACCTGAAGGAGAGGTTATTTTAATTTTGAAATACATATATTTTTCCATGATGGTATCTACCAATTTTTTACTAGGTTTTTTTGTTTTTGCAATGGGACATTCCTCCATTTTTTGTCATAGAGAAAAAAAGATAGTAAATATTTTCTTATATATTTGGAGGGCACTTAATATAATGTACCACCTTTGAACAAAGGCATTATGAGAATCAAGTTGATGCTCAAGTATCATCTTATGTAGGTCCTCCTTCTAATAATGCCTTTGTCATCAAACATTAGCTTATACTAAAAATTTGATGAACTTTACATGGGCATGCAATGAAAGAAAGGATCCACTAAACAAAACAAAAAATATCAAGTCTCAACTTAACGTAAGTGGCACTTGGGAAAGTTATGTCACATTGTTGGAGCATTTCAAACCTACAACCAACAACAAATGTCACAATCTAAATTGAATAGTTTGCACCAATTTCCACTTGTTTAATTTTCAGTCATCAAATATGAGTTTTGCATTCTTGCAATAACTTCCATTAGATGATTATTTTTTAATTAGGCCTTTTTTCTATTTTTTTAACATGTTTTTATGGTTTTGTTGTTTACTATGTTTAAGATTATGTCCTTGCAATTAAGGCTTGCCTATTGATGTCAATTTACAATGGATGAAGAAAAGTGTGGTTGAAATTGAATATGAAGAAGTGTGTGCATTGTGATGCGAAAACAAATTAAATTAGCAACTTGTTACATGTTGAAAGTGTACATATGCAAAATGGTGACAACATGTCAAAGAACGATACGTGTAATTTACAACTAGCTCGAATTACATTCTGGAACCACAAAATTGGGATTCAAATTAGTTAGGGCTATTTTTTTGCTACCAATAATAGCTAGCTTGTGAATCTTCTGAATCTACAAATTTTGAAATGTATCATTTGTAGGTTAAAATGAACAATTAATGAGCAAGTGATAATTTGTTTAACAAAGTTCCATCCTCAAGAAGGAGTTAATCAAATTTTTAATTTTAAAAATGACAATTACTTTTACAAAAATGCATGTTGATTGTGCACATTAAGACTTACTTTCTAAAAGGAAGTTACAACTAATTGAAATGGTTGCATGGATAAGGTTTTTGAAACAAAATAGCAATGGAAGAAAAAGGTTGGATTGATTGAATATAACCACCACATTTTTGGCATCAACAAACCTTATAATATTGGTGATGAAATGTAGCAAATATTTCTTGAAGACTTCATGTTTCATATTTACAAATGTTACATGGTTCTTTTCACATATGAGAATATTTGGTTATGCATGTTAGTATTGTGCCAACGCCTTTACATGGGATGCAAATGCATTAACATGAGCCAAACATGGCCACTTAAGTGATTACTTTAAAAACAATGGGTTTGATTACCAAGATGATATTGCATGTTTTGTTTTATTCTAAAAGGGGATGGATTAGAAATCCATGATTTTTATCATAACTAACAACATAAAAGACAAAAAAAAATGTGACACTATATTAATATGCAAAATCATGGATTATGTCATTTTTAATGGATTTCAAATCATTCAAAAATAATGAAAAAAAAAGAAAGTTATGTGCATTGGTTGTAATGCTTTAAAAATGTTTTATTTATTTATTATTTATTTAAATTATTTTAAATTGTTCCACATGTTTCCAAAAAACATTGTCATGTAAACACAATAAAAACTTGCAACATTGTAATAAAAACATGAAAAACTAATCAATGGTTACATTTGTGACTCTTGTCAATGGAAGTAGGCTTGAAGGCTCAAAATGTAATCTAAATTTTCAAAGTGCCACATGGCATCATTTTTTAATATTACTAGACCCATAAAAAGAAATCTATCAAAATGTAATTATTTTATTTGTGATTACATGTAACTAAATGTCATTTATAATTAACTTTGGTCATTTTTGCAATTATTTAGTTGAATTTGAAAAACTTTGGTCATTCTTTTGACTATGTTATGATTACATTGTGACTATTGGTTTTTTGATATTATGGGTTCAATGATTTTTAGGACTATTTTCATCCACAAATAGGCTTTTATGTATGTCCCATTAGTTGCAATAATAACCAAAATTATCCATACCACTAGAAATATACATGTGTGTATAAAAAATGTATTTAAGATAGGTAGGGTAGGTAGGTAGGTGGGTAAAATTAAAAGGTGTGTACCTATGCTAGTTACATAACTAAATAAGTAGGTACATACTTACCTAGGTAAGTGAATAAGCATGTAATTAAAATTTTATTTTATTTTGGGTCAATTTGATTTATTCATTTGTGAATAGGTTATGATTATAAAATATATCCCATATTTGTGGTCTTCCTTTTCAATGTTGTAAACTATGTAAGTATGTGTGCACTAAAAACATTGAAAAAACAAAAAAATGTCATTTGGGATTATTTAATCAAAGTAGTTTAATTTTAAAGCTAAACAACTACCTATTTAGCCTATTTATATCATTAAAGATTTATTTTATATATATTTTGGTGAAAATTCAACTAGTATGCCAAGTGGTGAATTTTTATTATTCCATGTTTTATGAGCTAAGACCATATAGAATGGATTATATATTTTTCATGATTTCATAAAAAAATTCAAAATTGACAACATGACAACAAATCATTCATTTTTGTCATTCACCAAAATAAGTTGGATGGTAACCACAAATGACAATACCTTTCCAATCAATCAAATAATGAAATTATATTTTGTTCAATTTTTTTGTCATTCAGAGTCCATGTTTGTGGCTATGGTCACATGTAATTAATTAGATTTTAATCATATATACGTTGTTTGTGATTAAAGTTTAGTTGCATGGATCAATCATTAAAATGATGTTTTTCTTGTACCTCATTATGTTTTCTTTTCATTCATTTATGTGGAACATGTGTTTTTTCAACGATCATTTGAAGACCATGAACTTGCATGTGCTATCAAATCTTGCATTTACAACTACTATTTTTGCAAGTTAATTTTTTTTGATCTCCAAAGGTGGCGTGGACACATTTTCTTGATTCATAAATTATATAGATGCAATTTGAATCCCTATTTGCACGCTACTATGGGGTCATTTGAAGTGAATGAAATAACCTATAGTTTCATGGCTATGTAATTATAATATTTGTTAGAAATCTACATATAGTGCAATTTTTTTTTCCTACTTTCCTTCTTGCTCAAATTTGTTTTCACAAATCAATTTTTATATTCTTTTTTTTACACGTCTACCATTTTTTCATGTTTTCTACTTAAAACTACCTTCATTGCAATAAAGAAAACCCCCACCTCAAGAAACTCGATTGCCTTTCCATCATGCTCCCATGCCTTCCCTTCTTCAAAAGTGTTCCATCATAATTTCCAATATGCCACCACTTTTTACATCCAAAAATTCACTTTCACAAAAAAACTTTAATGTGGAATTTTTGTCATGTACTTATCTTTTGTAAATCAATCTTGAATATCCTTCACACTTACCTAAATCAAACCTATAGGGACCTTGTTGTCATTCATCACATAATAGTTTTAAACATCACATGCCCAAAACAAACACCTTTATAAAATTCACAAAAGCTTCAAAAGTTCACAATCAATAATGGAGGGCAATGTTTTAGCCATTATCATTCATTGTTCTTCCATCTTTATTTTTGTTAATTTGATAAATTTAATGTTTACTAGCACAAATCATCAAAAAAATCATAAATAACCAAACACATAATTTGATACATGTCATGAATGACAATTTACAATCTACCCCAATATGAATCATTAAACACATATTATGGTTTTGATAATCAACCTAGGTTTTGTGTTTTTCCACACTACTAACAACAATGAAATGATGAAAAAAATAAGTTGATTTTGTCAAAATTAAATTCCATTTGAATGAAAATATTGAATGAATAAATGCATAATGCAATTCAATTGACTTGGATTAAAATATTAAATTCAAATAAATTTGAATGAAATTGAAATTCCATTGAATTCCATTGTATTGAACACAATATTCTTCTTCTTTACATTTAATAAGCTTAATATTCTCATTGAATTTGGTTCAATTCAAATATAAAGGGAATTCACTTCAATTCAAATTAATTCAATTCAATTCAAATCAACTTGAATTAATTTTTTTGATAATTTGGTTGAATTCAATTATGAAATGGAAAATGTTAATTTTTCATTTTCATATCTATGTAAATGGGTTGTTGAAAGAAATGAGTTAGGTAGGTAATTATGGAATGTTTTCATAAATTTTTCAACTACTTTATATAATTGTCAAGTTGACAATCATAATTATCAAAGGATTTATGACACATTCTTAAAAAAAAAATTGCTTTCTTTCTTTTGTTCCCATGTTCATTGTTGTCTTCAGTTTCACTTTGGTTTGACATTTTAAATTGATTTTGATTTCTTTTAGAACTCCATGTTGAAATTTCAGTGTTGCATGTCAATTTTAAGGCCACCAGAAAGAAGAAAAATATCTTTTCTTCCTATATCCTTCATAAACAAAGGCTTCTAGAAGAGAATTTCATGGTTTCTCCAACCCAAAAAAATACTATATAATGTAAGCTAGTATCAATTTTTTTGTGCATATGTCCAAGTTTTCAATAGAATCAAAAAGAAAAATCAGCCCTTCTATATGGAAAAAACATAGCCATCTTGCAAAACATTTCTTTGTCTCTATTTCTCTTTGTGTCCCAAGCTATTTGAAGTGAATTTCAACCTTCATTATGTCAACAAATATGTAGCAAGAGGGTGTGAGGAACTGACCATCGGGTGCCAAATATCCATAACTCTTTCTTTTGCAATAGAAAAGAAAAGACAATATACTCATGGGTGGAAGGAACCAACTATCCTACAAAGCATCCACAACTTTGTCTTTATTTCTCTCTCCAATCTTCATCATGTCAAGAGATGTGTGGAGCAAGAGGGTGTGAGGAAGAACATATATATCTCTATGTGCCACAAAATTCAACATCAGTTTGTTGGTTGCTAGAGTTGAAGATGTCTATTGATGCATTTGACATTTTTATAGATTTGGAGTTTGATGGAGAGTAAGGTCAAAGAGGTTTCAATGATTAGTTAATGGTTGTATACGGGTTTCTAATGGAAGTTTTAGTGTTGGGCCCCTTCATCAAGCTTCCTTTATTTCCTTCAATCTTTTATGAATTTGGAGGCCAATGAAATTCGAAAATAATTTGGGGTTATATTCTATGACCGTAAGTTGTAGATTGCAGTCCTAATTGATAATTTGCATTTGCATCATGCACATTGGTTGCATTAGGTGCAATAATCCAGTTATGTTTTGTGAATAAGATTTTTACTTTTCATTAATAGTACTTTGATTGTCTAATTACTTTAATATTAAAAAATGAAACTCAAGTTCATTCATGCATATTGTTGGAGTTGAAATTAAATTGTTGGGGATCTCATGTTTGTTTGCACAAAGGTGTTGTGCCACAAGTTATTTTCATGACATTGAGTTGCTTTAAAAACAATGAGAAAATATCTCTTGAACTTCAATTGTTGGCACAAAATATGCACTTGAGTCCTTTAATACAAATGTTTGCTAGGCAATGATTTTTTTATTTTTATTAATCCGTTTTCCTATTACAAAAATTAATGAACCTTATACCTATTTCATCTAAATTAGTTTTGATTATCATCATCATTACAATTTACATTTATTGGATTCCACATTGCTCTGCATTACTAGTGAGAATGAATTGATGAAAAAGTTTTGTTGATTATTTGTGAAAATTAAGTTCCATTTGAATGAAAATATTCAACAAACTAGTTGTGATGCTCATGATTCCCACAAATGTTATAATTAAAAGGGAAAAAAAAAACATCTTTATGTGCATGCATAATGATTTCAGATACTTATCAAGTTCATACCCAAATGTTTCTTTGTTAGTTCACTTTCTCCCATCACCAGATTGACTTGTTTCAATTTCTTATGATCATATTGAATTGATGTTTCAAATTTTCATTAAATTATTGTTTCAATTATCACATTGAATTCTTATTTTAAATTTCATGATCATGTATTTAATTACTATGTTTCAATTTCTCATGATCATATTGAATTGATGTTTCAATTTTTCATTAAATTATTATTTCAACTTCATTTGAATTCTTATTTTAAATTTCATGATCACATATTTAATTACTATTGTTTCAATTCTTATTTTGAATTCTTATTTTAAATTTCATGATCATGTATTTAATTATTATGTTTCAATTTCTCATTGAGTGATTGTTTCAATTCATTAGGATCATATTGTAAAATCCATTGTGACTCCTAAAAAGATTTTTTGTGATTTTTTTTTTGCCGAAGCCAACAGATTTCAGAGAATTTTTTTTCTGAAATCGTCACATATTTAGACAAATAGGTTCCCACATGTCACCAAAATATAGCAGGATTCTTCAATTTTTCTACTTTTCCCTCTAACCTGTAGCCAAATTTGGCTAGCTTCTCTTGTGGACGATCACCAGTATGGCTATGTCACAAAATCGAGATAAAAAAACCCTTGTGCAACCAAGATAATGATAAAGTTATCCGTAAAGTCAGGCGATAAGGGGGGCGAGAATGGCCAGTTTTGGCATAATAAGCCATCAAATGTGTAACTGGGAATAGAATCTTAGAAAACAAAATAACTGGGACCCAAACTAGTATTTCCACCAATTTTGGTGGTAAACTGAGTTTCATCCCCTCTTTCATCCCCAAATATTTTCACTGCTCCTACCTATACAACTACTGTAATTACTCTCGAACCTTGTGCATTAATGCTGAGTTTAAGCATTTCACACTGAGATTTAATAAAATTTCCTTGCTTTGCGGATACCACTGAAAGTGGGAATAAAGGGGTGAAAGCAGAGGGCATAGGGGGTGAAAAAGAAGGTGACTTCACGGATAATTTTAATATGTGAAGAATTCAGTTGCAAAGAAGAAGAAGAAGAATTAGGGCTCTTTATTAGTGTAGGGTGATGCAACGATGAAGACGAAGCCCAACTACCGAAGCACACAATGTTTTCTTCTTCTTTCCACGCTCACAATTAAGCACGCTTGCTATATGTCTGGATTTCGGAGGAGCTTTTCCAAATTATTCTCTGTGGCTTTGCAATCTGCTTTTGGTTGGTAGCCATGGACGGATTCTCTGCTGCAAACAATCTTCAGACGTCTCTTTAGGGTTTTCTTTTTGTATGGAGTTTTTAGGGGAGTTCTGATCCATCATCAACAAGAGGGGTGGGGGAAACGGTTCAAAGAAAGAAAAACTTGCGGCAAATAAGGGTTTGAGAAAGTATTGAGAAAGATGCAGGAGTCGGGTGGTGATGCCGGTTCCACAGCTCTGGGACCAACAGTGACCCCCGATCAGGTGCTCAA